>Ga0182024_10002113_pt1 | contig 49922 bp, 48 predicted proteins | sample P32metaG_FD_120480 | JGI IMG/M metagenome (GOLD analysis project Ga0182024, IMG submission 120480) | Permafrost microbial communities from Stordalen Mire, Sweden - P3-2 metaG (Illumina Assembly) | ecosystem: Environmental > Terrestrial > Soil > Wetlands > Permafrost | place: Sweden: Stordalen...
CGGCGGTCTGCATGACCACGCTGTAGACCGGCGTGGGGGCCAACCGGGCAGACGCCGAGCGTGCGCTGCAGGCCTACACGGCGATGCGCGCCCGCTGGCAAATGAGCTCTGGGCTCTACCGGCGGGACGGCCGGCTCCTCCTCCCAGGCGCCGCGGCCCATCTGTGGCCGTCCAGCCAGGCGTTCGTCGCCACGCTCATGGTCGCCGGGATCGATCCTCGGCTGACCGCGGGCTTCGAGTCCGATGCGGCGATCGCCGCTGACCTCGCGTCCCTCGAGCACTACTGGCGGGCCGATGACACGCCTCCTGCCTACGCCTCCGATATCCGAGGCTCGCTCGTCGATGGCGATCGCTACTACGACGACAACGCATGGATCGGACTCGGCCTCGTCCTGCTCGAGCGATTGCGCCCCGGCTCAGGCCGCCTCGACCGCGCGCTATCGCTCTACCAGTTCGCGGTGAGCGGCTGGGACAAACGCCATGCGCCCGATGCCGGAGGCGTCTTCTGGGTCGAGCAGGGCCGCGGCCTCGGCCTCCGCAACCATGACCGGAACCTGGTCTCGACCGGGCCCAACGCCCAGCTCGGACTCCACCTGGCCGAGCTCGGGCGACTCCCCAGCATCGCCGCCGGGACGGTCGGCCCGGCGCAGATGTATGAGTGGGTGCTCGCCACCCTCGACGAGAGCCGGGGCAGTGCCAGCCCGGGCACCGGTCTGTTCTGGGACAAGGTCCGGGGGGACGGATCGATCGATCGCGCCCGGTGGAGCTACAACCAGGGGACCATGGTCGGCCTGAACGTTCTACTCGCCCGCGCGCGGAGCAGGCCCGAGGCGGACCACCTTGGTCGAGCCGAGGCGATCGCCCACCGGGCCGTTCGCGCGCTGGCCGGGGATCGGCATGCCAGCCAACCGCCGGCTTTCAACGCGATCTTCTTCCGCAATTTGCTGGGGCTCCACGCCGTAACTGGGGATACTCGCCTTCGCGAGGAGATTCAGACGGCTGTTCGCAGTTACGCGGAGGCGACTTCGGCACGGCTCCCCAGCGACCGCCGCTCACGCCGAGTGCGCCCCCGAATATCGCTGCTCGACGAGAGCGCAATCGTGCAGCTGCTGGCCCTGCTCGCCTGGGATCCTGAGACATACGAAAGACTTGTCTGAGCAGTGTCAACCCCGGGCCGCGGCGGTGGCGCCTGGGATCTCGAAACCGCAGCATCTCTAGACTGCGCCGCCGTGAGCACGCCGCAGAGCGAGAGCGTGACGCCTCCGCGCGACGGGCTCGACATCGCGGTCACCGCGGGCGATCTCGAGGCGACACCGGGCACAGGCGCCCGTGTGCGGACGGCAATCCGGCCGACGAAGTGGTCTCAGCGGCTGTCTGGCCGGCTCGCGACGCTCGAGGACCGCTGGCGCTACCCGCTCGCCGTCTACTTTCTTTCCCGGGTCCTGTACTTGGGCACCGCGCTGGTTGCCACGGTTGTCCCCCAACCGTGTTCGGCCATCGCTGGAACGGGAGCCTGACGGCGGCGATCTCGAACTGCGACGGCGTCTGGTATCTGGCTACGGCCGCCCACGGCTACCCGAGCCACCTCGATCCCTTCCACTACTCGACCGTCGGCTTCTTTCCGCTGTACCCGATCCTCATGTGGGCCCTCGGCCAGGCCCTCAGCCTCGGGCACGTGTGGTCGGGATTGATCGTCTCGCTGGCGCTCGGCGCCGTCGCGACAATCCTCATCGGGCGCCTCGCGGAACGTTGGTCGGCCCGGCGGCGGGCCGGCGCACGATCGCCTTCGTCTGCCTGTTGGGTACTGTCTTCCTCGCCTGCCGGCTCGTCCACCTCTGGCGCCGCGCAACTCCGTCCCCGTGGTCGCGTTGGTGTGGACCGTCGGCGTCGCCGTGCTCACGATAACGTCCGACAGCTGCCGCCGAACCAGCGCATGCTGCTCTGCGCCTTCCCTCTGCTGATCGTGCTCGCGGCCCAGATCGAGGGCCGCGCATGGCGCCGGATGATCTACCTCACCTCCGCCACCCTGATCGTGCTCAGCCCGCTGACATTCATCGCCAAGATCCTGCGCCCGTAGCCACTCGACTCGTGCGGCCGGCCAGCCACCGATGGTCGATTCCGAACAGCCCAACCAGATCGCTCAGAACTTGCCGCTGAGTGGACGCATTGTCACGCGACACCAGCACGTCCACGACCGGACGGAAGCAACGGTCGCTCCCGGAATACGAGAAAGCCCCGTATTCCGGGGCTTTCGCAAGTGCGCCCGAGAGGACTCGAACCTCCACGGACTAATCAGTCCACAAGGCCCTCAACCTTGCGCGTCTACCAATTCCGCCACAGGCGCGTGGGCGGCGAGTATAGCCGTGGACCCTCGTGTAGAGGGGCCCAGCGCTTGAGTCCGTCCGTGGGCCGCGCTAGATTCACGAACACATGTTCGACGGCGACCTCCGGGGTCGACCTGACCAAGGGAGCACATGCCATGGACCTGACCAAGCGACAGCAAGAGATCTTCGACTTCATCAAGCGCTACTCGGCCAAGTACGGCTATCCGCCGACCGTGCGCGACATCGGCAAGGCAGTGGGCCTGGCCTCGTCGTCGACGGTGCACGCCCATCTGGCGAACCTCGAGCGGATCGGCATGCTGCGCCGCGATCCCACCAAGCCGCGCGCCATCGAGTTGCTCGACCGGGCCGCCGCGGGCGTGATCGGGCTCGTCCGTCCCGGGCTTCCGGTCGTCGGGCAGGTGGCTGCCGGTCAGCCGGTGCTCGCCGAGGAGAACATCGAGGAATACATCCAGACGCCGGCGTTCGCCGGGGGCGAGGACGGGGAGTACCTGCTCCGGGTCCGTGGGGAGTCGATGAAGGACGTCGGGATTCTCGAGGGCGACTTGGTGGTCGTGCGCCCGCAGGAGGTCGCCAAAGACGGCGACATCGTGGTCGCGCTCGTGGGTGAGGAGGCGACCGTGAAGCGCTTCTTCCAGGAGTCGGATCACATTCGCCTTCAGCCCGAGAACGCCGCGATGGAGCCGATCCGCAGCCGGGACGTGCGGGTGCTCGGACGGGTTGTCGGCCTGATGAGGAACATCTCGTGAGCGCGGTCGCCCTGGACCTCCCCGGCGCCCGGCGGCGGCCCGACCAGACAACACCCTCTCTGCTTGATGACTTGGGCGGCGAGCCCACCCTGGATGCGTTGATTGCCGGGGTGTGGGAGGGGCTCGCCGCCCATCGCACCGTCGCCTGTCCAGTGTGCGGCGGAGAGCTGGTTCCGGACTACGGTGCCCACGCGCTCCCCATCGGCGGGCGGTGTCGTAGCTGCGAGTCCCACTTGGGGTGAGGCCCCCGATCAGCGTGCTCGGTCTGATGCGGGAGTAGCGCCCCCGGCTCGCGCCGCGGCGCGACTTACCTTGCGGGCGCCGGACGTGAGGCTCGCTGGTTGCGGTCAGGCGGCGCGTCGCTATGCTCGCTTGAGCAGGCTGAGCAGTCGCGGAGGTACATGCCTTCGAGGAAAGTCCGGACATCACAGGGCAAGGTGGTCGGTAACGCCGACCCGGGGAAACCCGCGGGAAAGTGCCACAGAAAAGACACCGCCTAAGCCTGGGGCCGCTGCAGAGCTCCAGGCCGGTAAGGGTGAAATGGTGCGGTAAGAGCGCACCGGCGTCGCGGTGACGCGGCGGCCCGGTAAACCCCACCCGATGCTAGGCCAAGCAGGACCGTTTGCAGGTGACCCGCCAAGGTCCGGGTAGGCCGCTTAGATGGATGACTGCTCTCGACAAGATCCGGCTTACAGGCCTGCTACGGAGAAGCCCCGCCTCGGCGGGGCTTCTCTATTTCCTGTCAGATGACGGGCTCGCCCTCACTGGGGCGACTCCCGCGTGATCGTGGGTCGCGCTGGCTGCGGTGACTCCGTGCGTGTACGCTGCTCGCCGGCCGGATGTCCCAGCTGTGGAGGAGGAGAAGTTGTCTCGCAGGTTCTATGTGCTCGCGTGCGCGCTGAGCGCGGTCGCGCTCGCCATCGCGGCGCCCGCCCCGGCGTTCGCCAAGGACTACTCGATCATCGCCGGCGACATCGTGCCCTCTGGCCAGTACGGGTCAGTACCGGCACCTGCCCAGGCCACCCGGCAAGCACAGATGTACAACGCGTTGACGCCGCTGTTCAACCACGTCACCAGCGCCAATCTTCTCACCGACTTCAAGCCCGACAAGCTGGGCAGCTCCGCCGTTGGGCCGTTCACCACCGAGAGCGTCCCGCATCCCGGAGTCACTATCCGCCGCGACCCCTACGACGTCCCGCAGATCATCGGCAAGACCCGCGACGACGTCACCTGGGGAGCCGGCTGGGTGATGGCCGAGGACCGGGGGCTGCTGCTGCAGGAAGCCCGCTACGACTCGCTGGTCGCGGCCGTCGACGCCCCCGGGCTCAGCGCGCTCAACCTGATCTCGAGCCTGAAGACCTTCAAGCCCAGCGAGCAGACAGAACGCCAAGTCGCCAAGCAGACCGGCGTGCTCCGCGCGGCGGGCGCAGATGGACGCGGCGTGCTGCACGACCTCGAGGTCTATCTGCAGGGCATCAATGCCTACATCCGCGACCACGACGACTCCCTCGGTCCATACGCTCACGTCGCCCCGTTCACCCCGACCGACATCTATGGGTTCAACGCCCTCAAGGATCAGTTCGTCGGCGAGGGGGGCGGCCAGCAGGCGGTGAACTCGGAGTTCCTCTCGGCCCTGCGCCGGCACCTGGGGACCAGCCGGGGGACCATGGTGTGGAACGACCTGCGCGAGGCTCGTGATCCCGAAACGCCGGCGAGCCTGCCTGGCCGGGTTGCGCTCCAGCCACCCCCGAAGAGCACCAGTGGCAACCTCGTGCTCGATCCGGGCAGTCTGTCGGCCGGCGCCGGACAGGCGCTCGAGGTCCAGCGCGAGTTCCGCGGCTTCGCCTCCAACGCGCTGCTCATCTCCGCCAAGCGCTCGGCGACCCATCACCCGATCATGGTCGCGGGTCCCCAGATCAACTACTTCTACCCCGGCCTGACGCTGGAGATGGACCTCGAGGGTCCCGGGATCAGCCAGCGGGGAGCGACCTCGGCGCCGTTCCCCGGCTACATCTTCATCGGGCGAAACCAGGATGCCGCCTGGTCGCTGACCTCTGCCGGCCTCGATCAGATCGACACCTACGTCGAGACGCTTTGCGGACACAGCCGCCACCGCTACGTGTATGACGGCAAGTGCCGAAAGATGCAGTACTTCGACGCCGGGACGCTTGATCCGGGCTCCAAGAATGCCCGGACGGTCAGCTTCTACCGCACCGTGCACGGCCCGGTGTTCGGCTACGCGCGCGTGCACCACCGCCTGGTAGCGCTGTCGCACAAGCGCGCGAGCTACGGCAAGGACGTGCTGGACCTGCTGTTCTACCGCAAGCTCGCCGACGACCAGGTGCACAACGTGCATCAGTTCTTCCGCGCCGCGGACCTGACGCCGCAGACGTTCAACTCGCTCTACATCGACGACAAGGACATCGGGATGTTCACCAGCGGACTGGTGCCCATCCGGCCGGCCAACGTCGATCCGGACTTGCCGATCAACGGCACCGGTCACGAGGAGTGGCGCGGCTACGTGCCGTTCAAGGACCACCCGCAGGGGATCAACCCGCCCATTGGGCAGATCGTGAGCTGGAACAACCGCTCCGAAGCCGGCTATGAGGCTCCGGACGACAACCCGTGGCTGGGCGCCGCCCAGCGCGTTGATCTGCTGCTCGCCAACCTTGGTCATGGCAGCGACCTGACGGCCACCAGGGTGGTCTCGGCCATGAACGAGGCCGCGACCCAGGACGTGCGCGAGGTCACGGTCGAGCCCGTCCTGTCAAAGCTGCTGCACGGCGGCCGGGCACCCCGCGCGCGGGACGCGCAGATGCTCGCCCTGCTGGATCAGTGGCGCCGCCAGGGCTCGAGCGTCCTGGACCGGACCGGCAACGGGCAGGTCACCGCCCCCGGCGCCGCGATCATGGATACGGCTTGGCCGCTGCTCACCAGGGCGTGGGCCTCGTCGGTGCTCGGTGCCAAGCTGACGAGCGAGCTCGCCTCCTTCGATTCTCCGTTCGACGGGCCGCTGAGCGGCCAGAGCGAGAACGGCCAGGAGAAGAGCTGGATCGCCTACCTGAACAAGGACCTGCGCACGATCGTCGGCGACCCCGTCCGCGGCAAGTACGCGGTGCGCTACTGCGGCGCCGGCAACATCCGGCTGTGCCGAAGGCTGATGTGGGGCGCGCTTGATCAGGCCGGCCGGGAGCTCGCCGCCAGACAGGGGCCCAATCCCTCCGACTGGCACTCGAGCGCGACCGCCGAGCGAATCTCCTTCGTTCCCGGACTGCTCACCAGCCCGGGCACCTCGACGCCGTTCACGATCGCCTATACCAACCGGGCGAGCGGGATTCAGCAGATTCTGAGCTTCTCCGGCCACGCTCGGGCAGACACGGGGCGCTGACGGGGCCCAGACCTGCGGCGGTGCGCGATCTGCAGTAGCCGCTCCTAAGCCCTCGAAGTCCTCGCCACCCGCTCCAGCGCCTCGCCGTCGAGGCGGTGCAGCTCCCAGCTCGACAGCCGCTCGGCGCCGAGCTTTGCGTAGAAGCTGAGTGCGGCGACGTTCCAGTCCAGCGCGTTCCACTCCAGCCGGGTGGCCCCGCGCTCCACGGTGAGTCCCGCCAGGTGCGCCAGGAGGGCACCGCCGACCCCCGCCCCGCGGTGGCGATCGGGCACGAAGAGATCCTCGAGCCAGATCCCGGGGCGGCACTCCCAGGTCGAGAAGGTGCCGTGAAAGACGGCCATCCCCGCTGCCTCTGAGTCGAGCTCGGCGATCACCGCCTCGGCGCAGTGATGGGGGCCGAACAGCGCGTCAGCCAGCAGCCGAGGTGTGCCTGTGACCTGCTCGGGGGCGCCCTCGTAGACGGCCAGCTCGACGATGAACGAGTAGATCAGCTCGACATCGTCCGGGGTGGCAGGGCGGATCTCGATCGCGCCGGAGGCCGGCATCGTGCCACCGCTCTCCGGAAGGGCTCAATCGCCGTCCGGCGGTTTGATCTCGCGCTTGAGGATCTTCCCGGTCGGGCCCTTGGGCAGATCGTCGACCACCCAGATCTGGCGCGGGTACTTATAGGCGGCCACCTGCGCCTTGACGAAGTCGCGCAGCTCCTCGGGATCGGCGGTCTCGCCGTCCTTGAGCGCGACCACGGCCGCCACCTCCTCGCCGTACTCGTCGTGCGGAACGCCGAGCACCGCCGCCTCGCGGACCGCCGGGTGCTCGTAGAGAACCTCTTCGATCTCGCGCGGATAGACGTTGTAGCCGCCCCGGATGATCAGCTCCTTCTTGCGATCGACCACGTAGAAGTAGCCGTCCTCGTCGGTCTTGCCCATGTCGCCGGTGTGCAGCCAGCCGTCCTTGATGGTCTCCCGGGTGGCGTCGTCGCGGCCCCAGTAGCCCTTCATCACGTTGTGGCCGCGGATGACGATCTCGCCCACCTCGCCCTGAGCCACCTCGTTGCCATCGTCGTCGACGACCTTCATCTCGACGCCCTCGACCGGAGTGCCGATGGAGCCTGGCTTGCGCTCGCGATCGGCGTGGTTGAAGGAGGCCACCGGCGAGCTCTCCGAGAGGCCGTAGCCCTCCAGCACCTTGCAGCCGAAGGCCTCCTCGAAGCCCCGCAAGAGCTCGACGGGCATGGCCGAGCCACCGGAGGCGCAGATCTTCAGCGAGCTCACGTCAGACTGCTCGCGCTCAGGGTGATGGAGCATCGCGCCGTACATGGTGGGGACGCCCTGGAAGATGTTGACCCGGTCGCGCTCGATGATCTCGAGGGCCTTGCCGGGCTCAAAGCGCGGGATCAGCGTCAGCGTGCCCCCACCGCCCAGGGTGGCATTGAGCCCGCAGGTCTGTCCGAAGGAGTGAAACAGTGGCAGCGCGCCCAGGGTGACGGCGTCCTCGTCGAAGCCGTAGAGGTTGCGCGACACCTCGGCGTTGCGCAGAAGGTTGGCATGGGTCAGCTCGGCGCCCTTGGGCTGCCCGGTGGTTCCCGAGGTGTAGAGGATCACGGCGGTGTCGTCGTCGGCGGTATCGGCGAGCTCGGTGAACGGCTCGGCGGCCCCCACCTGCTGCTCGAACTCCCCGGGCTTGACCAGCAGGCATTGGGCGCCCGCCTGGTCGGCGCCTCCCTGGGCGTCCTCTGCGAAGTCATCCCAGGCGATCAGCAGCCTGGCTCCCGAGTCCTCCAGATAGAAGGCGACCTCGCGCTTCTTGAGCAGCACGTTCATGGGCACGACCACGCCCCCGGCTCGCAGCACGCCGTAGTAGCAGACCAGGAAGTAGAACACATAGGGCAGCATGATCCCGACTCGATCGCCGGGCTCGAACCCGTGCTCACCCAGCAGCCCGGCCAGGTGAGCACTCGCGCCGTCCAGAGCGGCGTAGGTGAGCTCGATGTCGTCGAGCCGGATCGCGACGTTGTCGGGAAAGCGCTGGGCACTCTCGGTGACGATCGAGGCGAGGTTCATCTCCGGTCTCTCAGTCCCCGGTGAAGTTTGCCGGGCGCTTCTGCATGAAGGCGAGCACGCCCTCCGTGAAGTCCTTGGACTCGGCCCGCTCCTGCTGGAGCTCGGCCTCGAGGTCGAGCAGCTCGGCGAAGCCGGCGTACGCCCGGTCGTTGATGGAGCGCTTGATGGCCGCGTAGGAGCCGGGTGGGCCGGCGGCCAGGCGCTCCGCGAGCGCCGTCACCGAGTTGTGAAGCTGGTCGTCCTCGACGACGTCGTTGACCAGACCCCACTCGTGCGCCCGGTCTGCCGAGATGCGATCTCCCAGGTAGGCCATCTCGAAGGCCCGGGCGTGACCGATGCGCGCCGTGAGCGTATGGGAGGCGCCCCCGTCGAGCCCCAACCCGATGTTGACGAAGGCCAGAAGAAAGTAGGCCGAGCGGGCCGCGACGACCAGGTCACAGGCCAGCGCCAGCGAGCAGCCGATCCCGACCGCCGGCCCGTTGACGGCGGCGATGACCGGCTTGGGCACCGTCCGGACGCGCAGGATCAGTGGGTGATAGACCTCGCGCAGCGGGGTCTTGACGTCGGTCGCCCCCTCGGCCGTGAGCTCGGTGCCGGATCGCAGGTCGGCGCCCGAGGAGAAGGCGCGGCCGTTTCCGGTGAGCACGATCGCCCTGACCTCCGGGTCGCCCGCCGCCTCTTCGAGCGCCTGGGCGAGCTCCTCACCGAGCTGGCGCGTCCAGGCGTTGAGCGCCTGCGGCCGGTTGAGCTCCAGCCACGCGACCCCTCCCGAGCTCCGGCTGCTGATGGTTTCGAGATTCAGCACGCTCATCGGCTCGCGCGACAATAGCGTGCGCCCGGCCCGGAGTGGTGCACCGAGCTCGGTTTCCGAAAAAATGTGTCGAAACGATGGATCTGCTTCCAAAGACGATCACCAGGCCTATGGGCCGGATCGGCGCCGTGGCCCAGAACGCCTTCGAGGTGGCGCGGTTCGGGGGCCTGGCCACCGATGAGCAGCCTTCGCCCTTCGAGGTGGCCGCCGAGCACCGCGTCTACAAGCTGCGCCACTACTACCCGAGCCCCAACGGCGGTGCGGACTCGGCCCCGGGGCCGGCGGTCCTCCTGGTCCCTCCGATGATGCTGGCGGCCGAGATCTACGACGTCGCCCCCTCGACGAGCGCGGTCACGCTGCTCCACCAGCACGGCGCCGACCCATGGGTCGTGGACTTCGGGATCCCGGAACGCGAGGAGGGCGGGCTGGAGCGGACGCTCGCCGACCACGTGCTGGCGGTCTCCGACGCAGTGGACCGGGTTCGCGAGCTCACCGGACGCGACGTGCACCTCGCCGGCTACTCGCAGGGAGGGATGTTCTGCTACCAGGTCGCCGCCTACCGCCGCAACCAGGGTCTGGGCTCGCTGATCACCTTCGGGAGCTCCGTCGACACCCGTCTCGGCATGCCCTTCGGGATCCCCGAGCAATTCGCGACCGGGGCCGCCAGCCTGCTCGCCGATCGTGTGTTTCGTGCCTGGGCGCTGCCGGCGTGGGCCAGCCGCAACGGGTTTGCCCTGCTGGACCCCGTCAAATCGGCCCGCAGCCGGATCGATTTCCTCTTGCAGCTGCACGACCGGGAGGCGCTGCTGCCCCGTGAGCGCCAGCGCCGCTTCCTGGAGGCCGACGGCTGGGTCGCGTGGCCTGGACCGGCGATGGCGGACTTCCTGCGCCAGTTCATCGCCCACAACCGGATGCTCGAGGGCGGTTTCGTGATCGACGAGCGACTGCTCACGCTCGCTGACATCGAGTGCCCGATCCTGTCGGTCGTCGGAACCGTCGACGAGATCGCACCGCCGGCCGGGGTGCGCGCCATCCGCCGGGCCGCGCCTCGCGCCGAGGTCTATGAGCTGACCCTGCAGGCCGGGCACTTCGGGCTGGTCGTGGGATCGACCTCCAACGAGATCACGTGGCCGACCGTGGCGGCCTGGACGCGCTGGCGCGACGGCGAGGGAGACGTGCCCGAGGGCTTGAGCGAGGTTCCCGACGATCCCACCGCCGAGCTCGTCCCTCAGGTCCGCAACCGCGTCAACTACGGGCTCGAGCTGGCCGGCGCGGTCGGAACCGGCGTGGCGCGCTCCATGCTCGGGACCGCGCGCCGGACGGCGCGCAGCATGCGGGAGCTCACGCGGGAGGCCGTCGGCCAGCTTCCCCGACTGGCTCGGCTGGAGCAGATCCAGCCCGGCACCCGCATCTCCCTCGGGCTGCTGGTCGGAGAGCGGATGCGCCGGGCCCCCGACGACCTGTTCTTCCTGTTCGAGGACCGGGCACACAGCGCGCGCGAGGTCAACGAGCGGATCGACAACGTGGTGCGCGGCCTGGTCGAGATCGGCGTGCGCCAGGGGGAGCACGTGGGGGTGCTGATGGCGCCTCGCCCCAGCGCCCTGGCGGTGGTGGTGGCGCTCAACCGGCTTGGCGCGGTGGCCGTGCTCCTGCGTCCCGACGGTGATACCGAGCGCGAGGCCGAGCTCGGGCAGGTCCAGCGGATCATCGCCGACCCCGAGCGCGCCTCGCTCGCCGCAGGGCTCGCAACCGTCCACGCGTTCGTGCTCGGGGGAGGGGGAGGCCCCCGTGACCTGGGCGTGCCCCTGACCACCGACATGGAGCAGATCGACCCCGACCGAGTGGCGCTGCCCAAGTGGTACCGGCCCAATCCGGGGCGGGCGAGCGACCTGGCCTTCATCCTGTTCACGGGCACCGGGCAGAGCGTGCGCATGAGCCGGATCACCAACCACCGGTGGGCGATTTCGGCGTTCGGCACGGCGTCCTCGGCGGCGCTCTCGAGCAACGACACCGTGTACAGCGTGACCCCGCTGTATCACCCGTCGGGGCTGATGATGAGCGTCGGTGGGGCGATCGCCGGCGGGGCCCGGCTGGCCATGGCGAGCCGGTTTGACCCGACGACGTTCTGGGACGAGGTGAGGCGCTACGGGGCCACCGTGGCCTCCTACACCTGGACCATGCTGCACGATCTCGTGCAGGCCCCGGCTCAGCCCGGGGAGCGCCACCACCCGGTGCGCCTGTTCATCGGGTCGGGGATGCCCCGTGGGCTGTGGCGCCGCGTGCAGGAGCGCTTCAAGCCCGCGCGGGTCCTTGAGTTCTATGCCTCGGCGGAGACGGGGGCGATCCTCGTCAACCTGCGTGGCGCCAAGCCCGGGGCCATGGGCCGGCCGCTTCCGGGCAGCCCCGAGGTTCGCCTGGCCGCCTACGACCTGAAGGCCGGCCGGCTGGTCGTGGGCGAGGACGGATTCGTGCGCGAGTGCGGCTGGCACGAGATCGGGCTTCTGCTCGCCCGGGCCCGATCAGGAGAGACCGTGGAGGCGGATCCGATGCGCGGTGTGTTCGCCCGCGACGATGCGTGGCTGTCGACCGGAGACCTGTTCCGGCGCGATGACGAGGGCGACTACTGGCGCGTGGACAGCCTTCGTGACGTGATCTACACCGAGCACGGGCCGATGTTCACCGCGCCGATTCGCGATGCCCTCAGCGACCTGCCGGCGGTCGACCTGGCCGTCGCCTACGGATGGTGCCCCCGCGCGGGCGAGCCCGAGATCGCCGTGGCCGCCGTGACCCTGCGTCCCGGGCACGAGCTCGCACCCGAGGACCTGGCTTCGCTTCCCGCCTATGCCCGGGCAGCGGTGGTCCGGGTCGTCGACTCGCTCCCGGCCACCACCTGGTACCGCCCGCTGACGGCTCCGCTGCGCGAGGCCGGCCTGCCCGGGCCCGGGGAGGGTCCGGCCTGGTACCTGGATCGAGGGGGCCGGCGCTACCGGCGGCTTACCGACGCGGCCCGGCGGCGGCTGGGAGCCGTTTAGCCGGCCGGCAGGGTCTCGCCGGAGTACAGCTTGTGCACGGTCACCGTGCCGGGAGGTGCGGCGTTGATGCACAGCTCGCAGAGCACGCACTCGTCGAGATTGGACTCGACGATCTCCACGCCGCTCTCGCCGACCGCGAAGATGTCGACCGGGCACACGTCGGTCAGCTGCCGGGCGATCTCGGGGTCGCGCGCGATCGAGTCGTCGACCGTGACGTCGATGAAGATGCCGGACATCAGGTCTTCTCCTTGACCAGGGTCGGGATGTCCTCGATCCGCTCGGCCACGGTGATTCCCGCCGAGGCCAGGCGCGCGATCTTCTCGGTGGCCGTGTCCTCCTTGCCCTCGACGATCGTGCCCGCGTGGCCGAAGCTCATCCCGGGCATCTCGTCCATGAACCGGCCGGCCATGAAGGCGACGATCGGCAGGCGCGAGTCGTTGTCCTTGACCCAGGTCGCCAGCTCGGCCTCCATCCGGCCGCCCGGCTCGGTGTAGATGACGATCGCCTCGGTCTCGGAGTCGGCCTCGAACAGGGGCATCAGCTCGGCGTAGCTCGAGCCGATGATCGCATCGCCGCCGATCGAGACCGCGGTGGAGACGCCCAGACCGGCGGCGCTGAGCGTCGAGGACATCTCGGTGGTCATCCCGCCCGAGCGCGAGATCACGCCCACGTGGCCGTGGTGATAAGACTTGGCGGCGTCTTTGGCCGGTCCGCCGATGCCGCCCATCTTGATCACGTCGGGGACGATGATTCCGAGGCAGTTGGGGCCGATGATCCGCGCGCCCCGCTCGTTGGCGAGCTCGACCATCTCGGCCACGTCGCGGCGCGGGATCCGCTCGGTGACGATCACCACGAGCTTGACGTCATTGGAGATCGCCTCCAGAACGGCGTCCTTGGTGAACGCGGGGGGGACCGTCACCACCGATCCGTCGATCGGCCCGCCGTGGTGCTCGACCGCCTGGGCGACCGTGTCGAACACGGGAACGCCGTGGACGTCGCGGCCCAGGCGGCCGGGGGTGACGCCGCCCACGACCTTGGCGCCGGTGCCGTAGTCCAGGCACTCTCGGGTCAGGTTGACGGCCTCGCGACCGGTGATGCCCTGGACGATGAAGGTGGTGTCGGCGTCGAGCAGGATGCTCATCGGCGGTTGACTCCCATCAGACGGCGCCCCCCTGGATGCGCTCCACAGCGCGGCGGGCGGCCTCGTTGAGGCTGACCGACCGGTCGGCGTAGGCGACGCCGTAGCGCTCGAGGATCTTGAAGCCCTCCTCCTCCCAGGCGCCCGGGATGCGGAAGATGGCGATTTTCTCGGCGGGGTCGTAACCCAGCTCCAGGCAGGCCTTGATGACCCCACGGGCGACGATGTCCACGCGAGTGTTGGAGACGATCGACATCATCACCGCGATCTTGTCCACGCCCGGCTTTGAGAGCACCAGCTTGGCCAGCCCGCAGGCCTTGGAGACCGAGGGGTTGCCGCCGATCTCGCAGTAGTTGGCCGGGTCGCCGCCATGGGCGCGCACCGCATCGAACAGGGTCAGCGACCCGCCGCCGGCGCCGATCACCAGTCCGAGGTTGCCGTCGAACTCGGTCACGTTGCCGGCCACCCCGCGGTGATCCTCGGAGTCGACCGCCTCGCCGGCGAGCTCGAAGGGGGTGGCCTCGCGGGCTTGGCGGGTCTCCTCGTCGCCTACCCCGAGCTCGGCGAGCAGCGCCTTCTGGCGAGGCCGGGCCTCGTTCTCCATGTCCATGTGGGCGTCGAGGGCCACCACCGAGCCGTCCTCGAGCAACCCCAGCGGGTTGATTTCGGCCAGGGTCATGTCGTAGTCCAGGAACAACCGGGCCAGCCGGGCCAGGACCGGGGTCAGGCGGTTGAGCACGCTGCCGGTGACGCCCAGCGAGGCGATCAGCTGCTTGGCCTGCCAATCGGAGAAGGGCAGCCGGGTGGAGAAGCCGGCGCGGGCCACGTGGTCGGGGTGCTCCTCGGCGACCTGCTCGATGTCGATCCCGCCCATGTCCGAGAACAGCATCACCGGACGCTTGCGGATTCCGTCCCAGACCACACCCGCGTAGTACTCGTGCTCGACCGCCGCCCGGGAGTCGACCAGCACCCCGCGCGGCATGTGGCCGTTGATCTCGAGGCCGAGCACGTGCTCGGTCTGGACGGCCGCCTCGTCAGGTGTGTCGGCGAACTGGACTCCGCCGGCCTTCATCCGCCCCCCGGTCAGCACCTGAGACTTGATGACCACCGGACCGCCGATGTCGGTGGCGATCTCCCGCGCCTGCTCGGGGCTGGTGGCAAACCCGTGCTTGGTGACGGGGATACCGGCCTTGGCCACGACGGCGCGCGACTCGTACTCAAAGAAACGCATCGCGGGGGGAGGCTACCGAGCCTGACCGTGAGGCGCGTCGGGCGTGGCGCGGGCGGATTCACCCGGGCCCGGCAGCGCCGACCGAACCCGAGCAACCCCAACGAACCTCGACTAACCCAACCACCTCTACCAAATGAATTCGATTTGTCGTGAACTGGGTAATATCGCCGAAAGCCAATCGACAAACCTGTATTAGTTCTGAAAGGGATGAATGACCAATCGATCTGATCTGCGGCAGCTTCGCCGGCTCGCCGCGATGGGCGCCGTCGGCGTCGCAGCGCTGGCGCTGGCGGCGTGCGGCGGTTCCTCGGATACCACCAGCACCGGCGGGAGCGGCGCCAGCGGCGCCAGCGGCGCCAGCGGGTCGAGCGGCAAGTCGAACGCGAACGCCAAGACCCAGCTCCAGCTGGTCGCCTACTCGACGCCGAAGCACGCCTACGACGCGCTGACTGCGGCCTTCGCGAAGACCTCGGCCGGTAAGGGCGTGGGGTTCGGGGAGTCGTTTGGCGCCTCGGGGTCTCAGAGCCGGGCCGTCGCCTCCGGCCAGCCCGCCGACGTCGTCGCGTTCTCGACGACGCCGGACATGACGACATTGGTCAAGGACAAGATCGTCTCCTCTGACTGGAACGCCAACCCGGAGAAGGGCTTCTCCAGCGATTCGGTCGTGGTCTTCGTCGTGCGCAAGGGCAATCCCAAGCACATCGCCGGCTGGGACGATCTGGTCAAGAAGGGCGTCGATGTGATCACGCCCAACCCGTCGACCTCGGGCAGTGCGCGGTGGAACATTCTCGCTGGGTACGGCGCCGAGCTCAAGGAAGGCAAGTCCCCCGCGCAGGCGCTCGCCTATGTCAAGACGCTGCTTACCAAGAACGTGAGCGTGCAGGATTCGGCCGCCAGCGCGGCGTTGCAGACGTTCACCAGCGGCAAGGGCGACGTGCTGCTCGACTACGAGTCAGACGCGCTGGCCGCCGAGAAGGCCGGCGACTCGATCCAGATCGTCTATCCCAAGCAGACGCTCCTGATTCAGACCCCGATCGCGGTCACCGCCAAGTCCTCGCACTCCACGCAGGCCAAGGCGTTCCTCACCTACCAGTGGTCACCGGCGGGCCAGACGATCTGGGCCAACGAGGGCTATCGCCCCGTCGACCCGGCGGTGGCCAAGAAGTTCGCCAAGAAGTTCCCGACTCCGCCGCAGCTGTTCACGATCGAATTCCTGGGCGGCTGGACCAAGGTCAAGAGCCAGTTCTTCGATCCCTCGACGGGGTCGATCACCAAGATCGAGCAAGCCGCGGGAGTCCCCACTGCCTCCGGCTAGCTCGTACGTGGCGCCGGGCGCCGTCCCGGGCGGCCCGGGCCGAGGTGCCCGAGCGCGGGCCTGGTCCGCGCGTCGGGGCGGCCTGGGGCTGGGGCTGGCCATGCTCTGGATGAGCGTGATCGTCCTGATCCCGCTCGCCGCCGTCGTGGCCAAGGGCGTGTCCCAGAGCCCGTCGAGCTTCTGGACCTCGGTCACCAATCCGCTGGCCCTCAAGGCCCTGGGGATAACCCTCGCCGCCTCGATCCTGACCGCGCTGGTCGGAGCGGTCATGGGTACGGTGGTGGCGTGGGTGCTGGTCCGCGACCAGTTTCCCGGCAAGCGGTTCATCAACGCGCTGATCGACCTTCCGTTCGCGCTGCCGACCGTGGTCGCCGGGCTGACGCTGCTGGCGCTCTACGGCCCCGGTAGCCCGATCGGCGTCCACCTCGCCTACACGCGGGCGATCGTGCTGGTCGCGCTGCTGTTCGTGACGCTCCCGTTCGTGGTGCGCTCGGTGCAGCCGGTGCTGCTCGAGCTCAACAAGGAGGCGGAGGAGGCCGCGGCCTCGCTGGGTGCCTCGAATGCCACGATCTTTCGCCGGGTGGTGCTGCCGGCGCTGCGTCCGGCGATCCTGTCGGGCGCCGCGCTGGCCTTCGCCCGCTCGGTGGGTGAGATCGGCTCGCTGGTGCTGATCGTGGGCAAGGTGCAGATAGCCAGCATCGTCATCTTCGCCGACGTCGAATCCGACGCCCCCCAGGCCGCGGCCTCCTTGTCGCTGGTGCTGATCGTGCTCTCGCTGCTCGTGCTCGTGCTGATGCGCAGGGTGGGAGGGCGAGTTGCTCATTAGCCGTAGGGCCCGATGGTCGCTGCGCGGCGTCGCGCTGGTCTACCTGTTGCTCCTCCTGCTGCTGCCGGTCGCGGTCGTGTTCGTCAAGACCTTCGAGCACGGCTTCAGCGTGGCCTGGGCGTGGGTGACCACGCCCGCGGCGATCAGCGCGCTGTGGTTGTCACTGTTGATGGCGCTGATCGCGGTTCCCCTGAACACGATCTTCGGGATCGGCGCGGCCATCGTGCTGGTCCGCAGGCGCGGGCGCCTGGCCGCGCTCCTGGACGTGATGATCGACCTGCCCTTCTTGGTCTCGCCGGTGATCGTGGGGCTGGCGCTGACCCTCGTCTACGGTGAAACCGGCTGGTTCGGAAGCTGGTTCAGCAGCCATGGGATCCGGATCATCTTCGCCGTGCCCGGCATGGTGCTGGCCACGATCTTCGTGTCGCTGCCCTTCGTGGTCCGCGAGGTGGCGCCTGTCCTGGTCGAGATCGGTGACGAGCAGGAGCAGGCGGCGGCCACCCTCGGGGCGTCGTCCTGGCAGACCTTCTGGCGCGTGACCCTGCCCTCGATCCGCTGGGGCGTGGCCTACGGCGTCATCCTGTCCACCGCGCGGGCCCTCGGCGAGATCGGAGCCGTGCTCGTGGTCTCCTCGCTGGTCGCGGGACAGACGCTGACCCTGCCGCTGCTCGTCTACCAGCGCGACTCGCAGATCGGGTCGGGTTCGATCACCGGCGCCTACGCGGCCGCCACCGAGCTCGCCGTGATCTCACTCGTCGTGTTGCTGGCGATGACCCTTTTCGCACCCAGGAGGCAAGAGACCAAATGAGGATCGACATCCACGACATCTCCAAGCACTTTGGGGACTTCACCGCGCTTGACACCGTTTCCCTGGAGGTCCCCGAGGGGTCGCTGACCGCGCTCCTGGGTCCCAGCGGGTCGGGCAAGTCGACCCTGCTGAGAATCATCGCCGGCCTGGAGATGCCCGACAGCGGCACCGTGATCATCGACGGCGAGGACGTCTCGACGGTGCGTCCCCAGAAGCGCGGCATCGGCTTCGTCTTTCAGCACTACGCGGCGTTCACCCACATGAGCGTGCGGGAGAACGTGGCCTTCGGGCTGCGCATCCGCAAGCGGCCCAAGACCGACGTCCGGGCGCGCGTCGACGAGCTGCTGGAGCTCGTTGGTCTCACCAAGTGGTCTGATCAACGGCCGTCCCAGCTCTCCGGCGGGCAGCGCCAACGCATGGCCCTGGCCCGGGCGCTCGCCGTCCAGCCTCGGGTCCTGCTCCTCGACGAGCCGTTCGGGGCGCTCGACGCAGTCGTACGGGCCGAGCTGCGCTCCTGGCTGCGGCGCCTGCACGACGAGAAGGGGACCACGACCGTGCTGGTCACCCACGATCAGGAGGAGGCGATGGAGGTCGCCGACCGGATCGCGGTCATGAGCGCCGGCCACATCGAGCAGGTGGGATCGCCGCGCGAGATCTACGATCAGCCGGCCAGCGACTTCGTGATGGGCTTCGTGGGCCCGGTCAGCCGTATCGGCAAGCAGCTGGTGCGCCCCCACGATTTCACGATCTCGCTGACCCGCCAGGACGACACCATCGAGGCGATGGTTCTCCACGTGCTGCACCTCGGCTTCGAGGTGCGACTCGAGCTGTCGCTGCCCGACGGCTCGGAGGCCCGGGCCCAGCTCACCCGCGCCCAAGCCGAGGACCTCGAGATCGGCGACGGCGACATCGTCTACGTCCGGCCGCCCGACGGGGTGGTCGTCGAGCCGTCCCTGCGCGGCGCGGTCAGCCGGGAGCCAGGCTCGCCTGCAGTGGGCGCCGTCGCCGTCTCCGACGAGGCGACGTAGCCCCAGCGGTTACCAGTCGCCGGCGGCCGCCGCCATGGTGAGCGTGCTCGAGGAGGTCAGCGTGGAGTGGGTGGCCGGGCGGTCCGCACCGGCGTGGCGCGGACCCCCGGTTCCCGCTGCGGATGGTGGCGTTGCTCGCCTTGCGCTTGCGGTCCCGGCCCGAACCTCCCCTTTCCGGTGCGCGGTCAAACCGGCAACGCGTTGTACGACTCGGGCTCCGCGGGATCAGCGCGTGACCCACGCCCCCGCGTCCTCGGTCAGCTTGTCGACCGAGCGGGGGATCTTGCCGGCGGCGATGTCGGCGATCGTCACGTGTTCGACGACGCGGCGCAGGTTGACGCGCACCGCGATCCACACCCGGGGCAGCGTCGTCGATGCGCCCGCGTAGCTGGCGTCCTCCGGGGGGCCGCCGCGGACGCTGGCCAGCGGCCCCTCGACCGCCCGGATCACGTCGGCGACCGTGATCTCCTGCGCCGGCTTGGCGATCCGGAAACCTCCTTCGGCCCCCCGGTGGCTGCGCACCAGGCCGGCGTGGCGGAGCTCGCCCAGGATGTTCTCGAGGAAGTTGAGGGGGATCCCCTGGGCGGTGGCGATCCGCTCGGCCTTGACGGGCTTCTCGCCATCGGCCGCGGCCAGCTCCACCATGGCCCGGACGGCATAATCGACTTTGGCGGAGATCCGCATGCCCGGGAGACTACGCCGAGGCCGGGACGAAACCGTAAGCCTCGGCCAGCTCCGGGTCCTTTTCGGCGAGCAGCTCCGCGAGCTCGACCATGACCTTGCACTGCTTCCAGGTCGCGTCGTCCTGCATCTTGCCGTCGATCATGTGCACGCCCCGGCCGTCGGGGATCGCCTCCAGCACCTTCTTGGCGAACCGCACCTCCTCGGGGGGAGGGCTGAACACCCGCTTGGCGATCTCGATCTGAACCGGGTGAAGGGACCAGGCGCCCACGCAGCCCAGCAGAAAGGCCGCGCGGAACTGCGCCTCGCAACCCTGGACATCCTTGATGTCGCCGTAGGGGCCGTAGAAGGGGAGGATCCCGGCCGAGGTGCAGGCGTCGACCATGCGAGCGATCGAGTAATGCCAGGGATCCTGCTGGGCGGTGGGCCGGAGCGCCTCCGGGTTGTCGGGATCGGGATCGTTGATCACCAGGTAGCCGGGGTGCCCGCCGCCGACGCGGGTGGTCTTCATCCGGCGCGAGGCCGCCAGGTCGGCCGGTCCGAAGCTCATGCCCTGCATCCGGGGACTGGCGGTCGCGATCTCCTCCAGGTTCACGACGCCCAGGCTGGTCTCGAGCAGCGCGTGGATCAGGATGGGACGCTGGATGCCCGCCCGCGCCTCCAGCTGGGCCAGGAGCCGGTCGACGTAGTGGATATCCCACGGACCCTCCACCTTGGGCACCATGATCACCTCGAGCACGTCGCCGATGTCGGTGACCAGCGTGGTCAGCTCGTTGAGCACCCAGGGCGACTCCAGCGCGTTGACCCGTGTCCACAGCGAGGTACCGCCAAGGTCGACCTCCTGGCCGGCCTTGACCAGGCCCGCGAGCGCCGCCTCCTTGCGATCGACCGGGACGGCATCCTCCAGGTTGCCCAACAGGATGTCGGCCTTGGCGGCGAGGTCGGGCAGCTTGCCCGCCATCTTCTCGTTGCTCGGGTCAAAGAAATGGATCATCCGCGAGGGTTTGAAGGGAATCTCGAGGATCGGCGTCGGGGCGCCGATGGCTAGCGGCTTTCCGAAGTCGCGGGGGTTTCGCACGTCTGATCTCCTGGTCGCTTTGGCTGCAACGCTATCGGGAGCGGGGATTTTGCGGTCCGGCCGGCATGCTGGAGCCGGTATTGCGGCCCGGATGCCATCCTCCCTGGACCGAGTTTTCTAAAGAGACCATCAGGAGCCAGAACATGCCCGAGACCGAAACCGCCGCAATCGAAACCGACCAGGCGGCGCGCGAGGCCAGCGGGGCGCACCCCTACGGCCGCTACCTGGAGGAGTTCGAGGTGGGGGCCGTCTACAAGCACTGGCCCGCCAAGACGGTGACCGAGGCCGACGACCACCTGTTCTGCCTGATCACCATGAACCACCATCCCCTGCACATCAACGACGTCTACGCGCAGCAGTCCCAGCAGGGACGCAACGTCGTCGTGGGCCCGCTGGTGTACTCCCTGGCCCTGGGCATGAGCGTCTCCGACATCAGCGGCAAGGCGATCGCCAACCTGGCCACCGAGGAGCTCAGCCATCCCGCACCGGTGTTCCACGGCGACACCCTGTTCTGCGAATCCGAGGTCCTGGAGGTCAAGGAGTCCCGATCCAAGCCCGACCGCGGTACCGTCCGCGTCCACACCCGAGTGCTCAATCAGGACGGCGTCCTGGTGGCCGAGTTCAAGCGTCTGGTGCTGGTCCCGCGCAAAGACCCGGTTACTGGAGCATAGGGCCACTTTGTGAGATTTGTGGCCAGCACAGGTAGGCTGTGACAGCCACCGACCTACGCCAAGGAGCGCCCCGAAATATGGCCAATACCGCACCGACGCACCAAGCGACTACCGAACACGCCGGTCTGCAGGCGTGGGTAGATGAAATTGCGGCGCTCACCCAGCCCGACGACATCCACTGGTGCGACGGTTCGGACGAGGAGTACGACCAGCTTGCTCAGACCCTGATCGAGGCCGGCACGTTCGAGCGCCTCTCGGATACCAAGCGACCCAACTCCTATCGGGCGCTCTCGGATCCCGCCGACGTGGCGCGCGTCGAGGACCGGACGTTCATCTGCTCGGCGCGGGAGGCCGACGCCGGGCCCAACAACAACTGGCGGGACCCCGCCGAGATGCGCACGCTCCTGGGCGGCCTGTTCAAGGGCTCGATGCGCGGGCGCACCATGTACGTGGTCCCGTTCTCGATGGGTCCGCTGGGGTCGCCGATCTCCTATGTCGGCGTTCAGCTCACCGATTCGGCCTACGTGGTGGAGTCGATGCGGATCATGACCCGGATGGGTCAGCCCGCGCTCGACGTCCTGGGCACCGACGGCGATTATGTGCCCTGCGTGCATTCGGTCGGCATGCCCCTGGTGGACGGCGCACAGGACGTGCCGTGGCCGTGTAACGGCGACAACAAGTACATCGTCCATTATCCGGAGACGCGGGAGATCTGGTCGTTTGGCTCGGGCTACGGCGGCAACGCCCTGCTGGGCAAGAAATGCTTCGCGCTGCGCATCGCCTCGGTCATGGCCCGCGACGAGGGCTGGCTGGCCGAGCACATGCTGATCCTCAAGCTGACCTCGCCGGCCGGCGAGGTCAAGTACATCGCCGGGGCGTTCCCGAGCGCCTGCGGCAAGACGAACCTGTCGATGATGATCCCGACCCTGTCCGGCTGGAAGGTCGAGACGATCGGCGACGACATCGCCTGGATGAAGTTCGGCGACGACGGCCAGTTGTATGCCGTCAACCCCGAGCTGGGCTTTTTCGGCGTCGCCCCGGGCACGGGCGCGCGTACCAATCCCAACGCGGTCGAGATGGTCAGCCGGAACACGATCTTCACCAACTGCGCCAAGACCGATGACGGCGACATCTGGTGGGAGGGCCTGACCGGCGAGCCGCCCGCTCACGCGCTCGATTGGCGCGGCCAGGACTGGACGCCTGACTCCGACACCCCGGCGGCCCATCCCAACGCGCGCTTCACGGTCCCCGCCGCCCAGTGCCCGTCGATCGCTGAGGAGTGGGAGGACCCCAAAGGGGTGCCGGTCTCCGCGATCATGGTCGGCGGGCGGCGGGCCACGGTCGTGCCGCTCATCCACGAGGCCCGCGACTGGGAGCACGGCACCTTCCTGGCCTCGATCATGTCCTCGGAGACGACGGCGGCCCAGGCCGGCCAGGTCGGCAACCTGCGCTTCGATCCGATGGCGATGCTGCCCTTCTGCGGCTACCACATGGGCGACTACTTCGCCCACTGGCTGAAGGTCGCCCAGCGCGAGGGAGCCAAGATGCCGCGGGTCTTCTACGTCAACTGGTTCCGTAAGGACGAGGACGGGAAATTCATGTGGCCCGGATTCGGCGAGAACTCCCGGGTCCTGGCGTGGCTGTTCGGCCGCCTGACCGGCGAGGCCGAAGCCGTGGAGACGGCCATCGGGCTGGTGCCGCCGGTCGGGGAGGGCGGGATCGACACCGACAGCCTGGACGTCAGCGAGGAGACGATGGCCAAGCTCCTCGAGGTCGATACCGACGGCTGGGCGGCTGCGCTGCCCCAGATGAAGGAGCATTACGCCGAGTTCGGCGAGCGGCTCCCGGCGGAGCTGCGCGCGCAGCTCGAGGCCCTGGAGGAGCGCCTGGGGGCCTGAGAGCCTGGGCGCCTGAGGGCCTGGGCGCCTGAGAGTCCGAGCGCCTGAGAGTCCGAGCGCCTGAGAGTCCGAGCGCCTGAGAGTCCGAGCGCCTGAGAGTCCGAGCGCCTGAATTCTTAGCCTTCACGCGCAGTTCGCTGCGTACCCTGGAGGCATGGCGCTGGGCTTCATACCGTCGGACGCTGCGGTGCTCGCCGTGCAGGCGGGGATCGTGGCCGCGCCCCGCCGTCCCCCCACCATCCGATGGATGCAGCGGCTGTCGGGTCCCGCTTGGGCGCTGATCCCGATCGGCTCGATTGTCGGGGCGATCTTCGCCATCCGTTACATGTCGGGCACCGCCACCGGGCTCACCTGGCTGGCCCTGGTCGCTATTCCGCTGCTGGCGGCCGCCGCCCTCGGCTGGGCGTGCCGGGGTTCGCGGCCGTGGCTGGCGGTGCTCGCGGTGCCGTTGTTCGTACTGGCCTGGGCGTCGCGGACGACGCTCTTCGGCGAAGGCGCGGCCACATTGCTCTCGGCGCTCAGCTGCGTCACCCTCGGGGTGCTGCTCGGGGCCGTCACCCCGCCCCGGTGGCTCAAGTTCGGGATCATCGCGATGGCGGCCGCGGACGTGTGGCTGGTGGCCTCGGACCTGCTCCAGGCGCCCAACAACTCGCTGATCGCCGCCGCCCCGCTTCCGGGTAGCGGCCTGCCGCAGCTGCAGTCAGAGCTCTTCGGGAACGTCTCGCTGGGCTACGGTGACCTGTTCGTGGCCGGGCTGCTCGGGGCCGTGCTGGCCCGCGAGGGGCGGCGGCAGTGGCCGATGGCGCTGCTCACGCTGGTGCTCGCGGGCCTCTTCGATCTCCTGTTCTTCGTCTTGAACGAACTGCCCGCCACGGTTCCGGTGGCGCTGGCCCTGATCGGGGGGGAGCTGTGGTGGTGGCACCGGGGCCGGGCCCGGGTGCGAGCTCCCGTGACCGCTCTGGCGGCTGCCCAGACGGAGGCCACGCCGGAGGTCGCCGCGCGCTGGTTGCGGCTGGGGCGCCTGCGACCCCGCCGCAGTCCCTGAGATCGGTGCGTCGGGAGCGGAGACCATGCGTCGGGAGCGGGAGAGCCACTCGCACGGGCTGCGGACCCGTCAATTCGTGGAAAACCTGCATGCGGCGCTCCGATTTTCCACCGGATGTGGCCCAGGCGCGTCAAACGTGGAAAACCGGCGGAACGAGTTCGGATTTTCCACGAAACGCACCCTGCCGGCGCGGGCAGCCGGGGCCGGGCGCGCCGGTAGCCGGGCCCGCCGGTAGCTAGTGCTGATCGTCGCCGGTCGACGCCGGCGGGCGAGACTCCTCGGCCAGTGAGGTGATGGCCAGCTTGCCCCGCGCGGCCTCCTCGAGCACCTCGGTGGCCTCCTCGGCCGAGCGCGAGTAGAGCTCCACCAGGAGGTGGACGACGATCCGGTCCTCATCGTGCTTGTGAAAGCGCACGTGCGTGAAGAACTCGCGGGTGCCGTGGTCGCCGAAGGCCGCGTAGGAGAGGGCGTCGCCGGCCTCCGGGCCCGAGCAGGTCTCGACGTCGTCGGCATCCACCGTGACCGTGCACGAGGCCACCCACGGGGTTCCCGCGATCATCCTCTCCCAGCGGTCCTCGATGGGCTCCACGCGGCCGTTGTGAAAGCCCAGATGCGGCTGATCGTGCATGCACTCCAGGCACTGGACGACGGCTTCCTGCATCTCGTCGACCACTTCTCCGCGCTCTCCACTCTCGGGGTCGATCCGGTGGATCCCCTCGTAGTGAACCTGGACCTCGAGATTCTGAGACCAGCAGCGATAGCAGCGCAACCAGCTGCGCACCTCGGTGGAGCCCTCCATCGCCATGATTCTAGGACGGAAAACGCCGGGGATGGCCGGGGGCCATCCCCGGCGCGCTCGGGGAGGGCCTCAGGGCCTAGCCGAAGGTGAAGTCGTAGGCGCTGACCCCGGGCGGGATCTGGATCGTGATCGTGGCCATCTCGTCTGCGGGGAGCGAGATCAGCGAGTAGAGGCGCTGGCCGCGTACGGTCACGTATCCGCCGGCGCCGACGTCGCTGCCGGCATTCTGCGGGGACACCGGATGGCCGTCCAGCAGCACCCGGGCGGTGCGCGGCAGGTTGCCGGCCGAGGTCATCACCAGGTAGACGTGCTGGGCCGCGAAGCCACCGGTGATCGAGGCGTCCGACGAGACCGGCATGACCGACTCCGAGCCAACCTGCCAGGTTCCCTTGAGCCCGAACTCGTTGACATCGGGGCTGCTCACCCCGCCGTAGGTGCGAACGCCCTTGGTCAGAGGCTGAGCGAAGCCCTGGGCGCGCTGGTAGTTGAGATAGGTCTCGGGCGTCCCCAGATCCGGCGAGGGCATCATCGCGTGGGCGGTCATGGGCGGCGGCAGGTGGCGGGCGCCGGCCTCGTAGAGCAGCTCCCGCACCGCCGCCTCGTCCTGCTTGTAGTCGCCTTCGCCGAACTGGGTATGGCGGATCTGGCCAGTGGCGTCGATCAGGTACTCGGCCGGCCAGTACTCGTTCTGGTAGGCGTTCCAGGTCCCGTAACGGTTGTCCTGCACCACGGGGTAGCGCAGCCCGTCGCTGTCGATCGCCTGCTGGACGTTGCCGGCCTCCTGCTCGAAGGTGAACTCGGGCGTCTCGACGCCCACGATCTCCAGGCCGTAGCGGTGGTAGGTGGCGTACAGCCCCCTGAGGAAGGGGAGCGTGCGAATGCAGTTGATGCAGGTGTAGGTCCAGAAGTCGACCAGCACCACGTGGCCCCGCAGCCCCGCCAGGGTCAGCGACTGGTTTCCGGGCGTGTTGAACCAGCGCTGGTTGTCGGTGAAGGGCGGCGCGGCGCCGAGGCGCGGCAGCGACGGCGTCTTGACCCCGGGGATCGAGACTCCGGTGCGCTGGGCGACGGGAACCGTTGAGGCCTCGGCCTGGCGAACGGCGAAGCGCGAGCGCGGGCGCAGTGAGGCCAGCCGGTTCTGGACGGCGTTGGAGTTCTCCAGTGAGCGCGTCGGGTCGACGAAGATGGCGGGCAGGCTCGTGTCCTTGGCCAGCGCCTCCTCGAAGCGGACGTCCAGGTTGGTGAGCATGACCACGCCGGTCAGCAGGAGCACGACGCCCAGGCTCCGCTCGACCACGTGCCCGCGAGCGCGCCGGCGCACGCGCTCGAGCACGGCGCGTCCGCCGAGGGCATAGAGGAGCATGACGGCGCTGAGCCCGACCGCATAGGAGAGGGCCACCGCCACGACCCGGACCGAGGCGGAGCTGGTGGCGCTGACCGAGGTCACGGCGGCCAGGATCGGGCCGGCGCACGGGGCGCATACGAAGCCGAGGGCTCCGCCGACCGCCACTCCCGACCAGAAGCCATCGCCCCGCGTTCGGGGGCCGAAGCGCCCCAGGCGCGACAGGGGAGCCTGAACGCGCTCGGCAAGCTTGGGGAACAGCAGGACGATGCCGAATCCCAGCAGGACGACGATCGCCAGCGTGCGGGCGGCGCCGCTGGCCAGGCCGATTCCCCGCACCAGCTGGGCCAGGGCGACGATGGCGATCGTGAACGTGAACGCCAGCCCGAGCACGATGCCCAGCGGGCGCCGGCGGCCCCCGGCCGCGCCCGCCGACAACAGCGCCGGAAGCACCGGCAGCACGCAGGGCGTGATCGCGGTCCCTGCGCCGGCGATCAGCGCGAACAGCATCAGGAGAAGCATCGGGACCTCAGATGATGCTCGATCGAGATTGCGATGCTGTGAACAACCGCGGCGGCGCGCGCTGGCGGCGCCGGTGACGGGCTCCGGGGGTCAGCCGCCGATGGCGGACATGCTGCGCGCGGGCTGGACGAAACCCGGCTCTCCGACGTGGTGCTTGAGCTCCTTGCGCCACACGGCCGCCCGGATGATCTCGCGGAGCTCGGCGTCGTCGGCGCCGTCGCGGATGGGCGAGCGCAGATCGGTCTCGTTCAACGAGAACAGGCAGGTGCGCAGGCGCCCGTCGGCGGTCAGGCGGACCCGGTTGCAGTCGGCGCAGAACGGCTCGGAGACCGGGTTGATGAACCCGAGCTTGCCGCGGCCATCGGCGAACCGGTAGACGCGGGCGGTGGCGCTCGGTTCCCGCGGCTCGGCCTCCAGCGGGTAGACGGCGTCGATCGCGGCGCGGATCTCGTCCCCGGTGAGCACCTGATCGGCGGTCCAGGCATGGTCGGCGTCAAGCGGCATGAACTCGATGAAGCGGACCTCGTACGGGGTGCTGCGGGCCAGCCGGGCGAACGGAAGCACCTCTTCCTCGGTGAAGTCGCGGATGCCCACGGCGTTGATCTTGATCGGGTGGGCCTCGGGAAACGTGGACAGGATCTCCAGGCCGCGCAGGACCTGCGGCAGCGCGTCGCGCCGCGTCCGCGCCGCGTCAGCTCATAGAAGCGATCGCGCTGCAGCGAGTCCATCGACACGTTGAAGCGATCGATGCCCGCGCGCACCAGCCGTTCGGCGTCACGCTCGAGAAGAAATCCGTTGGTCGTGACCGAGAGCTCGCGGACGTCGCCGATCGAGGAGACCATCTGCGCGAGGACGGGGAAGTCGCGGCGGACCAGCGGCTCGCCGCCGGTCAGGCGCACGTCGGTGACGCCCATCGACGCGAACACGCCCACCACCCGAGCGATCTCCTCGAAGCTGAGGATCTCCGCTCGCTCCAGCCAGGGCAGCCCCTCGGCGGGCATGCAGTACTGGCAGCGGAAGTTGCAGCGGTCGGTGACCGAGACCCGGAGATCTCCGATCAGGCGCCCGTGTCCGTCGCGTAGTGGCTCTACGTCCATACCTAGAGGCTACCCTTGCGGCAATGCGCCAAGCCCGAGCGATTGCGCTCCTAGGCGCTGCCTATGCACTTGCCGGATGCGGAGCGAACGCCTCAGACCAGGTCCAGGCCAAGGTGCAGCAATTCGCCCACGCGGTCGCCGCCCGGGATGCCCCCACCCTCTGCCAGCAGGTGCTGGCGCCCGCCCTGGTGGCGCACCTGACCGCCGCCGGGCTCAGTTGCCAGCAGGCGATGCAGACCTTCGTGACCAGCGTGCAGGATCCGACCCTGAGCGTCTCCAAGGTCAGGGTCAGCGGCAAGACGGCGTCGGTGGTGGTGCTGACCGGGGCCCGGGGGCAGCCGAGCTCGGTGGAGGCGGTGGAGCTCATCGACACGCCGCACGGCTGGCGGCTGACATCGCTGGCCTCGGCGCGGTAGCCGGCTCAGGGAGCCAGCTCTCCGACCAGCAGGCCGAAGGCGACCATGTCCTGGCGCTCGTAGGTGGCTCGCATGTAGGAGCGCAGCACCGCCTCGCGACGGAAGCCGGCTCGCTCGGCCACGTGCTGGGAGGCCGGGTTCTCGGTCGCGGCCAGGAGGTCGATGCGCTCGAGCCCGAGCGCCGCAAAGCCCCAGGCGCAGATCAGCTTGACCGCGCGGGTGGCGTGCCCCTGGCCGCGGGCCTGGCGCGCCAGCCAGTATCCGACCTCCGCCCGGGCGTGCTTCCAGGCAAAGCGCATCAGCGAGATCGAGCCGAGCAGCGGGCCGTCGTCGGGGCCCACGATCGCGAACGGCGCCGTCAGCCCCGCGAACGTGGCGTCGTAGCGCTGGCGCAGGTAGGCGCGAGCCTCGGGTTGGCCGTAGCGCGGCGGCACGCGCGTCCAGCGCACGATCTCGGGGTCCTGGCAGGCCGCCACGAGGTCGTCGAGGTCGGTATCGCGCCACGGGCGCAGGGCGGTCGGCCCGTCGACCAGCGGCTCGGCCGGGAGCACGATCCGTCTGGGCACGCCGTCGGTCACGACCCCGCCCGCTCCTGGAGTCCGTGGGTCAGCCGGGCGACGTCGAGCTCGCGAGGCTGGTCTGCGAGCCAGCGCTCGGCCTCGCGTCGTCCCCCCAGGCCCCGCAGTCCGCGGTCGCCGTATTCGGCAACGAAGTCCGCGAGCGCGTGCATGCGCCGGCTGCGCACCCGCCGGGCGCGGAGGTCGAGGCCGGCGCGATGGGCGTCGAGCGCCTGCACCAGCTCCTCGATCCCCGAGGGGGGCGCTATCGACGACACGGCGACCACCGCCGTCGGGGGCGAGCCCAGGGCGGCCAGCGCCGACCGCAGGTCCGCGAGCGCCCGCGTGGCCACCTGACCCAGATCGGACTTGGTGACCACCAGCACATCGGGAATCTCCATGATCCCGGACTTTAGGAACTGCAGGACATCGCCCGAGCCCGGCTGGACGACCACCGCCACCGCGTCGGCGACGTCGGCGACCTCGGTCTCTGACTGGCCCACCCCAACGGTCTCGATCACCACCACGTCAAAGGCGACCGCCAATGCCGTGGCCGCCGCCCGCGTGGCGGGGGCCAGGCCGCCGAGCCGGCCGCCGGCGGCGGTGGAGCGGATGAATACGGCGTCGTCGGACGGATCACGCTCGATGCGCGCTCGATCGCCGAGCAGCGACCCTCCGGAGCGCCGTGAGCTCGGATCCACGGTGAGGACGGCGACCGAGCGTCCCCGGGCGCGCCACTGCGCCACCAGCCTCGACAGCAGCGAGGACTTGCCAACGCCCGGCGGCCCGGTGACCCCGACGATCTGGCCCGGTGCCTCGTGGCCCAGGGTGGCGGGGGAGACCTCGGCCAGCAGTCGCTCGGTCTCCGTCCTGGCCTGGTCGCCGCGGCTCTCCACCAGGTTCAGCACGGGCGCGGCGGCGCTGAGGTCACCTTCCCGCAGGCGGGCTCCCAGCTCGTGGCCCCGGCCGGGCCCCGCGCTCAAGCCGGCGCGGCCGTGTCGACGCCGTGGCGCTCCGCGACGAGCGCGATGATGTCCTGCATCATCCGGTTCAGGTCCCAGTCCTTGGGGGTGTACACGGCGGCGACGCCGGCTGCGCGCAGCGCCACGGCGTCGTTGTCGGGGATGATCCCCCCGACGACCACGGGCACGTCCGCGACGCCCGCATCGGCCAGCGCGGCGAGCACGGACGGGATCAGCTCGGCATGCGATCCGGAGAGGATCGAGAGCCCGATCACGTGCACCCCCTCCTGGGCGGCCGAGCTGGCGATCTGCACCGGGGTGAGTCGAATCCCTTCGTAGACGACGTCCATGCCGGCGTCACGGGCGCGCACGGCGATCTGCTCGGCCCCGTTGGAGTGACCGTCCAGGCCGGGCTTGCCGACCAGGAACTTCAGCCGCCGGCCGAGCGCCTCGCTGACGCGCTCGACCTCATCGCGCAGCTCTGCCATGTCCTCATCGGGGACGGCCGACGCCTCGCCGACCCCGGTGGGCGCCCGGTACTCGCCGAACACCTCGCGCAGCGTGTGCGACCACTCGCCGGTGGTCACCCCGGCGCGGGCGGCGGCGATCGTGGCGGGCATGATGTTCTGAGCGTCGTCGGCGGCCACCCGGGCGAGCTCTGAGAGCGCGGCCTCGACGGCGGCCGGGTCACGCTCGGAGCGCCAGCGCTCCAGCGCCGCGCGCTGCTGGGCCTCGACCTCGGGATCGACCACGAGGATGCCCCCGTCGGCATCGGAGGTCAGCGGAGACGGCTCGGTGCTGGTGAAGCGGTTCATGCCCACCATCGTGAGCTCGCCGGACTCGATCCGGCGCCAGCGCCCGCGATGCGATTCGACGAGCGCGGACTTCATGTAGTCCACGGCCCGCACGGCGCCCCCGAGCTCGGAGACCCGCGCCATCTCGGCGCGCGCGCCGTCGATGAGCTCGGAGACGAGATCCTCCATCACCTTGGAGCCCTCGAAGATGTCGGGGTACTCGAGCAGGTCGGTCTCATAGGCCAGGATCTGCTGGAGGCGCAGCGACCACTGCTGATCCCAGGGTCGCGGCAGCCCGAGAGCCTCGTTCCACGCGGGCAGCTGGATGGCGCGGGCCCGGGCGCTGCGCCCGAGCGTGACCGCCAGGGCCTCGAGCGCGATCCGGTAGACGTTGTTCTCGGGCTGGGCTTCGGTCAGGCCCAGTGAGTTGACCTGCACTCCGTAGCGGAAGCGCCGGTGCTTCTCGCTCTGGACTGCGTAGCGGTCGCGGCCCAGCTCGTCCCAGAGCTCGGACATGGCGCGCAGCTTGGCGTGCTCCTCGATGAAGCGCACGCCGGCGTTGACGAAGAAGGAGATCCGGCCGAAGACCTCGCCCATGAGCTCCCCGGGAACCCGCTCGCGGACGGCGTCGAGCACGGCGATCGCGTTGCTCATCGCGTAGGCGATCTCCTGAACGGGGCTGGCGCCGGCCTCCTGGAGGTGATAGGAGCAGATGTTGATCGGGTTCCACTTGGGCACGTGCTCGACCGTGTAGGCGATCGTGTCCGCGATCAGCCGCATGCTCGGACCGGGGGGGAACGAGTAGGTGCCCCGGCTCAGGTACTCCTTGAGGATGTCGTTCTGGGTGGTTCCCTGAAGGTCGGTCTCGGAGACGCCCTGCTCCTCGGCGGCCACGATGTAGAGCGCCAGCAGCCAGGCCGCGGTGGCGTTAATGGTCATCGAGGTGTTCATCTGGTCCAGCGGGATGCCGTCCAGGAGGACGCGCATGTCGCCTTCGTGGGCGATCGAGACCCCGACCTTGCCGACCTCCCCCTTGGCGAGCTCGTGATCGGGGTCATAGCCGGTCTGGGTGGGCAGATCGAAGGCCACCGAGAGCCCGGTCTGACCCTTATCCAGATTGCGCCGGTAGAGCTCGTTGGAGCGCTTGGCGTCGGAGTGGCCGGCATAGGTGCGCATCATCCACGGCCGGTCGCGCTCGGGCAGGCGAGGCGGGGGCATCTGGGCCATCGCGGCCATTGTATGTGTCAGAGCGACCGCTACACGTGCGACAATGGCTGTACATCACCTATGCCAGATCAGAGCTCAGCTGCCACCGAGCACGCGATCATCCAGGAGATCACAGGGCCTCTTGAGACCTTGCCCGACGATCCGGTCGCGCTCGTTCACGCCGAATTTCCCACCGCCATGCGCGGCTATGACCGGGCCGCGGTCGACGACTACATGCAGCAGATGGCCCACCTGGTGGCCGAGTTGCAGGCCACGCGGTCGCCCGAGGCGGCGGTGCGCCGGGCGCTCGAGCGGGTCGGCGAGCAGATCTCGGGGATCCTGCAGCGAGCCCACGAGACCGCCGAGCAGATCACGGCGCAGTCTCGGCGTGAGGCCGAGGATCGCCTCGAGCAGGCACGGACGGAGGCCGCCCAGATCGCCGGTGCGGCCGAGCAGCGGGTCAAGGACCTCGACGGCGATACCGACCGGATCTGGCTTGAGCGACAGCGGATCGTCTCCGACGCAGAGGACCTGGCGGGACAGCTGGTGGCCCTCGCCAAGTCGGCCGTGGATCGGTTCCCGCCTGACGAGGAGTCAGATGACGCCGCGGACCAGACCGCGCCCTACGACGACGACAGCGTCCCGACGGTGGCGGGCGCTCCGACCTTCCTGGAGGACACCGCGCCCGACGACGATGAGGCGGAGCCCGCGGCGGCAGACGAAGTGGCGCAGTCCGCCCAGGGCGAAGCGGCGCCCTCCCCGTATGACGAGGAGGCGCCGGCCGACCCCGAGGACCGCGCGGAGGGAACCGAGGCGACCCGGTTCGTCGACGCCGGCGACGAGGAGGAGGACTTCTTCGACGACGAGGAGCCCGAGCCGACGTTCGACGACATCGAGAAGACGGTCGCCTTCCGTCCCCTGACGCCGGGTGAGCCCGATGGGGGCACCACGCAGGCGGCGGACGACGAACCCGCAGAGCCCACCGATCAGGCCTCTTCCGCACCCGAAGGCGAACGCCCCGAGGCCGGTCGCCCGGCTGACGGCGAGTCCACGGCGATCATCCCGCCCGCCTCCCAGGCGGCCAACCGCCGCCGCCGCCGCTCCTAGTCGAGTGAGCCCGCTGAACCTCGGAACCGCCGCCCGGCGCGGCAATCGGTCATCGTGCGTGTGATCGATCTCATGCACCTCGGCCGGCCCCGGGTGATCGGTGCCTGGCAGGTCGACGACGTGCTCATCGACTGCGGGCCGAGCTCGTGCCTGCCGGTTCTGCTGGAGGCGCTGGGAGACGACCGGCCCCGGGCCCTGCTGCTGACCCACGTGCATCTCGACCACGCAGGTGCGGCCGGGGCGCTGGTGGAGCGTTGGCCGGATCTGCAGGTCTACGTACACGAGCGGGGGGCGCGCCACATGATCGACCCGACCCGACTCTATGAGAGCGCGCGACGGCTCTACGGAGAGGACATGGAGCGTCTGTGGGGCGAGATGCCGCCGGTGCCCGAGTCCAACCTCAACGTGATCAGCGGCGGCGAGCGCATCCACGGCGACAGCTTCGAGGTCGCCTATACCCCCGGCCACGCCTCACACCACGTCTCCTACCTGCACGACGGGACGGCTTACGTGGGCGACGCGGGCGGAGTCAGGATCACCCCCGCGACGATGACCATCCCGCCGACCCCGCCGCCCGACATCGATATCGAGGCCTGGCACGAATCCCTGAGCCGGTTGGCCGCCTGGAAGCCCGACCGCCTGGCGATGACCCACTTCGGAGCGGGCGAGGACGCGCCGGGCCAGCTGGCCGAGCTGGGGGCGCGGCTCGACGACTGGGCCCGGCTGGCCCGCGACGGTGACGAGGCGAGCTTCGTGGCCGCCGTCCACGATCAGCTCGCGCGGGACGGCGGTGAGGAGCTGGCGGCCACCTATCAGCAGGCGGCGCCCGCTGAGCAGCTCTACGCCGGCCTGGAGCGCTACTGGAAGAAGCGCGAAGACCGCTGAGGGCGCGACTTGAGGAGGTCCGCGCGGTCCGGCGGGCCAAGCGAGAGACTTTATGCGGATCGCGGCCCAACCACGGATGGGCGACGGTATGCTGACAAGCGATGTCCGTGACGGTCGAGCTGCCCCGCACAGGCCTTCCCGGCGGGGGCCTCGGAGGCCCGTGGCGGGTGGTGGTCCTCAATGATGACCACAACACTTTTGATCACGTGGCCGAGACGCTTGCCCGGGTGGTTCCCGGAGTGACGCTCGCCGACGGCTACCGGATCGCGGACAAGATCCACAACAGAGGGTGCGCGATCGTCTGGAGCGGTCCGCGCGAGGACGCCGAGAGCTACTGGGAGCAACTGGACGACGCGGGCCTGACCATGGGCCCACTCGAAGCCGGGTAGGCCGGGCCGGCGACGGCCGGCTAGGCCGGGTCCGCCGGAAGCTGGCCCGCGTCCACGGTCGCCAGGAGCCTGGCCGCCTGGCGGTCGGGGCTGACCCGGACGACGTTCCAGACCAGCCCGAGCTTCTCGAGCAGCACGATCACCAGGCCGGTCGGGTCGGCGAGGCGCTCGCTGAGGCGCAATCCGTGAAAGGCCGAGGTCGGGAAGGCGTGGTGGTTGTGATGCCAGGCCTCGCCCATCGACAGGGGCGCGAGCCAGAACACGTTGCGCGACTCGTCGTCGACGTCGAAGCGCTTGGAGCCGAAGAAGTGGCACACCGAGTTGATCGACCAGGTCACGTGGTGCAGCAGGAAGATCCGCACGAACCCGCCCCACAGCAGCGCCGTCAACGCCGTGCCCAGGCCGCCTCCGACGATCCAGCCGAGTCCGAAGGGGATCGCCATGCCGATCACGACCCACACCCAGAACAGCTTGTCGACCCCACGGACCACCCGGTCCTTGACCAGGTCAGGCGCAAACCGGTTGCGATCGGCGGTCCCGACCGACTCGAACAGCCACCCGATGTGAGCGTGCCACAGGCCCTTGACAGCGCCACTGAAGCCCGGGCCGCTGAGGTGCGGCGAGTGCGGGTCGCCGTCCTGGTCGGTGAAGGCATGGTGCTTGCGGTGGTCGGCCACCCAGGTGATGACCGAGCCCTCGACCGCCATCGACCCCATGACCCCGACAATGGCCCGGAAGGCTCGCGATGATTCAAATGCCCGGTGGGTGAACATCCGGTGGTAGCCGAGGGTCACCCCGAGCGCGGTGAGCACGTAGAAGCCGACGAGCAGGCTCAGCTCCAGGGGGCCGATCGCGCGGTTCCACAACAACACGATCGCCACCACCAGTCCGATCAGCGGCAGGGGGACGCCAATCAGGTTGACGAGCTTGTGGGTGCGACTCACCCGAGGGAGCATACGTGCCGGGCGCGCAATTTTCTCCTATGGTGGGCACTAGGACGGCCCGGAAACTTATGCAGGAGCTATGACGGATGTCCGATCAGCCGTGGCATGACCTCCCATCCCGGGTCGTGGACGTTCTGCGCCCCGCCCTCGGCGACGTAGCCAATGAGATGATCGAGGCGGTCGCGACCGTGCCCGCCTATGCGCGTCCGCTGGAGGGCCCGTTCGGTCAGGGCATCCGGGAGGGCGTCCAGGAGGCCCTGCGCCACTTCCTGGCCGAGATCGAAGCCGGCGGGACGGTCGAGCGACGCGATGTCTACCGGACCCTGGGACGCGGGGAGATGCGGGCCGGGCGCAGCCTGGAGTCGCTCCTGGCCGCCTACCGGATCGGGGCCCGCGTGGCGTGGCGGCGGTTCGCCGACACCGGTGTGCGGGCCGGCATCGAACCCGACATCCTGTATCTGCTGGCCGAGTCGATCTTCGCCTACATCGATGCCCTGTCCGCGGAGTCCGCTGAGGGCTATGCGCTCGAGCAGTCAGCGGCCGCCAGCGAGGCCGAGCTTCGCCGCCGGCGCCTGGTGCGGATGCTGATCCGGGAGGCGCCCCCGGACCCCGACGCGGTTCGGGCCGCCGCCGCTGACGCCGGCTGGCCGTTGCCGCGCACCCTGGCGGCGCTCGCCATCAGCGGCGGGCATCGGGACTCGGCCGCCTCACGGCTCCCGATCGGCTCCATCAGCGACGCCATCGGCGAGCTCACCTGCGCCCTGGTCCCCGACCCCGACGGGCCCGGGCAACGGACCGCCGTGGAGCGTGCCGTGGTGGGCTCGGGCAGTCGCGGGGGGCTCGGCACGACCGTCGACTGGACCCAGGCCTGGATCAGCTTCTCACGGGCGCGGGCGGTGCTCGAGCTCGCCGACGACGACGGGATGCTCTTGGGGGCGCGCGAGAAGGCGGGCGAGCTGCTGCTGCGCAGCGACCCGCGCCTGGTCGCCGAGCTGGCCGCCGACCGCCTGGCGCCTCTGGCCGGACTGTCGCCAGGCTCGCGTCAGCGGCTCTCGGAGACGCTTCGGGTATGGCTGGCCGAGCAGGGGCGCCTGGGGCAGGTGGCCAAGCGCCTGTCGATCCATCCTCAGACCGCCCGCTACCGGTTGGGACGGCTCCGCGAGCTCTTCGGGGACACGCTCGACGATCCCGACGGACGCTTCTGGCTCGAGCTGGCGCTGCGCGGCGTCCCCGCCGAGTCCGGGCTCTGAGAGGCGCCCGGACGGCTGTCGGTCAGACCGAGGTGTGGTTGGCGGGCCGCTCGGGCTCCGGGACGGGCTCGGGCTCTGAGACGCCGGGGCCGAGGGCTCCGGCGGCAATCTCATCCGCCCAGCCATAGCCGATCGGCACCTGGTAGCGACCCATGTTCCGGGCCCGGAACTCGATCATCTCGGGGCCGTCCCAGTACCGATACCAGTCGGACTTCCGGGCAAACCACACCATCTGGGTGATCCGGTACCGGTCGTCGTTGTCGACGTGAACCGCGTATTGCGTGGCCCCGTAGCGGAGCGCGATGGGCGCGATCGCGGCCACCTCGGCGGCAAAGGACTCCTGGCGCAGCACCGTCGCGTACCACTTGACCCACACGAGATCGGCCATGTCAGGCTCCGACCTCGGCGCGGATGGCCCCCGGACCCTCGGCGGTCCGGCCCTGGCCCTCCTCGGTGGCTCCGACCAGGATCGCGATCTTCCCCAGGTGGCGGTTGTCGCGCAGCAGCTGGTGGGCTTCGGCGACGCCCTCGAAGCCCATCGTCTGCCACAGGACGGGCCTGATCTTCGACTCCTCGATAAGCTCGTTGGCCTTGGTGGCCTCCCAGGCGTTGGCGAAGTGCGATCCCAGGATCTCCTTCTGGCGCATCCACAGGTAGCGGACGTCGAAGTCGAGCTGGTAACCGGACGTGGCGCCGCAGATCACGACCTTGCCAAACGGCTTGACCACGAGCACGGAGGTTGGGAAGGTGGCCTTGCCGACATGCTCGAAGACGATGTCAGGGGGGCCACCGAGGACCTCCTCGACCGCCTTGCCGAAGCGTCGCGACTCCTTGAAGCGCGCCCGCTCCTCGTCGGCGTCCTCGCCGCCGCGGCGCATCATCCCGTCGAACTCCCGCCGATTTATGTAGCCGACGGCTCCGAGCTGCTCGATCAACCGTCCCTTGTCGTCGCTGGAGACCACGCCGACGGCGTCGGCACCGCTGAGGGCGCACAGCTGGGTGGCGAACACCCCGAGCCCGCCGGCGGCGCCCCAGATCAGGACCTTGTGACCTGCCTGCAGCGCGCAGCGGTCGAGCAGCATCCGGTAGGCAGTGAAGTAGGTCAGCCCGTAGGCGGCGGCCTCCTCCCAGGCCAGGTGCTTGGGCTTGTGGAGCAGCTGCTGGGCCTGGACCTTGCAGAACTGCGCGAAGGACCCCCAGCTGGTCTCATATCCCCAGATCTGCTGGCTGGGTGCGGCCAGCGGATCCAGGCCGTGAACCTCGGGGTCCTCGTAGGAGGCCTGGTTGCAGTGGACCACGACCTCGTCGCCCGGCTTCCAGCGCGTCACGCCGTCGCCGACCTTCCAGACGACCCCGGAGGCGTCCGAGCCACCGATGTGGTGGTCCTCGTTGGGGTGATACCGGAACACCGAGACGGGCTCTCCGAGCGCCGCCCACACGTTGTTGAAGTTCACGCCCGCGGCCATCACCCGCACGATCACCTCGAACGCACCGGGCTCGGGGACCTCGATCTCCTCGAGCTGGAAGGCATCTAGCGGCTCGCCGAAGCGCTCCTCGCGAATCACCCATGCCGCCATCGTGGGCGGGAGCTCGCCGGGCTCGGTATCTACATTTGCGACTTGGCTCACATCAACGGCCACTCGCTGGCACCTTCCTGATCGGGGTCGAGGGTCGCCCGGATCGTACCCGTTAGTCGCCTTTCCGGCCGAGCCCCGGCCAGTTTGCGGGCCTCGCTTCAGGAGTCCGTGGCTAGGGCTCCATCAGGTCGTTGCCGGAGCTCGAGCGCTTGCGGCCCACGTGAACCGAGGCGGGACGGATCGACGACGGCTGCGACAGCGAGGCGTCGGTGCTGCCGTGGGGCCCGGTGGCGATCGTGTAGTCGCCGGGCTTGAAGTCGACCGAGACCTGGGTGGTGCCCTGGGGATTGATCGGAGCCGTGCTGGCCAGAGGCTGTGACCGCCCAGCGGCCGAGATGGCCAGCGACTCGGCGTGGCTCGCCTGATTGGTGACCACGAACACCACCGGCCCGGCGCCGACCGAGGTGGGGGAAACCGATACGCGTGAGTCGTTGACGTAGACCGCCAGGTTGACGGGGCTCGGCGGGGTGGACGCGGTCGGAAGCTTGCCCCCCGAGGATCCGCACGCGGACAGGATCAGGACGCTGGCCCCCAGAATTGCAATCCTCCTGATGCCCATTCTCGGCCCGGGTCTCCTCTCCGGCTCGTGCCCGCCGACCGTGCCGATCGCGCCGGGTGGGAGCCGCCGCGAACCCTATCCGACCGGGAACCGGTCTTCTACCCAGGGCCCGGCGGAGAAGAGATCAGGCGGCTTCGGTGAGTTCCTCGCGGCGGCGCTGAAGCCGGAGCAGCTCAGTCTGGAGCTCGCTCCAGGACTCGGGCTCGAGCCGCTCGTACTCCTCGCCGGTCAACTCGCGCAGCCGGTCGGTGTATGCGCTCCATGCCTGGCGGGTATCCGCGTCCAGCTCGCGCAATGTCTTGATGTGGGGGGCGACGGCAGTCATCGGGCACGGCTCCTTCCCTAGCGGGACACTACCCGATGCTACCCCGCTCGACGGTCGTCAAGCCCCGCTCTCACCGTTTCGGTTGCAAGTCCTCCTGCACGCTGTCCGGGCGCGGGCGTATCACGGGGTCATGCCGCTGCACTCCGAGGCGATCGCCACCGTCGAGTTCATGGCCGTCGACACCGAGACCAACGGCCTGGCCGGCGACGCCTGTGAGCTCACCGAGGTGGGGGCGGTGCTGGTCGGCGGTGGTGAGCTTCACGACCGCTGGAGCTCGCTGGTACGCACCGGCGCGCCCCTGAGGCGCGGCATCCAGCGCCTCACCGGCATCTCCCAGGCGATGGTCGACGGCGCGCCTTCGCTGGAGGCCGTGCTCCCCGAGCTCAGCGAGCGCCTGCGGGGGCGGGTCATGGTGGCCCACAACGCGCCCTTTGACCTGCGGGTGCTGCGCCAGGCGTTCGCCCGAATCGGCCTGGAGTGGCCCGATCCGCCGGTGCTGTGCACGGCAGCGCTGGCGCGCACGCTGCTGCCGCTGCAGCGCCGGCGGGGTCTGGGGGTGCTGGCCGACGCCCTGGGGATCGAGGTCACGCTGGCCCATCGGGCGCTGGCGGACGCCGAGACGTGCGCGCGCGTCCTGTGCGCCCTGTTTCCGCGCCTGTGCGCGAATGCCGCCACCGTGGCCGACGCGCTGGCCCTGCTGGCTTCCTCGCGCCGCGGCCGCAGGCGGGCGCCCGCCGAGCGTGCCGGGCTCCGGCACGCCGTCGTGGACCGGCCCGCTGCGCCGCCACCGGATTTCGCCAACCTGCCCCGGGATCCGGGCGTTTACCTGTTCCGCGACCGCGGCGGGCGGATTCTGTATGTCGGCAAGTCGATCTCCATTCGCAGCCGCGCCCGGGCACACTTCGCGCCGTCCTCGCCGCCGGCCGCCTGGACCGCGCACGCGGAGTTCGTCGACTACCGCACGACCGGGTCCGAGCTGGGCGCCCTGGTGCTGGAGAACCGGCTCATCAAGGAGCTCAAGCCCCCCGGTAACAAGCGCCTGGCGCGGCGCGACGACCGGCTCGTCTACATCCGGTGCCAGCTGGACATCGCCTATCCGATCCTCGAGGTGGCGATCGACCCGGCGGCCGGACACGCGGTGACCATCGGTCCGGTTCGGGGCCGCCGGCTGGCCATGGAGCTGGTCGAGCAGCTGGACTCGCTGTTCGGGCTGCGCCATTGCGGCCGGCGCCTGCCCCGACGCGATCATCCCTCGGCCTACGGACAGATGGGCCGCTGCCTATCTCCGTGCCTGGGCGATCTGGACCCCAATCTCTATCGCCGCCGGCTCGACGAGGTCCTGCGGCTGTTCGTCGCCGGCGCCGGCGGACGGCCGTTGATCGAGCACGTGTACGGGCAGATGCGAGCGGCGGCGGCGGCCCAGCACTACGAGCGGGCCGCCGCGCTGCGCCGGCGCGCCGGACGGCTGGCGACGATCCTCGGCCGTCTCGATGGCGTGCTCGAGGCCACCCATGCGCGGCCGCGGTTGGTGCTGGCCCGCCATCCGAGCGACGCCCGGTTGGAGGGGTTCTGGCTCGCCGGGGGCCGGCTCGTGGACTGGGGGCCGGTGGGCGAGGACCTCGACGAGCTGCGGGCCCGGACCTCCGCGGCCCAGGTCCGCGGGGGCCGGGCGGGTGAACTCGGTGCCCACGTCCCGCCCGGGGAGGTCGACGAGTTGCGGATCATCGGCAGCTGGCTGGCCTCCCACCCCGACGCCGCCTGGTTGTCGCTGGCCCCCGAGCCCGACGGGGCCGCCCTGGCGGGGTTCGTGGCCCGGGCTCGGTCCCAGCCCGAGCCCGATTCCGCGGGTGGCTCGGATTCCTGGGGTGGCTCGGATTCCTGGGGTGGCTCGGATTCCTGGGGCGCCTCGAATTCCCGGGGCGCCTCGAATTCCTGGGGTGGCTCGGGGCCGGGCGGCGGGTCAGCGCTCGAACGGGAGCTCGACCACGACGGCCTTGATCGTGTCGGGGCCGACTGAAACCTGAGAGCCGGGTGGGGCCTCGCGGCGCACCAGCGCCAGGCCGATCGAGCCCAGCGAAGGCGATACGGCCACGCTGGCCAGGTGCCCGACCATGCGGTCCCCGGCGATGATCTCCGCCCCGCTGGGCGCCGGCGCGGAGAGGCGTAGGCCCCGCAGCTGGCGGTTGGGCTTGCCACGGTAGTAGAGACGGGCAACCGTCTCCTGTCCCACGTAGCAGCCCTTGGTGAAGGAGACGGCGCGGGCGTTCAGATCGGCTTCCTGGGGGATCACCGTGTCGTCGAGGTCGATCCCGTAACGGGGGCGCCCGCGCTCGACCCGTACGCAGTCGACCACCTCGGGGGAGACAGGCTGGGCCCCGCGTTGGGTCAGCGTCGCGGTCAGCGCCTCGGTGTCGGCGGCGTCGCAGAACAGGTCGATGCCGAGGTCGGTGCGCACCGCGCGAGCGGCCACCGAGCCGATCTGGGCGGGGAGGTTCGCGTCCTCCTCGGCGGGCAGATCGCCGACCCCGATCAGCTCGTCGGTCCGCGGTCCCAGCAGTGAGAGCAGACCCTGCTGGACCGTGCGCTTGTGCAGTTGCACGTCGTACCCGATGGAGAAGCGCCGGATCATGTTGAAGAGCTCCTGGAGGGAGACGCGTTCGGTGTCGAGCATCAACTCCTGGCCGGTGTCCAGGATCCTCAGGTCGCCGAGCATCTTGCCCTTCGGGGTCAGAAAGGCCGCGTAGCAGCCCGTGCCCGGGACCAGGGCCTCGACGTCGTTTGACACCTGACCCTGGAGGAAGCTCTTGGCATCGGCGCCGGTCAGCGCCAGCTTGCCGCGCTCTGAACGGTCGAGCAGGCCGCAGGCTTCGGTGATCGCCTGGTACTCGGTGGCTGAGACGTCGAGCGAGGCCATGACTGTGAGCATAGGACTCGTCATCGGGAAGGTGACGGGGAGGGACCGAGGGCTCATTGCCGCCAGAATCCGACCACGCGTAGCGCCGTAATTCAAGCTCAGGGAGCGGATGAGCTAAGATTTAGGCACACCAAAATATTTATGGGGACGAGTTCAGACACAACTGGCCTTCGGTCCTCCGCGGTGGAGGACTACACCAAGGCCATCTACGGACTCCAGGCGCACTCTGACGAGCCGGTGACCACGAACGCCCTCTCCGAGCGGCTGGGGGTCACCGCCGCGTCGGCTTCGGGCATGGTCAAGCGGCTGGGCGAGCTCGGGCTGGTGTCGCACCAGCCCTACCACGGGGTCCTGCTCACCGACGCCGGTCGCCGGGTGGCCCTCGAGGTCATCCGCCACCATCGCCTGCTGGAGCTCTATCTGGTCGAGAGCCTTGGTGTGCCCTGGGACCGGGTCCACCAGGAGGCCGAGGTCCTGGAGCACGTGCTCTCCGAGGAGCTCGAGGAGCTGATCGCCGCCAAGCTCGGCGATCCGAAGGTCGATCCTCACGGCGATCCGATCCCGTCGCGCGATCTGACCATCACTGAGATCGCCACCCAGAGCTTGCAAACGCTGGAGCCGGGGGACCGCGGGATCTTCGCCCGCGTCTCGGACTCCGACCCCGAGATGCTGCGCTACCTCGCCGAAAGGGGTATCGCTCCCGGCGATCGCTTCGAGGTCATCGACCGCCAGCCCTTCGGGGGACCCCTGTTCGTGCGCTTCGGCGACGACGTGCATCCCCTGGGTGGTGAGCTCACCCTGGCCATGCGCGTGGAGCTGGGCCGATGAGCGCCGAGCCGGCGGTGACGGCCGCCACCCCGGAGGTGGACCCGACACCGCTCCAGGACGCCCCGGAGCGGGAGGGCGGCGCGCCGGGCGCGCAGCTGGCCGCCGTGGACGAGGGCGCGCCCACCGCCCTTGACCGGCTGCTCGCGCGGGGGACCTTCCGGGCGACCCTCTCGTTCCTGGGTCCAGCGTTCGTGGCCGCCGTGGCCTACATCGACCCGGGCAACTTCGCCACCAACATCCAAGGCGGAGCGAAGCTCGGCTACGAGCTGCTGTGGGTGGTGCTGCTGGCCAACCTGATCGCCATGCTGGTGCAGTACCTGTCGGCCAAGCTGGGGATCGCCAGCGATCAGAGTCTCCCCGAGCTCTGCCGGGAGCGCTTTCCGCGTTACGCGAGCTGGGGTCTCTGGATCCAGGCCGAGGTGATGGCGATGGCCACCGACGTGGCCGAGTTCCTGGGTGCCGCCATTGGGCTGAACCTCCTGTTCGGGATGCCGCTGCTGGTGGCGGGCGGGCTCACGGGCGTCATCGCCTTCGGGATCCTCGAGCTCCAGCGTCGCGGCTACCGCGGTTTTGAGCTGGCGATCGCGCCCCTGATGGGGATCGTGTCCGCCGGGTTTCTACGAGGTCCTGCGGATCGGGCCATCCGCGCACCAATCGCTGGCCGGGTTGGTGCCCCATCTGGGCGGCCACGATGCCATCTACCTGGCGGTCGGGATCGTGGGAGCCACCGTCATGCCGCACGTGATCTACCTGCACTCGGCGCTCACCAGCAGGCGTCGACCTGGTCAACGACGGCGAGCGCGCGCGAGTGCTGCGCTTCGAGAAGATCGATGTGGTCGTCGCCTGATGGGCGAGCGCGCACACGGCGAGGTGCTTGGGCATCGCCGGGATCATCAACCTGGCCATGCTGGCGGTGGCGGCCGCGCTCCTGCACAAGCACGGCCTGTCGGGCACGTCGACCCTGCAGGGAGCCCACGCCGAGATCGGTCGCCTGGTCGGCGGCGGGGCGGCACTGGCCTTCGCGGTTGCCCTGCTGGCCTCCGGAGCCTCGTCCTCGAGCGTCGGCACGTTCGCCGGCCAGCTGGTGATGGCCGGATTCATCGGCCTCCAGATCCCGGTGCTCGTGCGGCGGGCAGTGACGATGATCCCGGCCCTGGTGATCCTCGCGGTGGGCGTGAACCCGACCGATGCCCTGGTGCTCAGCCAGGTGGTGCTCTCCTTCGGGATCCCGTTCGCGCTGCTGCCGCTCGTCGTGCTCACCGGACGCCGCGACGTGATGGGCGCTCAGGTCAACAACCGTCTGACCGGCGTCATGGCCTACCTGGTGGGCGGCGGGATCACGGCCATGAACGTGTTTCTGATCGTCGAGCAACTCCGCGGCTGACCGCAGTACGCTTGGGGCCACATGTCGCTCACCCAGGACTTCGACGAGATCGTCGCCTCCCTGTCCGATGATTGGACCGATCTCGAGCTCGATCTGCGGATCTTCGACGAGACCCGCTACGTGGATGCGGCGATCGTCCTGGTCACCTGCAACGCGCAGCCCTACTCCAAGTACGACTGGCACTGGCGTCTGGTCATCGCCCATCGCTTCGGCCACGGAGCCTCGGTTCCCGCGGTTCAGCTGGCCCTGAAGCTGCTCGACGATGGCGGCATGGAAGGCGAGATGGCCGTGCGCGAGATTCGCACCGGCCGGGCCGAGGTCGTGCAGATGTGGGGCCGGACCGAGACGGTGCGCCAGGAGTTCAAGCACCTGCGGGCCCAGTAGGCCGTGGCGCGCGTCGTCGCGTTCATTCCCGACCTGCTGTTCGGCTCAAACGTGGTCGGCGCCCTGCAGGCGGGCGGCCATGACCCCGTCCTGGTCAGCCAGGCCGATCAGCTGGACGGCGCCCTGGCGGGAGCCGATGTGCTGGTCGTCGATCTGACCGACGACGTGACGGCGCGGATCGAGACCGCGCGTCGCGCCTTGTCTCCCGGCCCGCCGCGGACGCTGGCCTTCTACTCGCACGTCGAGGCCGACGTGCGAGATGCCGCGCGGACCGCGGGATTCGACCTGGTGGTGCCGAGGTCGCGGATGGCGCGGGCGACGGGGGATCTGATCGCCGAGCTGATGGGCTGACGCGGGCGCTCACTAGCCCCTGGGCGCGAACTGCGTGTCGAACATCGTCGCCACGTCGGGCGTCGCCGACACGATCCCGAAGCGCTTCTCCCAGAGCGCCCAGGCGTGCAGATGGGACTCGTCGAAGACCCCGAAGTGCCCTTCGGGGCCGGTGAAGGCCGGAATCTCGGCGGCGAGCTCGGAGTAGGTGAGCTGGTGATCCAGGCCGGGAACCCGGGATTCGAGGTCCTGCTGGGCGGCGGCCGGGTCGGCCAGGGTGGCGTCGTACCCGCGCACCAGCACGTGGACCACGGCGCGCGCGAAGGCGGGATGCTTGTGGACCTCGGCGGCCGTGGCGCACAGGATGAGCTCGGGATAGGAGGGGGCGCCGTAGTCATCGACGCGGAAGATCTGAAATCCGGGGCGACGGGCGTTCAGGGTCACGCCCTCGTCGTTCCAGAAGGCGGTGGCGGCTGATACCCGCCGGGCCAGCAGATCGCTGACCGCGTCGTAACCGATCGTGATCGTCTTCACGCTCGCCGGGTGACCGCCGCTGCCGGCGACGATCGACCGCAGCACCGCTGTATCGCTGGGATCACCGGTGATGCCGACCAGCCGGCCGTCCAGCTGGCTCGGGCTGCGAATCCCGGGCTGGGCGATGACCGCCGCCAGGGGCTCCTCGACGATCGGCAGCAGGCCGACGATGTCGGCCCCGTGCTCACGGGCGATCGCGAGGTCGTGGATGTCGAGCAGCGCGAAGTTGACCCGTCCGGCCTCCAGCAGCTTGATCGAATCGGTCGAGGCCGAGGGCACGATCACGTCCAAACGGATGCCGGCCGCCCTGTCGTAGCCGCGGGCCAGCGCCGTGTAGATGCCCGTGTGCACGGCGTTGGGCGTGAAGTCGAGAACCAGCGAGGCGTTGGTCAGGGAGGAGGAGCCCGAATGCCCGAGCACGGAGCCGCAGCCCGCCAGGGTCGCGGCCGCCATAACCGCGGCGGCCAGGATTGCCAATGGTCGACGTCGCATCCGGCCGCGCAGCATAGGCCCCCTAGAATCCTCAGGGAGCATGCGACGCCGCGTCACGTTCAGCCGCAACCTCTCGCTCTCGCTCTCGCGCACGTGCCGCTGCTATTGCAAGTACTGCGCGTTTGCGACCCATCAAGCGCACCTGCACGCCCCCGACGAGGTGGAGGAGATCCTGGACCGGGCGGCCGGGCGCCACCGCGTCAAGGAGCTGCTGGTGCTCACCGGGGAATACCCCGAGCACAACGCCGGCGTGGCCGCACGCCTGGCGGAGTACGGCCATGCTGACTTCACGAGCTACGTGGTGTGGGTGTGTGAGCGGGCGCTCGAGCGCGGCCTGCTCCCGCACACCAACCTGGGGGTCCTGAGCACCGACGATCTGGCCCGGTTGCGCGAGGTCACCGCCTCCCAGGGCCTGATGCTCGAATCGGTCTCCGAGCGGCTGATGGAGACCGTCCACGCCGGCTCGCCGACCAAGCATCCGGCGCGGCGGATCGCCACCATCGCCGCCGCCGGCGAGCTGAAGATCCCGTTCACGAGCGGCATCCTGGCGGGGATCGGCGAGACCGAGGACGAGCGGATGGCCTCGCTGGCCCAGCTGGCCGCCCTGCACGAGGAGCACGGTCACCTGCAGGAGGTCATTCTCCAGAACTTCGTCCCCCACCAGAGCTACTACGGGCGCGAGCCGGCCGAGATCGCCGACGCCGCCGCCCAGGAGTACTGGCGGACCGGCGTCGGACAGGGACCGCAGCTCGATGCACCGAAGTGGGCGTGCCCGGTCAGCCTGGACGACATGAAGCGCCTGATCGCCGAGGCCCGCCGGCTGATGCCCGAGATCGGCATCCAGGTTCCACCCAACCTGTCGGATTGGTGGAGCGAGCTGGTCAGGGCGGGCGCCACCGATCTGGGTGGGCTGAGCGCCAACGGGGACCACATATCGCCCGAGCACCCGTTCCCGTCGCCCACCCAGGTTCGCAAGCAGCTCGCCCAGGACGGCTACGCGCTCTCCGAGAGGCTCTGCGTCTACCCCGAGTACATCGATCCCGAGTGGGTATCCGAGCCCGTGCTCGACGTGATCACCAGCCGCTACTGGTCGTTCATTCCCCGGCGGGGCAGCGGCCGCGGCGCTGGGGACCCGGTGCCCGACGACGCGGCGCCGCGGGCCGTCGAGAAGGCCCGCGACGGCCTCCGCCTGAGCGCTCAGGAGCTGACGGCGCTGTTCGCAGAACGGCGCCCCGAGGTGATCGAGGAGATGCGCAGCGCCGCCGACGAACTGCGCCGTCGCCTGGCCGGCGACACCGTGACCTTCGTCGTCAACCGCAACATCAACGTCTCCAACGTCTGCATCGTCGGCTGCGCGTTCTGCGGCTTTGGCCAGTCCAAGCGCTCGCCCGATGCCTACGAGCACTCCGAGGCCGAGTTCGCACACCGGGTGGGGGAGGCCGTCGACGCCGGGGCGACCGAGATCTGCATCCAATCCGGGATCCATCCCGACTGGGGGCTGGAGGACTACCTGCACTGGCTGCGCTTCGCCAAGCAGCTGGCGCCCCAGCTTCACCTCCACGCCTACTCGCCGATGGAGGTCGCCCACATGTGCGACGTCAGCGGCCTTGCGCCCCGAGAGGTGTTCGCGCAACTGCGCGACGCGGGCCTGGGATCGACTCCCGGTACCGCGGCCGAGGTTCTGCACGACGGGGTGCGTGAGCGCATCTCGCCCAACAAGCTCCCGGTGGCCCGGTGGGTGGAGATCATCGAGGCCTCCCACGCCGAGGGGATTCGCTCCACGGTGACCGTGATGTTCGGCCACATCGAGGAGCCCTCCGAGCTCGCCGAGCACATGCGCGTGGTGCGAGAGCTGCAGGAGCGCACCGGCGGCTTCACCGAGTTCGTGCCGCTGTCCTTCATCCCGTTTCAGACCCTCCTGGGGCGTGCCCACGGCGTCCAGGAGATCTCGCGCGAGGAGAACCTCAAGCACACCGCCGCCTTCCGGCTCGCCCTGGGCGAGACCGTGACCAACCTCCAGGCCAGCTGGGTCAAGATGGGTCTGGACGCCGCCACCGAGGCGCTGCGCTGGGGGGTCAACGATCTGGGCGGAACGCTGATGGAGGAGTCGATCTCGAGGATGGCGGGCAGCTACCACGGGGTCCGCCTGGAGCCCGAGGACCTGATCGGTGCCGCCCACCGCGCCGGGCGGCCGGCGGCCGAGCGCACGACCCTGTACGGGATCCGGCGCCGCTACGAGCTGACGACGCTCGCCGCGTGAAGCGATGAAGAGCGAGGGCGTCGGGTGAAGCGATGAAGAGCGAGGGCGTCGGGTGAAGCGATGACGAGCGAGGGCGTCGGGTGAAGCGATGACGAGCGAGGGCGTCGGGTGAGCGTCGAGCGCCCGCCGTCGCTGTTCGCCGGCGTCGAACCGCTCGAGGTGTTCGTCGAACTGCTGGCCGAGCTCGACACCGAGACCTCGTCGACCGACTTCTACGATCGCATCTGCGAGGCCATCTGCCGCCTGACGACGATGCGCCGGGCGGCGATCTTCATGGCCGACGCCGCCCGCCGTCGCGTCCACGTGGTGGGCGCGCACGGAACCTCGTTTCGCCAGCTGATGACGCTGCAGCCGACCCCGACGCTGCTCTCGGCCCCGATCGCGCAGCGGGCCCTGCTCGGGGACGAGGTGGTGGTCGTCAACGAGGACATCGAGGACCAGGTCCCCCGGGAGTACGCCGAGCTGTTCGGGATCACCACCCTGGTGTGCACGCCGCTGAGCGCCGCCGGGCGCGCCTACGGGGTGATCTGCGCCGACCGGGGCGGCGGTCGCTTCGAGCTCAACGCGGGCGAGCGCCATCTGCTGTGGACGCTGGGGAAGACCGCCGCCCTGGTCGCCACCGCCCGCAACGCCACCCGCCAGGAGGAGCGAAACCGGCGGCTGGGGGAGCGCCTCGAGCTGGCTCGCGAGATCCACGAGCGGGTCATGCAGCGGCTGTTCGGCGTGACCCTGGCGTTGAGCGCCTCCAAGCCCCTGGACACCGCCGAGCGCGACCGCTGCCGGGTGGAGATGCAGGAGGCCCTGTCGGACCTGCGCAGCGCGCTCGAGCGCCCGCATGCGCCGGTCGCGCAAGAGACCGGGACGACGCTCGCCCTGGAGCTGGCCCACCTCGTCCAGGCCCCCGGTCCGCAGGTCCGGGTGGACTGGCCCGAGGCGGTGAAGGTCCCGCCCGAGGTCGAGCCGCTCGCCCAGTCGGTGCTCGCCGAGGCCCTGCGCAACGTCGCCAAGCACGCGCGGCCCGAGGTGGTGGAGGTGTCGGTGGCCAGTGACGAGGACACCTTCAGCCTGGAGATCCGCAACGACGGCGTGGCTCCTGGGGCCCGGGGGGCGGGCATGGGTCTGCGCCTGGCCGCGTTCGAGGCCCTCCAGCACGGAGGCGTCGTGGACTTCGGCGCGCCCGAGGCCGCACGGTGGCGGGTGCGGCTGGTGGTGCCCCGCTCGGTGGCAAGCCATGAGTGACTTGCCCGCCCGGCGCCTGCGGGTGCTCGTCGTCGACGACCACGATGTCGTGCACTGGGGTTTCCGTCTCCTGCTCGGGGAGCAGCCCTGGGTCCAGCGTTGCCTGGCCGCGCGCACGGGCGCCGAGGCGCTGGCCCTGCTGCCCCGGCTGAGGCCCGATGTGGCGCTGGTCGACCTGTTCCTGGCCGGCGAGTCAGGCGCCGACGTCTGCGCGTCGATCCGCAAGGCCTCGCCGTCGACCCGGGTCCTGCTGATCTCGGGCTCGGGGCGGATGTCCCCGCCGGCGGCGCGGGCCGCGGGGGCCTCGGGCTTCGTCTCCAAGGACTGGGACGCGCGAGAGGTCGCGCGCGCCGTGCGGATGGTGGGCCTGGGAATGACGATGTTCGAGCCCACCGCCGAACAGCCGTCGCCGCTGCTGACCGAGCGCGAGCGCGAAGTCCTCGATCTGATCGCCGCCGGCTCCACCAATCGTGAGATCGCTGAGCGTCTGTATCTGTCCCCGCACACCGTCAAGGAGCACACCAGCGCCCTGTATCGCAAGCTGGAGGCGCGCAACCGCGCCGAGGCGGTGCAGCGCGCCCAGCGCATCGGATTGCTGGGCTAGGTGCAAGACCCCCGCGGGACGGCGGGGCAATCGGCTCGGGGCCTCCGGGCTCGGGGCCTCC
>Ga0182024_10002114_pt1 | contig 49889 bp, 48 predicted proteins | sample P32metaG_FD_120480 | JGI IMG/M metagenome (GOLD analysis project Ga0182024, IMG submission 120480) | Permafrost microbial communities from Stordalen Mire, Sweden - P3-2 metaG (Illumina Assembly) | ecosystem: Environmental > Terrestrial > Soil > Wetlands > Permafrost | place: Sweden: Stordalen...
CGGAGCGACATCCCGGATTATGTAGCAGAGGCACCGCGCCGGCGCAATACCTTACATGCGCCGAACAACGTATTTAGTCATCCGAATCGCCGGACGGCGCTGCACACGGCTGAAGTGTTACATTTAATCAACAAGCGTATCCAGGGGGGATTAGCAACTCAACATGAGAACAACGCCAAGCGCGACGACATTGCCAATAAGAACTTCAATGAGCAACAGCGCTCCATAGACGAGCAAACGAAGAAGACCGTACAGGACGTTAGGGATTGGAGCAATAAGGGGGGAGCCAAGGGGCCGCTGGAACATGCTAGAGACACCGAAGCCGCGCAAAAGAAACTCGACGAAGAAAAGAAGGCCCTTGAGGAGAAGCACAAGAAACAATTAAGCGACGATCTAGGCAAGGTTGGTACGGGGCCGAAACTATCTGACGAAATCAAGGACCTATACGAGAAGATTAAGGGAGGCTTGGGGCTGGGCGGCATCATGGATATCATCAAGAAAATCCAAGGCGAAGGCGACAAGTTATCAAAAGACAAGGCCGATGCCGCCGCGAAGGAAGGCAAGGTCAACCCCATCAAGACTCAAAGCACTACGCCGCAAAAGATAGCCTTTACGTCCCTTGAGGACAATTTCAAAAAGGGAATAGCGGCTTCGCTGCTTGGGGAGAAAATGAAAGACCCCAAGGTGGAGTTGGCGAAACGTACCATTGTTGCGATAGACAAGGTAGAGAAGGCGATATTTTCGCTAGTGCCTGGAATCGCCAACCTAATGGGACTAGCAGGATAAGGGGAGACTATGGGAGCAACAATCGGCGGCATGTATTATGAGAACGGGGCAGGCGGCACTATCGGCGGCGTCAACTACGTAGTCCTCAATGAGGGCGGCTGTCCCATCACCTTGGACGTTGACCCCAAGAACAGGAGCATACAAGGCAACATCGTCTACTATATTGCGTGGTCGGACATAGGCAATTTCTACAATGCGATCTACTATACCGCTCATCCCTTCGTAGTGGGAGCCTATGCTACGTCGATGTCTTACATGGGCTTCGGCATACCGACAGGCACGTTCAGTTGGAAGAACGCTAAGGTGACGGTTGGATACAAAAACCTCCCCTTTGACCCTACCGACTTCAAGGAAGTGAGTTATACCGCGACAGGTGATATTGCGTCGATTGACAAGGAAAGCGTGAGTTTTGAGACCAGCCCCAACGCCAACCCGGTTCCCGAAAGCCCGCAAGTCATAGTTACCACGATTGACATTACCGTGGCGATCCATCAAAGTAGTGGAGCCTATATTTCTAGTGTAGCGCCGGCGGCCACGGCTTTGATCGGTCAAATCAACGACGCTAGTTTCACCGCCGATGGTATCTTCACTTTCGCTCAAGACACGGTTATTTACAAAGGCTACGATCTAAGCGAAAAGTTCATGTTTGGGGCGGTTCCGACGTACGAGATATCGCATAAGTTCACGGCGGGGCCGATTGATTGGCGGAAAAAGTGGAGCCCGGTAACTGGCGACTACGATAAGGTCACCAGCCCCGTCAGCGGCTTGTACCTCTATACCGAAGGCTCATTCAGCGGACTATCAATACCATCATAAGGGACGAACGACAATGGACGCATTACCACAGTTTGAGAAGGGGCATATCCTTTCGGGCCACGACATGGCCAGCCTGGTGTCCGCCATTGATAGGTTGAACAACATCAAGGGGAGTAGTGACGGTGGGGTTAGGGTCCGCAATGACAGTACGGGGATTCACCTATGGTCCGTTCCTGGAAAGGGGAGCGGCTTTCCAGCGATCATTCAAAATGCGGGGCCGAACGGGGAAGCGGACTACAGCAATAACCGCTATTGGGTGAAATCCGCTTATTGCTCCAATACTACCACGACTTGGACGGGAGGCAGCGCTAACGCGGAAAGCAACTTTTCGCCTACCGACGCGATCACGCTATCCGCGAATACCAGCCCCAACCCTTATTATGCTTGGCTCACCGCCACCAACTTCGCCGAAGAAATCGCCGCTTCGCATTCGGTTGCTGTTGGAACCTATGTATGGGTCGATTCGGTATACGATCAAGGGACAGAAGGACAGCCATCTACGAAGCGGTACTTTTTCACAAGCGTTGGTCAAGCCAACGTAGTCGTCCAGGTAGGTACGCAATCAGGGGGAAGCGGAGATACCGCAAGCGGCTACGGTGGAAAGTACAATGGTACGCTCTACTCTGGTAAATCGTCAGTAGCGCCTACGGCTGGTAACTTCTCTTCGGGGGCATTATCAATTGGTCCGACGAATTGCTTTGTATGTAACTTGGCGGAGGTCGGGGGGACTAACTGGGTGCCCAATAACTCATGGGCGCTGGGCTTAGTAGTTGGTGAGACTACCGAAGATACTCCGCGCCCTATCGTCTATATCTGGATATCTCCGCCTAATCCATTAGTTGCTTGCGAAGTTACAGACGATGGAAGCGGTAGTAATGGTTCGGCTACCACGGCCGCAACCTACAAATACAACGTAAAAGACTTGAGCGGCTCAACGATAGCGACTTCACTAACTCCCGCAAAGCCACGACCGTTTGGTGCTTCTGGCCTTGGAGCGGTTATCCAGAATACTTCCGTTCCCGCCTACGGGACAGGTTTCTACAGCGGTAGTACGTTCGTCTTGTGGGAATGCGGAGAAGTTCCCGACCTTGGCACTTGTCCGATTGACGATAGCGATGACTAAGGGGGAATAATGGCGGGAATCAGTGGGTCAGTAATGGTAACGCACGATCTTCCAGGGCAGACCTTTGCCGATGGCAAAGTGATGTTAGGCTCCGATGGCAAGGTACGCTTGAAGGACGGCAACCCCGATAAAGACTGTTGTGTATGCGGCTGTACTTATGGCCCTTGTACGCCCAACTGTACTGACCTGAGGCCTATTTATTATACTGTTGCGCTGTCAGGTTTGAGCGGTTGCACTTCCTGTTTCTATGATGCGGTGGATAACTATTATGCCAGGCTGGACACAACGAGCCTGAACATAACGACAGGGATTAAATCAGATTTAGACGTACAAGCATGTGGAGCGTGGGATAATGACAGCAGCGACGTAGGTTGCGTCGATCCTAATGCAATCATTACCACTTATTATCAGGGGTCGAGTTGCGGAACTCTTGTAACGGAGTCAGGACTCGACTGGCTTATTTTCTTGACCTCTACGCCAACCCTATGGACACTACAAATTAAGGCCGTCCACAACTTCCTTTTTTATGGAACGCTGGCCAGAGCCAATCCCTATTGCTATACGAACTTCACAATCTCAAACGCCCTTACGACCTGCGGGGCGCACGAAGTGGGGATTGACCCATTCGGCGTTACCTTCGCTACTGGTGGGACGGCTACTATCAGCCCATGTTGTTCCGATATGCCGAACTTCCCGGACTGCGGCTTCCTAGCGGGGGAAGATCAGACCGAAGCATCGTATGAGGAGCCTATCTATTGGGTTGTGCCAACTGCGCGGAAAAGATAATCAGCGGAGCAATCAGCGGAGCAATCAGCGGAGCAAAGGGTATCGTCAAAGCGGCTACGGGGGTCGGTACTGTCTCCCTGGAGGTCTTACAGTCGCGTCGTGACGTTTGCCGCTCATGCCCCGAAGCAAGCCGCAACCCCGACCCCAAGTACGCCGCTAACGGCGGTTTGACTTCGTTTTCAAAATGCGCCAAGTGCGGTTGCTTTATCGCGATCAAGACGCAAGTAGCCGCCGAAGTTTGCCCATTGGGTAAGTGGTAATCGTTTTTACCTCTTGACTTCACTTCTACGAACTGATAACCCGCTATCCGAACGTCCGAACGATTAACACCTTAACCCCTACGGGGGTAGAAACGGATACGGCTCATGGGCAAGAAGAAGACGACAGCGGCAATGAAGGCTGATACGGCTCCGACAGCACCAACGGACCCGCCGAAGGAAGCGGGTCTTTTCGACGCGACGGCGTACGAGAAGGAGTTAGCCGCCCTTCAAGAAAAGCATACCACCGCCCTCAAGGCCGCAATCGCCGAAGCCACGGCTAAACGCGATGAAGCGGAGAACGCCTTAGCCGCTTTAGAATCGACGCTCAACACGATACTAGGGCGGACCGCGCCAGTACGCGGAGCGGCAAGGGCGAGCGGCGGCAAGCGGACCCGCATGACCAAAGATCAGATTGCGGACCTGGAGGCGCAAGCGGTGGCGTTTATCGGATCGGCAAAGGAAGGCGTCAGCCGTTCCCAAGTGGCGGAGCGGCTGGCGCTGGAGCCAGCCAAAGCCGCCACCATCCTCAAGGCACTGAAGGAAGGCGGAAAGGTGAAGACCGAAGGCACCAAATCGCAAACGCGTTGGTTTGCCAAGTAATCGCCCAGACGGTCTATAAGCGACGAAAGGCGGTAACCGCATGGTTACCGCCTTTTTTCATTCTGTCGCATCGTGGACGATCCTACGCGGCTCGTGCGGCCCTTCGGTCGGTCCTTGCGGCCCCACCGCGGCGCGGCTCCCCTTCGGCGGCTGGTCCTGCGAGCGGCTGATACTGGCGCGGCTGGTCCTGCGAGCGGCTATCGGGGCCGCTCCGACCGACTTCGCTTTTCTCAGGCACGTTTCAATGTCGGATACTTGCGTTTGAAAATAATCTTGCTGAAAAGATTTATTTTCGTACCCCTACCCTTCATAAGTCTATTAGATTAGCGGACTACTAAGCGAAAAAACTCACTTCAATAGACGGTCAAAGATTTATTTCTTGACCCCATTTTCTTCGTTTTTAGCCCAATAACGCCGATTTCGATATGCCGCTTGCGACCTACCCCTTCATAAGTCTATTAGGTAACGAGAGTACGAAGCGAAAAAACTCACTTCAATAGTTCGTCAAATCGGCGAAATCGTCGGATAGAATAGGGATGTACGGCAACATAATCGTAGCGGCCGACATGACCAGCCGCTAACTCCGTGTCCCCGAATAGCGGCGGCTCGTCCCTAGTCATGTTAGGACGAGTCAGCCGCTTCTTTTGAGGTAGATATGACTTACGGTTTTGAGTTCGCTAACGATACTGGTCGGTGGCATGGTCAATTGGTTTTCGATACCCCGCCAATTGATACGGCGGATAAAGTTCTGTTTCGGCTGGTCGAAGATAGTTTGCGCCGGCGCGCAGACTATACTGAAATCGAAGCCTACGAAGGCGACACCTTGCGCCTTAGTCCGCCGACAGGGAATCAAGGCACGATCTACAGCGTGACGAAAGAGGGCGGCCAGACCGTCGCTGGAAAGTACACCGTCGAGAACCCTAACGGCGATACGTTGCCAGCCGCAATCGAAGTGTGTCATGTCACTGACCTATAGAGTTCCAGCCGCTCCGCCTAAGAACGCGGAGCGGCTACTAGGGGATGTTTTCAGGCACGAAAGGAAACTACTATGTACGACCTGTCAGCAATCGAAAAAGCGTATGCGCGGACGTTCGTGAACCAGCCGCTCCCGAAGCCCTACCGCAAAATGACAGGCGAGGGCGCGTGATCGATCCGACCTACCCTTACCATCCGAATAGGGTCTATCGCGGCGTACCGTTTACCCCCCACTTCGTTTGCGGCGTCTACCGCAAAAGTCGCAACGCTGACGGCGTTCTTTATCGTCTATATCTGCTGTCGGATAGTGAAATAGCGGCGGCTGTACAACCCATCTAACTAGGCACGAAAGGAAACTATGACAGAAGAAGAATATACGACGCTCTGTGATGCCATCAATGACCTACGCTATTTTGAGTGGACCCCTATCACCCCGATAGTCGTAGCTGATGCCGTTCGGTTCGCGGGGTTAAGTGAGTTTGCGGATACCATTGCGGAATGGTCGCAAGCGCAAGTAAATGAGTTTATCGACAATGAGTTTATCGACAATGACCGACGATTAACGCACTAACCATCTACCCCTTGAGCCGCCCCCGCACTTGGGGGGCGGCTCTTTTCAGGAGAACAATGATAGAAAAAACACATTCGGAACTCATAGAGGCAATGGCGACCCATTTGACCGATCTTGCGCTTGGCAACTGCCCCGTATGCCACCAGCCTATCATGATGATCGCCGAAGATTCTGACACCTACGAAACCCAGTGCGGTTGCGGCTCCAAGGTCGTGGAGCGCGAGGAACCTGCTGAACCGCCAACGTCATCGGAGTAACCTTTTAACGCTATGCGTTGACGTGGTAACTCTCCGATAATAGATGAATGGGACAGAAGGAAGACCAGCGCCGCTACTACATAGCCAACCGTGATAGACTACTAGCGTACCAAAAGCGGAATAGTAGCAACTACACTAAGCGGCTATTCGAGATTAAGCGGCGCGTGGGCTGTCAGCGTTGCGGGATCAATGATCCCGTAGTGCTCGTTTTTCATCATAGGATCGGCAGTACGAAATTATTCGACCTTGCCACCAGCGGTAAAGGCCGTAGGAAATGGGAAACAGTAGAACGTGAAATCGCTAAATGCGACGTGTTATGCGCTAACTGCCATACTCGATTACATTGGGATGAGCGGCATCCGAAGCGGCTCTACTGGTCACTCTTAGGGGGATACGCTAATGACTACCGAAAAAACCGCATGGAGTGAAGTAACGGAGCCTATCGCCACCGCTAAGCAGCGGCGCGCGCTTTACCGCTTAGGCTTCTCTCGCTCAATAGTAAAAACGATGAACATCAAGCAAGCCGATACCGCCATTAAAATGGGATTATCACTATGGAACGCACTACGTCAATTACCCCTCCCACAAGGGCTTGCTCAATCCTGATGGAGAGCAATAGGCTGATTGACATCAGCCCGTCCCAGATAGCTTATAGCGTCTGGGAGTTTTAAGAGGTGTCTTGAAAAACCGTTTTAACCTCTAATTACTTATCGGTTATACCGCTACGACAAGCGTAGCGGTTTCAGGAGCTTTAATGAAAAGACCGATCAAACCCAATAAGCGCCGCAATTACACTCCGCGCAAACGCACTAACTTTTCCGTCAACTCCACCGCTCATGGGATACGTCAGTTCACTAGGCTCTATCAAAAACCGCCGAAGGGCGTGGCGCTGTCAGTATGGTGGTGCGGCGGAGTCATTGGGCCGAAGGTCGTGGTTATTGCCGTTACGGCTCTACGGGCGGCTCAACTATCTGACATCCCTTCGTGGCGATTCCAACGCGCCACCAGCCCCGAAGATCAGAGGCGAGCACTGGATGTCGGAGAGTCAGTTTGGAAACTGACGGGCGGCAAATGGAAGCGTTTGAAGTAGGTCGTGGTCGTCTACTGGTCTATGGAGAAACCAGACGACTATTAGATTTATGCCAATAAGAAAAGACATTACTGGACAGAGATTTGGTAGGTTGGTAGCGGAATCGTTTGCCTATAAGAAGAAAGCAAAAACTTATTGGTATTGTAAGTGCGACTGCGGGAACCGCAAAGCGATACGGACGGAAAACCTCAACAAAGGGTGTACACAAAGTTGCGGCTGTCTTGCCTTCCTTGCTATCGGAGAAAAACGAAACAGACTGACCCTCAAAGCATTAGCAGGGAAGAATAGACGCGGACTATCGCTTGGGTTGTTTGATTGTGATTGCGGCAAAGCAGCAACGACCCTCATAGCCGAAGTTAAAAGCGGTCATACCAAATCGTGCGGCTGTCTTGGAGCGGCCCCCATAATCGACAAGACGACATTGCGTAAATGCCTTAGATGTAAACAGGATAAGCCCGTAATCGGCAACTTTTATAAGCGCAAAGATAAGCCTACCTATCGTTACACCTGTAACGAATGTAGGAGCAACGATCCATACGAAAAACTCAAAAGACGCATAGGAACCCTCAAGAAATACGATCTAACTCCCGCTCAATACGCGGAGCGGTATAACGCTCAAAATGGTAACTGTGATATTTGCGGTAAACATCGTAAATGTCTAGCGGTAGATCATTGCCACGTAACTGGAGTTATCCGCGCCCTTCTCTGTCTCAAATGTAATACTGCTATCGGAATGCTCAACGACGATCCAGCCATACTAGAGAAGGCAATCGTGTATTTGAATCTATATAGATCGTTGGCCCCATGGCTCCTGATACTGAAGGAGCCACTTTTCCCAAAATAAATAATATGCGTGTTTCGCCAAGGACGGCGGCTCAAGGGGGTCGATAGGTGGGCGGCTGACTGTTACGGAGTTCAGCCCCAAGTTGAACTAAACAATACCCATTAGGGACAGCGTACCGTAACGACGCTCCCCTGTTGGGTTTCTTTTTTGGAGACCAGTGCAATAAGTGTCTACCGGAGCAATCATGATCGGCACAAGAATTAAAGCGAAAACCTACGTCAACCAGTTAGCGACCGCTTGGAACATTGACTTTGGGCGGCTATGGGCGTCTATCCAGCGGCAAACTGGATACGACGATGGGAAGTACATCGACAGCGGTGGAGACACGGCAACCGATATCTATGCTCTTGCCGTTTACTTCCGCGCTCATCAGGAGGATGCCCTGATTTCTGTGTTCCCATAGGTCGTGTCAAGCCGCCGAAGTCGGAGCCGAATAGCCGATAAGGTAAATATCCTTACGAGAACGAAGCGGGTGCCCGCTTCAACCGAAAGCCGCCTTCATGGTGGCTTTTGGTACTTTACGAATGGAGAATTATGAGCGAACCACTAAATACATTTGAATTAACAAGGCGACTTAAAGAGTTACTGGTCGCTATGGACGATCTTACCACGGCGGTAAATGAGTGTAATTTTACCAAGGCGGAGCAACGCGCCGATGACGTTGCCCAACTGTCAGAACGGCTCTATTCCACCTTCAAGAAGATTCGGGAAACACTGAATCCGCCATTGGAAAGTATGCGCGACGACGCCTCAATCGCAGCGGCCTTCAGCGTAGCGGCGAAATTGACGGATAGTGCGGAGCCAGATAAGGACAACCCATTTTAGCGTTTTAACGCATGACCTCGCTTCGTGTTTTCCCAATGACGGCGGAGCCGCACGGTCGATAAGCAATATGTAGACCACGGTTTTTGGCAAACTACCGACCTACGGAATAGCGCTGTGTCAATGCGATCTTTAGAGAATAATTGACCGATAACAAGTAAGTAAAGACGCAACGTTCTAATTCCGTAGCCGATGGTTGCCAAAGCCATCGGCTACATTTAATTAAGGAATTAGAACATGACAAGTAAGAAAATCAGACAGTTAGAAAGCCGCGCCAAAGCCAATACGCTATGTTTCCGCTTACTCCATGACCCCGAACTTGACCTGCCTACTCGCATTATCTATGCGTGGCTTTGGAAATGGAAGGACATCAATTTCCTGTCTACAATCAAGCCGAAGAATTGGCAATACAAACCAATAACCCATTTGAGGCTCCGCAGCGCTACGGGGTTCTACCTACCTACTATCCGAAAATCCATGGCAACGCTCAAGGAACGCGGCTATCTGGACGGCAAACTAGAGCCTTTCCAGAAGCATCCCGCGATCATGTATTCTGATCCTGACCCCGCTGGCAAGCGGGTCGCAATGTACCGCTCTATCAAACTGCGCGGCTCCAAGAAAATTAAGCGCGTCGTAGCAACCGCCTTCATCATCGGCACAACAAAAAAGGTAGCCGTAAATTACCACGTTACCGCTTTAGGCATTTCACGACGAACGGTTTTAAGGCTCTTGAAGGCTATCAAAACGCCTTCGGCAACCGTCAAAACAGGTAGCAGAGTTGGCACCGTAGGTAGCAGAGTTGGCACTCTACAGGTAGCAGAGTTGGCACCGTCAGGTAGCAGAGTTGGCACCGTAGGTAGCAGAGTTGGCACTGTAAGTAACACAGTACAAGAAATACCAGCAGAAGAAATACGTATGGAGAACTCCAAAACGAGAAATACTGTCAACGGCTCCGCCGCTGACGTTGATTCACGTTTTAATTCCGCAGACCATTCCGCAGACCAAAACCGTGAAACTGTTGATAACGAGATTGTTGCTGACGATTACGGAATTGCTGACGCTCTTGATGAAATCCTCAATTATCGTGACAAAGAACATCAAGAAGCCGCGATAGCCGATGGAGTATCATGATGCCAAGCATATCCCAAAACCTCAATACAATGATTATCTGGACCTTGATCGGTAATGACTGGTTCAATGAGGACGGCGATACCATTAGCGATTACGTCGATTACTGCGAAGCCTTCAAGGACTTCAAAGGCAGACCGTGTATCCGCTGCCGTGGGCTGTCTCATGTAATTGTTGATATCTACCGCGAAACGAAGTCTACCGTGTTCGTCACGGTCTTTGATGGCAAGCGGAAGTTCAATAAGCCACGGATCGTAATAGAACAACCAACCGTGTTACCCGAGAAGGCTTCCCAAGGTTGGGCTTTCGATGTTGATGGTTCAGAGGTCGTCTATGTCCCCGAAGACCAGGTGCGCGGCTTCAGAAAGTATAAGACACTTCGCGGGGCACAATGCTTCGCCGAAGAAATGGAGCAAGAAATGGCCTACGATCCCGAAGACGAAGGACTAAATGAAACCCGATAAAATTAAAGAAACGTTCCTACAGTTGAAAGAAACCGTCAAGATGCTTGAAAGGTCGGCAAGTAACGTTGACCTGTTTTCGGCAATCGAGCAATCGGAGAGTGTCGCGGTTCACGCGACTAACTTAGCAACAGCATTAAAGGCAATGTCCGACGCTCTTACGGCCGTGAAGTTCAGAGAAATTAAAAGCCCTTTCTAAGCAACGGCTCCCCTAATGGTCGATAGACCATACGGGGGACCATGACAGAAAAAGACTATCTCAAATACTGCCGCGCCTACAAAACCGCCCGAACCGCCGCTGATACTATTACTCGTGATAATGCCTTCAACTCCATAGCCGCCGATCCTGAAGTCTCTAAAATGATTGGTCAACTCTCCCATTACTACGATATTATCGGTAAACAACCCGCCGACCTCAAACAAGAACTACTACTGGAACTCATAGCGGCAATAAACGTCTTTGACCCCTCAAAAGGGAAGTTTATGGGGTTATTCAGTGTTTGTGCCAATAGACGCTTAAACACGCTGCTGAAACAACAGTATCAAATCTATCACGGCGAGCGCAGGAACTACACTACCTCCCTCGATAACGGCCCCGAAGATACCGACCTTGCCGCCGTCCTTGTTGACCGAGAAGCCGCTAACAGCCTTGACGACCTTTGCCATAATGAAACCTTTGAGCGGCTATTCGATTACCTGTTACCACGCTTATCACCGTTTGAAGGTGCGGTCTTCAAGCAATTCATAACCAACAGATTGAACGGCTCCGCCGATTACCTCCATATCGCCGAAAAAGTAAAACACTTACTGCCGCCACGGCAAGCGAGTAAGAGCAATACCCCATTACCGAAAAAGCAAATAGACAACGCAATCGGCAGGATCAAGCGAACGCTGAAACAACACAAATACCAGATAGACCGTATTCTTAACGGTGTCCAACTGCTGGAGGACTATGCCGAAGTTCACTAACCCCAAAACTTTGAAAGACCTCCAAGACCGCACGGCCCACCTTGACCCCAATACGCCGCTGACGGTCCTCTACGGCAACGGCTACCGACTTATCGCGCTCATGGACGATGTAGGTACTACGACGGCCATCTACAACCTACCAGATTCGGAGAAACAGTATGATCCTGGACAATAACGGAGAACCCGTAAACGGAGAACCCGTAAAAGAAAAGCCCCACCAATTCGGAGTATTCAATATTCCTGACGATGTACACCTATCCCTCAAGCAAGGGCTACCCACCGACCCCCGCGACTTCCCGCTGACCCCTGACGGCTCCGCTTATCAAGAGTACACCAAAATACGAATGACCCTCAAGTAGCGTCTCCTTCTTCCTTCCCTATTGAGTTTATGGGAAGGAAGAAGGGTGGGATGATGGATGGGTAAGACTTGAATAAATGACCCCATGAAAAAAGCCGTTAACCTTCTAAGGGTTAACGGCTCCAACTCAACAGGCACGATAGAACTACTCCTGCCGCTCCCTAATCTCTTTATACTTCCGCAACGCCTCATTAAGCCTGTCGTCCGCTTGTTTATCACGCTCCGCAAAGTCAGCGTTCACCTTATCAATCCCTCGCTTAGTCACTAATGCTCCCCTACCGACCTCCCAACTCCGAACGTCACCTATTACCAACGTCGGAGCCGCTACACTAAATGCCTTCGTTTCTCCATCCTTCAATTCAACGGTGAACCGCTCCGTATCAATCAGCCTCTTGTCACTCCCATAAAAACTCATGACAAAAACACCTAAACCCAAATCAGTATGATCTTCATTAACAACCTCCCCAACAATGTAACAACCCGCAACGCCACCGCTCCCATTCGGTTTCACAACTACATTCCGAAAACGGTAACCTCCACCGTCAGTCGCCACCAAAGTTTGCGTTAGGCTGAAAGCCGCCGCTTTGGTTACCGCGTCCGAAGGACTAACGCCTTCGGCGGCCGTTGTATTCAACCGCCAAATCACAAGCGCGGTAGCAATGACAACGACAACACCAATAGCGACCAAAGGTCTAACACTATTGCTCTTATGAGCCTTGCGCCCGCGCCTTCGATTGAAAGTCGTAACAACCGCCGCTAACTGTTCTAGTTCTGACATGATGCTAATGAGGATCTAAGTTAGAGTTGCTGTCAATAGCGCAAAATCAAAGTAAATGCCATTATAATGCGTTTAAGCCTTCGGAGCCGCCGAATGAGCGTGGAAGGTCGGAAAAGCGATCTAATGCGGTTTACGGCGGCCTAATGGCCTAACTACGCGAAGCGTAGGCCCATTATCAGGGGTCGTGGGGGGAGCCGTTAAACAGCCGAGAGGGGGATTCGAACCCCCGATAGGTATTACCCTATGCCAGTTTACAAAACTGGTACTTTCAGCCGCTCAGTCATCTCGGCGCTGACGCTCCCCATTATACCGCGCCCGCTTGCGGCCTTCCAGCCGCCGAAGGCGTAACGCCTTCGGCGGCCCTAATAAAACACCTAACATCTACTTTTGTAGGCACGTTTCAAAAGCGGATTATTGTTCCGAAAAGACCTTACACTTCCCTAAAAAACCACTATTAGCAGTAGAGCAAGTTCATTGAAAACACTATTAGTAGAGCAGCGGTCACTTTTAGCCAAACTCAGCAGTAGTTTTTAGCCATCCTTTAGCCAATTGACCCCGTTCCGACCCCTTGTTTCATAGGCTCTACTTCATTTTCGCTAACCGCTGAACTCTTTAGCCAATTTTAGCCCATTACAAAACCGCTGCTCTACCAACTGAGCTACGGTGGCGACTTCCACGGGGAAAATAACCGATTTTCGAGTCGGATGCCACCGTGGAAGGGACCGCATCGACCCGCCAAGCCGCGAGCGGCGCTCATGCCACCCCGCCAGTCCCGCGCCGGCGGGCGAGGTCGTCGCGGAGGAATTTTTTGAAGGTCGGCAGGTTTTCCGATTCCCATGCCGCTTCGATCTGCTCGGCAACAACGCGGTTGTGCCGGCACAACTCGGCAAAGGCGGCCTGCTCATGGGACCCGGGACGCGGCTGGCAGTGGGCGTCGTGGGTGTCGGCACGAAGCAGGAAAGTACGGCCGTCGGGGGCGCGGTCGATCACCAACTTCATGTGCGGGTAGACACGGTTCCCCAGCCGAAGCGAGAAGTGGGTGGGGTCGTCGCCGGGTTTTTCACCCGATTTTTCCAACACCGCGCACTCGTAAAATGCATCGGGCGGAGTGGTCCTGAGCGTGTTGAGACGGGCGCTCACTGCCGAGGGGGGGGCGGTCCCATCGGGCGGGTAGGCCCATTTCAGATACGTCTCGATTGCCTTCCAGATCAGTTCCGGAGCCGGTTTCTGCCAGGGTGTAAGTGCCACGATAGTCGCCTCCAGTAGCCTCTGGGCCGGCCCAGCGGATACTCGGTATCGGCTCGGCTTCACCTGCCCGATCTTTTCCCGCGTCGATTTGACCGGTTGCTGACCGGGCCGAGTTGATTATAACACGATTCTTCGGAGGACCGATGCCCCAAAGGCCAAGGCTGCCGGGCGACCCGGAAGAGTCGCCCGGCGACGAAACAGAATGCAGCGCTGCGGCCGTGGGGCCTGTAGGTCACCAGGTCAACGGCCGACGCGACGTGCTGGTTGTCGAGGACGACCCCGAGATCAACGAGCTGGTCGGCGCCTACGCGCGGATTGCGGGCTTTGAATACCGGGCTGCCCTCGATGGCGCCACCGCCCTTGCCGAGGTGCGCCGGCTTCCTCCGACGGTCATCGTGCTGGATCTGATGCTTCCGGACTTCGACGGTTTTGAGATCTGCCGGCGCATCAAGGGCGAGTTGGGCCGAAGCGACATTCCCGTCATCATCCTCACCGCCCTGGACAACAAGGCTTGTCGCCGCGAGGGCCTGGAATGCGGCGCCGCGGAATATCTGACCAAGCCTTTCGACCCAGATCAACTGATTGACACGATTTCCCGATATGCAGGTTAGGCACGAAGCTCGACATCCGCGCCGCTTTAGGCTACAAGCAACATCGCAACGTGCCACAAAGGAACTTTGAGGCGTCAGGATGGAACGATCGAAGCCTTCAGCACTTGCCGACGTTCATGTCCTGTGGATCACCGCGGGGCTGGGATGCGACGGGGATTCGATCGCGGTGACAGCCGCGACCCAACCCAGCATTGAAGACATCGTCATGGGAATGATTCCCGGCCTGCCCACAGTCCACCTCCACAACCCGGTCCTGGCATATGAAAACGGCGACGATTTTCTAAAGTTCTGGTACGACGCCGACCAGGGCCTGCTCGACCCCTTCATCCTGGTCATCGAAGGGTCCATTCCCAACGAACACAACAAGGCCGATGGTTATTGGGCGGCACTCGGTACAGATCGGAAGACCGGCCAGCCGATTAAGACGTGTGAGTGGATCGATCGGCTGGCCCCAAAGGCGTGGGCGGTCCTCTGTGCCGGGACGTGCAGCGCCTATGGCGGCATCCACGCGATGGAAGGCAACCCCACCGGCTGTATGGGCTTGGCCGATTACCTGGGTTGGGACTGGAAATCGAAGGCGGGCATTCCGATCGTCAACGTGCCGGGCTGCCCGGTGCAGCCCGACAACTTCATGGAGACGTTGCTGTACCTGCTGTTCCAGTCGGCAGGGTTGTCGCCGATGATCCCCCTTGACCAGCAACTCCGCCCGACCTGGCTCTTCGCACAGACGGTACATGAAGGTTGCGACCGTGCGGGCTATTACGAGCAGGGGGACTTCGCCAGCGAATATGGCAAGCCCCAGTGCATCGTGAAGCTCGGCTGCTGGGGCCCGGTGGTCAACTGCAACGTCCCCAAGCGAGGGTGGATGGCGGGGATCGGCGGATGCCCCAATGTCGGGGGGATTTGCATCGGCTGCACCATGCCGGGCTTCCCCGACAAATTCATGCCCTTCATGGACGAACCGCCGGGGGCGAAGCTTTCGACGACGGCGGTCGAGGTTTACGGACGAACCGTGCGGGCTCTGCGCAACTTCACGCGAGGCTCGCTCAACAACGAGCCGACGTGGCGACGCCGATAGCCCCCATCGAATTCTCGCCCGAGCAAGCCGAAGCCGTCCTACGGCAAATGGCGGCGCTCGCCAGCCCCGGCGGCGCTGCTTCACGCGACGCGGCGGTTGCCCCAATCACCATGGGGCCAATGCAGGAGCGGGCCCTGTCGCCGCTGAAGCAGGCGGAACTCCGATATCGCGCGCTGGTGGAACGGATACCGGCGGTCACTTTCATGGCCGCCCTTGATGGCGATCGTCACGAGTTCTACGTCAGCCCGCAGGTCGAAGCCCTCCTGGGGTTTTCCCAGAAAGAGTGGCTCGACAACCCATTCCTGTGGTATAGGCACGTCCACCCCGACGACCGCGACCGCTGGGCCAGGGAGTTCGCCAGCACCTGCTCGACCGGCGTACACTTCCGATCGGAGTACCGCCTGATCGCGCGAAGCGGGCAGGTGGTCTGGGTCCACGGCGAATGCCAGCTCATCCGCGATGAGCAGGGGCACCCGATCTTCCTGCAGGGGATCGCCTTCGACATCACCGAGCGCAAGCTTGCCGTGGAAGTGCTGGAGCGGGCACACCTCGAACTGGAGGCGCTGGTCCAGGAACGCACGGGCGAACTGTCAAAGGCCCTGGCAGCGTTGCGCGGCGAGATGACCGAGCGCAACCGCGCCGAAGAGGACCTGCGCAAGGCCAAGGACGCCGCCGAGCACCTGTCGCTGCACGATAAACTGACCGGGCTGCCCAACCGAGCCCTGCTCCACGACCGGCTGAACCACGCGATCGAGCGGACCCGGCGGGACCCCAACTACAACTTCGCCCTCTTGTTCCTCGATTTCGACCGATTCAAGATCGTGAACGACAGCCTGGGTCACGGCGTGGGCGATGAGCTGCTGGTCGGCATCGCCGGGCGACTGCGGCAATCGCTTCGCCGCACCGACTCGGCGTGCCTGACCGGCGAATCAACCGCGGCGCGGCTGGGCGGTGACGAGTTCGTGGTCCTGGCCGAAGATCTGACTGATGTACGCGACGTCGCCATCGTGGCCAACCGGCTCATGAAAGTGCTGAGCGAGCCCTATAACGCCAAAGGGCACGTCATCACCACCACAGTGAGCATCGGCATCACCACCAGCGCCGGACAGTACGAATCCGCCGAAGACGTGGTCCGCGATGCCGACACCGCCATGTACCATGCCAAGGCCGCCGGCAAGGCCCGCTATGTGTTGTTCGACCGCCGGATGCACGAGGAGATCCTCGGCAAGCTCGAGTTAGAAAACGACCTGCGGCACGCCGTGCAACGCGGCCAGCTCCTGCTCCACTACCAGCCCATTGTCTCGCTGGCGAGCAGGTCGCTGCGCGGCTTCGAAGCGCTGCTCCGCTGGGACCACCCGCGGCACGGCCGGGTCTCGCCCGCTCAATTCATTCCGGTCTGCGAAGAAACCGGGCTGATCATCCCCATCGGGTACTGGGTCCTTGCCGAGGCATGCAGGCAACTGACACACTGGCGCCGCACTGAGCCCCGCCACACCGACCTTCACATGACCGTGAACCTGTCGGCCCGCCAACTGCTGGCCCCGGACCTGGTGGAAAACGTCAAGCGGGTCTTGGATGAAAACGGCGCCGACCCAGCGTCCATCGTGCTGGAAATCACCGAATCGGCAATGATCGAAAACGCCGAAAAATCGATCCCCGTTCTGCAACAGTTGCGGGCGCTGGGCGTGCGGCTCTACATGGACGACTTCGGCACCGGGTACTCCTCGCTGAGTTGCCTGCACCGCTTCCCCTTGAGCGGCCTGAAAATTGACCGCAGCTTCGTCGCCATCATGACCGAACGGCGCGACTACGCCGCCATCGTGCATGCGATCATCACCTTGGCCCGGAACCTGGACATTCACCTGGTAGCCGAGGGGATCGAGACGCTGGACCAGGCCGTGATGCTCCAAACGATGGAATGTGAGTCGGCCCAGGGGTATCTGTTCAGCAAGCCGATGGCGGCGGCAGCCGCCGAAGAGTGGCTCGAGCAATGCGCGCCGTCCGAGCGGTCAGCAACCCAGGGCGAAGGGGAGGGGCAGGCCTATTGGAGCGGTTCGAGGCAGAAAACCAGAATCAGCCGGTCGGGCCCGAGTTCAGAGGTGATGCGCGAGAAGGAAGCGGGCTAAACTTCGGTTAATCGACAGGCGTCTGGTGGCGGGCGGAAAACTCAAACTCCGCATGCCGGCACTCCCATCGTTTCGCCGCATCCGCGCAGCGGAGCGCTCTGGTGATACAGACAGCACTCCGCTGCGCGACGCAGCGAAACGACCGGAGTACCGGGAGTTATTAGATCCGGGAGCCGCCTTTGCGGCTGGCTTCGGTCAGCGCTGCGGCACGGACAAGATCGAGACAAGGAAGCTTGCTGATGATCGTGCTATCATTTCAGCGGACCCGGAGGCCCGCTATGCGAACCGTTCAACCCTGCCCTCGCTGTTCCAAACGGATCCCGTCGGATGCGCAGTTCTGCCGGCGCTGCGGGCTGGCGTTGTCAGCCCGGACCGCCGGGCCGGCGGCGCTTCGTCCTCCGCCGGTTCGCGACCCATCTGGCGCGCGGAATCGCGCCGCATTGTACTCCGGCCGGGGCACCACGACGACTCGATCCCGCCAGCCCGGATCGCGCGGGTGGCTTGCCTTGCTGGTCCTCATCGGCCTGGTCCTCGCGGCGCACTCGCTCTGGTTCACTCCAAGCTCTGTGGAGAATGCCGTTAAGTTTCCGGCCCTCGACCGCCCGAGTTTCCTGCCGCCGCCGGCGTTCAACCCTCAGAACGGACCAGGCGTGCCGGTGCCGCCGACATATTCTCCGCAGCATCCCCTGATGCCGCCGGTGCCGACGTTCCCCTCGGCGCCGTTCTCTCCATACGTACATTATCGGCCCAACTTGCCGAGCCCCAATGACCCATGGGGCAAGCCAGTTGGCGAACCGGACCACGAAGACCGCGCCGGCCGCGGCTCCCGAGAACATGACGGTCGCTGAAACGCGAATCGCAACGATTTGAATGCATCAGGCCGGTCATTTTGATCCCGGCACCGAATTTGCTGTGGATCAGTGGGCTAGACCGACCGATGTTATTACTATGGGCGTTTCATTCTCCGCCCTCGATCGAGGGCTCGTTGTAACCGCGGTTCTTCTGTTTTTCTCCCTGGCGCCCCGCCAGCTCCGGGCAGACGACGATCAGGCTTTCGACGTGCATTCGATCGATGGCCGACTCGTGCTCGTCCCCCGAGTGCTCACCGGCGAGCAAAGCGAACAGAACTGCTGGCATTCCGGGCAGGACGGCATCGACTTCGAAGATGCCAGCCCTAACGGCTACTTCAACGGCCGCATCTTCGTCCGCTCACACAACGACGTGATCGAAGTGGGCGGCTGGCGGCAAAACTTCCACGATTGGCAGGTCATCGACGTCGCCATCTCCCAGGCGGCGCAAGAGGTTACTGCACAGTACACGGTTCGCACGCCGGTGGACATGCCCGATGTCACCTTCCACTTCACCGAGCCGGACCTCACGTTGATGCTGATCCGCCACCCGGAGTTGACCACGATGCTCGCCGAGGTGCTGGAGCAGGTGGGCGAGGAAAGCAGTTATGAGTTTGACCCCGCCGTTCGGGCGCAAGTTGAGCCATGCGTGTGGGAAGAGCCGCCCGGCGTTGCCGAATCCGTCGCGGCGCTGCTTCCCAAGCTCCAGTCCACGAATTGGCGTGAGCGTGAACAAGCCGAGCAAGGCTTGGCCGACTTGGGACGGGACGGGGCATTGTACCTGCTGCTGCGCGTGGACCGGCACGGGCTGACGCCGCAGCAGAACCTCAGCATCGATCACGTGATCCGTCGCTACCCACTGCTGACAGCAGGCGATAAAGAGATTTGCCGGCGCGATCCATCCCGTTTGACCATGCCGCACAGCAGTGCCCTGGGCCGGGCCGAGTGAACCAAGCGGCCCCAAAATACAACCGCGAAGACGCGCCCTCCGCTCTTCGCGGTTGTATTTTGGGCGGCCGGTGACCATTTTGTGGTCGCTTGGTCTCGCGCTGGCATTTCAGGTCACCTGACCGATAATCCCGCCGGTGACCGAAACCCATTACGAGCCGAAATCGCGCCGACCGATCGCCGACATCTTTCGACGCATGGCCGGGGGAGCCACCGATTTCTGCGTCAGGCGGGGGATTCACCCCGATACGGTTTCCTATTTCTCCATCGTTGCCTCGCTGGCCGCGGCAATCTGCTTCTGGCAATCGGGCCGCTGGCGGCTCCTGCTGCTCATCGCACCGGGGTTCTGCTACCTGCGGCTGTTCCTGAACATGCTCGACGGGATGGTTGCCCTTTCTTCAGGCAAAGCCACCCCGCGCGGTGAGATTCTCAACGACGTGCCCGATCGTATATCGGACGTTCTTATCTTTGCGGGAGTTGCGCACTCGGGGCTCAACAACCCGTTGCCTGCTTATTGGGCAATCATCTTCGCTTTGCTTACTGCTTACGTCGGAACGCTCGGCCAGGCCGTCGGCGTGCAGCGCGAATTCAGCGGGATCATGTCCAAGCCCTGGCGGATGGTTACCCTCCATGCCGGCGCCTGGCTGACCCTCGGCCTGACCCTCGCCCATGCCCGGATTGCTATCGGAGGACTGACCGTACTCGATTACACTTGCCTGCTCGTGATAGCCGGTTGCGTTCAGACAATTTGGGTCCGGCTCGCCAGGATCATGGCGGCGCTGGAGGAGCGTCCCTGAGCTTCGTGATGAGACCATGTCCCCCACTCAAGCCCTACACAGTCCCATCTTCCTGACCTATCTGGTACTCGTGGCAGGCGTGCTGGCGTATGCCGGCATCGCGATCGCGTTCTTCCAATGGGTCCTGCACAAGCCCATGGGCTCGGTCTGGCTCACCTACAAGGGCTGGCTGATCATGGTTCCGATCGTGACCGCCGCCGTGCTCCTGGGGCGATGGGCGGTGATCGTGGGAGCGGCACTGCTGTCCATTTTTGGTTTCAAGGAATTCGCCCGCGCCACCGGCCTGTATCGCGATTGGTGGATGACCGCGGCCGTTTACCTGGCGATCGTCGCCCTCGCTGCCGCGTCAGCGATCAATGATCCGTTCACCGGCCATCCCGGCTGGTTCGGGCTCTACATGGCCATGCCGGTCTTTGCCATCAACCTGCTCGTCATCATCCCCGTCATCCGCAACCAGCCCAAGGGCCAACTGCAGGGGATTGCGCTGTCGATCCTCGGCTTCATCTACATCGGCTGGATGTTCGGCCACCTCGGCTTCCTGGCCAACAGCAACAACCCGTACGGCTACCTGCTGTTCCTGGTCCTGGCCACGGAACTGAATGACGTGGCCGCCTTCACCTTCGGAAAGCTTTTTGGCCGTCAGCCGCTGCGCAGCAACATCAGTCCGCGCAAGACCTGGGGCGGCGCGATCGGGGCGGCCGCCTTCTCCATGGCGGTGCCGTGGGCGCTGCGCTTCTCCTTCCCCCATTTCTCCACCAGGCAGCTCTTGCTGACAGGCCTGATCGTCGGCGTGGGCGGACAACTGGGTGATCTCAGCATCAGCGTCATCAAGCGCGATATCGGCGTCAAAGACATGGGCGGCTCCATCCCCGGCCACGGAGGCATCCTCGACCGTATCGACAGCCTCATCTTCGTCGCGCCCCTGTTCGCCCACATGGTACACTACTTCAATGGACTTCGATGAAATGAACCAATACCGGTGAACCAATGTTGAATGCTGTATTGAAGTAGCCCTAAACGGTGCGCTTCTCAAAGTCGGCGCCGTACCCGGAATTGAGATTCAGCATTCAGCATTTCCTCTCCCCATGGACACTTGGCACTACGAGCCCGCGCAAGACCTCGACCAGCCGCTGATGCAGCGGCTGCGACGGTTCCCGCGCGAGCCGGACATGCTCACCTACATGGTCCGTTCGGCCATCGCTATCCTGCTGCGGTTGAGCCTGCGGATCTACCACCGGCTTCGGATCGTCGGGATGGAGAACCTCCCCGCCGAGGGTTCGTTCGTGCTGGTTGCCAACCATTCCAGCCATCTCGACGCGCTGTGCCTGCTCTCTGCGGTGCCGCTGCGCCGGCTCCACCAGACGTTCCCCGCGGCAGCGGCGGATTATTTCTTCGTCAACGTCCCGCGCATCGCCCTGGCCGTGCTGGTGGTGAATGCTCTCCCCTTCGACCGCCAGATGCACGCCCGGGAGAGCATCGCCCTGTGCCGGCAACTGCTCGCCGACCCAGGCAACATCCTCATCATCTTTCCCGAAGGAACGCGCTCGGAAAACGGCTTGGTTGGGACATTCAAGCCGGGCATCGCCATGCTGGTGGCCGGGTCGAACGTGCCGGTGGTGCCGTGCTACCTCTCGGGCGCCCGCGAAGCCTTTCCAAAAGGCGCCTGGATACCGCGCCCCCGGCCGATCCGGCTCACAATCGGCAAGCCGCGGAGCTACGCCTCGGCATCGCACGATAAGGAATCGCTCCGGCACATCTGTCAGGATTTGAGGGAGGCGGTGGCGGAGGTGGGAAGCGGGAGGACGGATTCGACTGACGACATCGTCACGTCGGGATAGAGCGCTGCATGTACCGCACTCCTGACAGGCGATGTGTATACTCCCTCCATTCAATGCATGGCACGACAAACAAGGGCGGCCGTCATGATCCTCTAACCCGCGGCTGCTCCACAGTTTATCGAAACCGAAGAACTCGGCACGCCCTTTAATACATGTGCCATTCATGGAAACGACCCTCATGACAGACCTTGCGATCAATGAAGTCGCGGCGGATGACGAGCGGCTTGCAGAAGGCACCTTCCCCGCCTCCGGCGGCACCCGGCTTTTCTACCGCCACTGGCGACCGTCCGTCGCCACGTCGAAAAAGGCGTTGATCCTGCTCCACCGCGGCCACGAACATTCCGCGCGCTTCCAGGGGTTGGTCGAGGCCCTGGGACTGGACGATTTCCATGTTTTCGCCTGGGACGCGCGCGGGCACGGACGCTCGCCCGGGGAACGCGGCTATGCCGAGAGCTTTTCTACCATGGTCGCCGACCTGGACGCGTTCGTCCGCTTCCTTTCGCTCTCCTATGACGTGCCCATCGAGAACATGGTAGTGCTGGGCCACAGCGTGGCGGCGGTCATGGTCAGCGCCTGGGTGCACGATTACGCCCCGCCCATCCGGGCGATGGTGCTGGCGACGCCGGCCCTGCGCATCAAGCTTTACGTACCCTTCGCCATTCCAGGCCTGCGGCTGCTCCAGGCCGTTCGGCCCAAGTCGCTCATCAAAAGCTACGTCAAAGCGAAAATGCTGACGCACGACCCTTCGCAGGCGAAAGGCTATGAAAACGATGCGCTGATTTCCCGCTCGATTGCCGTCAACATCCTGCTCGACGTGCACGACACCGCGACGCGCCTGATCGACGATGCCGCCGCGATTCAGACGCCGGCCCTGGTCCTGTCGGCCGGCAGCGATTGGGTGGTGAAGAACTCCGCCCAGGCGAGATTCTTCCAGCGTCTCGGCTCGCGGCTGAAACAACTGCACGTATACCCCGGCTTCTTCCACGCGATCTTCCACGAGGCCGAACGCCAGTTGGTTGCCGACGCCGTCAAGGACTTCATCGAGCAGTCGTTCCGCCGGGGCGCGGAGTCGCCGTCGCTGCTCGACGCACATGAGGACGGCTACACGAAGCGCGAATACGACTGCCTGCGCACTCCGCTGCCGATGGCGTGCCCGCGCCGTTTGTCGTTCGAGGTCCAGAAGGGTTTTTTGAAGGCCTTCGGAAAACTGAGCGAGGGGATCAGCCTGGGCTGGCGAACCGGTTTCGATTCCGGGCAGTCGCTCGACTACATCTACGAGAACAAAGCGCGCGGCGTCACGCCGCTCGGCAAGCTGATCGACCGCATCTTCCTGAACGCGATCGGCTGGCGCGGCATCCGTATCCGCCGGCAGAACCTGGAATCAGCGCTGCTCCGGACCATCGACCAGGTGCGCGGCACCGGCCAGCCCGTCCGCCTGCTGGACATCGCCGCCGGCCCGGGGCGGTACATGCTCGAGGCCCTCAAGCAACTGCCGGCTGACGCCGCCGGGGACGTCTCGGCATTACTGCGCGACCACAACGTCGAAGGACTGGAACAAGGCCGCCGGCTTGCCCGGGAGATGGGCTTGGCCAATGTCGAGTACTCCGATGGCGACGCCTTCAATACCGACTCGCTGGCCCGCATCGCACCCGCTCCCAACATCGCCGTTGTCTCCGGCTTGTACGAGTTGTTCCCCGACAACGAAAAAGTCCTCGCGTCATTGAAGGGCCTGGCAGCCGCCCTGGGACGCGGCGGGTATCTCATCTACACCAACCAACCCTGGCACCCGCAGGTGGAGATGATCGCGCGAGTATTGATCAACCGCGACCAGCAGCCGTGGGTCATGCGCCGCCGGACGCAGGCGGAGATGGACCAACTGGTGCAATCGGTGGGCTTCGAGAAAACCGACATGACCATCGATCGCCATGGTATCTTCACGGTCTCAGTAGCGAGGAGGGTCTGCGGTAATGTTTAGACGCCGCGTTCATTGGGGTTGAGAAAAATAGTGTCAGTTACGCGGGAGCAGCTTCCAATTCCCTCTCCCGGTACTCCGGGAGAGGGTTAGGGTGAGGGTCTTTTCGTGCGGTCTCAAAGAAAGGACCCTCACCCCAGCCCTGTTCCGGAGTACCGGGAGAGGGAGAAATGCGCCAGAATCCCTGACAGCTCGCCGATGGAACGTCAATAACCGTGGCTCTCGCGCAACCCTCATCCCCGCTTCCCTTCCGCCGCCGGCTCGCCCCGGCCGCTTTCTCGGCCGTCGCGCTCTCCGCGTACTTCATGATCGTCTACAACGGCTGCAACTGGGCCGCCTCAAAACGAACGAACGTCGGCACATGGTACTACCCGTGGGAGCGATACATCCCGTTCATTCCCGCGGCCATCGTGCCCTACATGTCGATCGACCTGTTTTTCTTTTTTTCGCCGCTGCTGTGCGAAAACAGCGCGGAACTGCACGCTCATGCCAAGCGGATCGCGCTGGCGATTACCGCGGCCGGCGTCTGCTTCCTCCTCTTCCCGCTGCAAATGGGAACAACGCACGAGCACGTCGGCGGGTTCTATGGGTCCCTCTTCGATCTTCTGGGTGGGTTCGACAGGCCGTACAACCTCGTCCCATCGCTGCATATCGCGCTGCTGACCATCCTATGGTCGATCTACAGTCGCCATACACGCGGGGTGGTCAGGCGTATGCTTCAGGCGTGGTTCGTTCTCATCGCCGCGTCGACGCTGCTCACCGGCCAGCACCACCTCGTCGACCTGGCCGGCGGGTTTCTCCTGGGCTGGCTGTGCCTTTATTTCGTCCCTGATGAACGCCATGGTGTCGCAGGCACGAACCTCCGCGCCGCACGCCGGTATGCGATCGCCGGCGGGTTGCTCGTGGCGCTGGGGTGCCTGCTGCGGCCGTGGGGATTTCTGCTGCTTTGGCCGGCCGCGTCGCTGGCCGTTGTTGCCGTGGCGTATGCAAGGCTCGGCCCGGTCGTCTTTCGCAAGTCCGCCGGGCGGATCCCCTGGCCCAGGCAGATCCTGTTAGCCCCGTGCCTCGTCGGCAACCGCCTGTCGGCGATTTATCTCCGCCGGCGCTGTCGCGCATGGTGCCAACTCGCTCCCGGCGTCTGGCTGGGACGGCGGCCCAGCGATGCCGAAGCGCGCGAACTGGTGGGGCTCGGCATCACTGCCGTGCTCGACGTGACCGCGGAATATTCGGAAACGCCGGCCCTTCTGCGGCTCAATTACAAGAACCTGCCGGTCCTCGACCTGGCCACGCCGTCCTTGCGCGACCTTGAGCAAGGGGTTGGTTTCATCGACGAGCATGTCGGCCGCGGCGTCTTTGTGCACTGCGCGCTGGGGTATTCGCGCAGCGCCTGCTTCGCCGCCGCCTGGTTGCTCAAGGCGGGTCTGGCAGATTCCGTCGAGCGCGCGATCGAGTCCATTCGCGAGGTCCGTCCCGCCATTGTGGTTTCCCCTGTGTCGCTTGCGACCCTGGGCGAATATCATGCGTCACTGCTGGCACCCGACGGTTCGATGGTAAGCGGGCAGGTCGTCACGCATGCAGGGAACCCATGAGCGACATTCTGAACGGTATGCGGAACGCCCACCGGTGCTTGCACCGTGGGTTTCTCCGTTTGAGCGCGTTGAGCTTCGTCACGAGCAACGCAACCCCACGGTGCAAGCACCAGTGGGCGTTCCGAAGTCGGGTCATTGCTTTGATTGTTCTCCTGCTTTTCCCACTCACCGCGTTCGGGGGACCCGCTGACAAGGTGACGATCCGCAATGAGTCGTTGGCCGTGACCGTCGACCCGGCAACCAGTGAGTTTTCGATCGACACACTCCCCGCCGGCCGGACCGTCGTCTCAGTGGGCAAGCTGGCGTCTCTGACCGGCAAGGCCGTCATACACGAGGTTAACGACCAAGTCTTCGGCACTGGCCAGGCCATCACCATCTCCGACCCGACCGGCGCATCGGGCGAAATCACCGTTTACCCCGGCTTGCCGTTCGCGATGGTTCACCTGACGCTCAAGAACGCCGACGCCGAGGTCCAGGTACTCAACCGCGTGCCGATGGCGTCTTTTGACGCACGCCCGGCCAAGCCGGAAACCGCCTTGCAGGTCCGGGGCACCGGCGGCCTGGCGTCAGCCGACAAGGCGCCCGGAAGTTACGAGTGGCTTGCGGTGGCCGACCAAAGCACGCGCAACGGCATCGTGGCCGGGTTCGTCACCCACGATCGCGCCACCGGCGTCCTCTTCCCATCGCTCGATTCCGGCACGGTGAAGATCGAAGCGCGCGGCGAGTACGGCCGGCTGAGGATCGCGCCCGCCGCCACCACCCAAACCGAAACGCTGGCGATCGGCTATTTCGACGACGCGAGGCTCGGCCTCGAAGCCTGGGCCGACGCGATTGCCCGACAGTACAAGATTGAACTCCCGCCGCAGCCGACCGGCTACTGCACCTGGTACTCCGACAAACACGGCGGCGCGAGCGATGAAAAGAGCCTCGCCGAACTGTCCGAATTCGCGAAGAAGGAACTGGCGCCGTTCGGTTTCAACTTCATCCAGATCGACGACGGATGGCAGCAGGGCGAAAAGCTCAACGGCCCGCGGAAGAATTTCACCGACTTCCGCCCCAACGGCCCCTACCCCGCCGGCATGAAGGCGACCGCCGACGGCCTGAAGGCCGACGGCTTCATGCCCGGCATCTGGTTTATGCCGTTCGCCGGGACGTACAACGACCCCTGGTTTGCGGACCACACCGACTGGTTCGCCAAGCGCGAGGACGGAAAGCCCTACGACACCGTCTGGGGCGGCACTTGCCTGGACATGACCAACCCCGCCGCCCGCGAGCATGTGCGGTCGGTCGTCAAAAAAATCGCCGGCGACTGGGGCTACACCTACTTCAAGATGGACGGGATGTGGACCGGCCTGGCCGCAAAGCAGGTCTACGTGAACGCCGCCTACAAGGAAGACAACTTCGGCGATGCCGTCCTGGCCAATCCCGACAAGACCAACATCGAAGCCATCCGCGACGGGCTAAAGTTGGTCCGCGAAGCTGCCGGCCCCAAGGTCTTTTTCCTCGGCTGCAACATCGCCCAGAACATGCGCGCCTACGGCGGCACCTTCGGGCTGCTCGACGCCATGCGCATCGGCCCCGACAACAAGGGAAGCTGGCAAGGCTGGGCCCATGCCAGCCCCCTGTTCGGCTCCCGCCACTACTTCCTGAACGGGCGTGTCTGGTACAACGACCCCGACCCCAACTACCTCCGCCAAAACCTGCCGCTTGATGAAGCCCGCACCATCGCCACCTGGACGGCCATCTGTGGCCAGCTCAACACCAACAGCGACTGGGTCCCCGGCCTGCCCGCCGAGCGCCTCGACCTGCTCAAGCGCACCATGCCCGCCCACGGCCGCACCGCCAGGCCGGTCGATTTCTTCGAGAATGACCCGCCACGGATCTGGCAGGTCACCGACGACAAGTCCCCCGCCCGGCGTGACGTGATCGCCCTGTACAACTGGGACGCGGCCGAAGCCGCCGTCGACGTGCCGCTGTCGCGGTTCAATCTCCCCGAGGCGAAGGGATATGCGGCATTCGACTACTGGGCCAATGCCTTCCTCCCGCCGATCACCGGCAGCATCAAGGCAACACTGCCGGCCCATGGCTGCCTCGACCTGGCGGTTCGCCCCAGGCTCGACCGGCCGTTCCTGCTCAGCACCAGCCGGCACATCTCGCAGGGGATGGTGGATGTCATTGACGAACAATGGGACGCGGCGGGCAAGACGCTGAGCGGGAAGAGCCGGGTGGTCGGGGGCGATCCGTATGAGCTGCGCATCGTTGCCCCGGGAAACTGGAAGGTGGCCAATGCTGAGGTTTCAGTGAATGACAAAGCCGCCGCGGGGATTGAGACAAAGTTTAGCCAATCTGGCACAGGCGTCCGAGTGACCGTAAACTCCGAAACCAGTCGCCCCATCGCTTGGAAAGTGGTCTTTGGCGAATGACCTGGGAATGATAGGAGAACAAATATGATTGGCGGATTACGCAGGGGCCGGCTTTAAGGCGCTGTCGCGCCGCGGCACGAGCACATTGAACTTCAACGCCGCAACACCCTTTTTCCGTGACAGATCGCCGTTGAGGCCGTAGTATTCACAGGTGATCCAGAGAATCGGAGAGCAGATGCCACAGGTTCAACTTGACGACCTGGTTTTCGAAGTTGCCCAACGCCGCGCGGCGGATGCCGGATATCCCAGCGTTGAGGCCTACATTGCCGACGTGGTGGTTCACGATGCTGGAAACGAATTGGACACCTTGGACCACTTCTTTACGCCCGAGCGACTGGCACACATTGACGAAGCGGAAGCCAAGATCAAAGCCGGAAATTTCTTCACATCGGAGCAAGCCGACGAGGAACTTGCCAAGCGAAGGGCAGAATGGCTTCGGATCAACCGCCGCTGACGCTCATTCGCTCTCCTGGGGCGATAGATGAGCTGCACGACATCTGGCAGTGGAACGCTCGGCACTATAGTTCCTCCCACGCCGACAACTATCTTCGTTTTCTGACGGAAAGCATCGCTGATTTGTCCATCCATTACGCCCGAGGGAAGGTAGTTGCAACGCGACCTGACCTGCGATACACCATCATCCGGCGACGATCCAAGGGGCACGGCCATGTCGCGGTGTACAATTTTGATGAGAAGGAGGTTCACCTCCTGCACATCTTCCACACTGCCCAGGATTGGCAGAAAACGCTCGCCGACAGGTGACGATGACCGTGGGAACTTTTCAAGTGCCGCCGGTGCCCTCACGTGAGGGGACCGGCGGCACTAAAGATTCCCACCGCGAACCTGCAAAGAAGGAACCATGAGCCATCCCGCCGTTGTTAACTTTGCACCGCAGAAATTCTCCGTCGAAATTCGCGACCTCCCCGAGCCGGAGATCGGCCCCACCGACGTCCTCCTGGAAGTCGCCGCCGTCGGCGTGTGCGGCAGCGACCTGCACCAGTGGACCGCCGACCATAGCTGGCAGGTCAATTACCCCGTCGTGCTCGGCCACGAGTTTGCCGGCGCCGTCCGGCAGACCGGCGCCGCCGTCACCGCCTGGAAGCCCGGCGACCGGGCCGTCAGCGAGACGGCGGCGGTCATCGACCCCGACAGCCCCATGACCCGCCGCGGTCTCTACAACCTCGACCCCACCCGCAAAGGGTTCGGCTACGGCGTCAACGGCGCCATGACCCGGTTGGTGCGCGTGCCAGCCCGCTGCCTGCACCGGCTGCCGGACAGTCTCCCGTTTGAGGTGGCCGCACTCACCGAGCCATGCTGCGTGGCGTATAGCGCGGTGGTGAGCAACGCCCGCATCGCCCCCGGCGACCGCATCGTGGTGTTCGGCCCGGGCCCCATCGGCCTGCTCTGCGCCGCCATGGCCCGCCTCTGCGGCGCCGAGGTGGCGGTCGTCGGGCTGGAACGCGACCGCGTCCGCCTGGACATCGCCAGACAGTATGGCTGCGCGCCGATCGTCGAGGGACTGGCCGACTGGGCGAAGGAAGGCGACGGCCTGGGCGTCGAAGGCGTCATCGACGCCGCCGGCGTCTCCGCGACGCTCAAGGCGGCCTTGCAGGTGGTCCGCCCCAACGGCTGGGTCAGCAAGGTCGGCTGGGGCCCGCAGCCGCTCAACTTCTCCCTCGACCCGCTCGTGCAGAAGAACATTACCCTGCAAGGCAGCTTCAGCCACAACTGGCCCATCTGGGAGCGCGTCATCCGCCTGCTCTCCACCGGCAAGCTCGACGTCAAGCCCATCCTAGGCGGCATCTGGCCACTCGCTGAATGGCACGAGGCGTTCGAGAAAATGCACTCCGGAGCGATCGCCAAGGCGGTACTCAAGCCGTGACCCGGCGGGAAGCGAGGTGTCTGGTCGAACGACCTTTCGGTTGCTTCGGCTGCTGCGGGCAATCGTGTAGATGTCAGGAAACGCACTTTCGTCCATTCGCCGCAGCGAAGGCCGAGGCATAAGTCGGGCTGGCAAAATGAAACGTGTGGATGGTGCCGTACCAGCCATCGTAGTTAATAGCAATGTCGCAGGTGCAGCAGGTTCGGTGCAGCGACATTGTCACCTCGTTCATCAACCGCCGGTAACGTCTGAAAACCGCAATCAACAGGAGAACGGCGACCACCAGTGTAAGCCCCTGCACGGTCTGGCGAGTCGCGGCCGTCTGGCCCTGTTGCACGCCTGCGGCGACGAGTATTAGAGCGGCGACAATTGACACCGCCGCCCCGCACCAATTCCGGAAAGCTCTGGCTCCCGACGCACGGCGCGCGTGGTCCAAGCACGCGGTACAGTACGGAACCTCCCACCACCTCCAGTTCGTCCGAATAACCCTCGTGCCTGTTACCCGGGTGTGGGTGGCTCGGTAACGAGTGTTCGCTGCACCGCCGCAGCAACAGCAAGCGCCTGGCCAGGAAAGAATCTTCGCGGACACGCGCACCCGGCTCCAACGCGGGGTCGGCAGGCGCGCGGCGGGGGGCCGTGCGCGAGCGTTTGCCGGGGCGCCCGCTGGGCTGCGATGCGCTGTCGGCCGACGTTTTGCCGCGGAACCCTTGGAGATCCGTCCCCAGGTGACCCTCTTCAGTACGGACAGGGCCCGGGCCGGCACGTTGAGATAAGCCGGGCAAGCCTGGATGTCGGAGACGTATACCCCGAAGCCGTTTGCCATGCGGTAAGCCTCGGCCGAATCCCTCGCTTCGACTACCTGCTTAAACTCAGCGCCCGTTTTTGAGTCCGCGCCTCTTACAATGAACTTCAATGGAACCTCCTAACGGCAATACCCTGCGTGCGGTGCGTGCGCTTCGCTCAATTCGACCCCTTGGTCGGTAACGATCGCCCCAGCGAACGCGGCGGCGCGCTCCGCCAGGCCTTGAGAAGCAAGAGAACTCAGCGAAGGCAAGGTCCGTGTCTTGGCCGCCCTCCGCAACAGCCGTGGCGGCGGCGGTAGGCGCCGCATCACGTGCTCACCTCAGTCACGGTCCGGTCCAGGAAACGCCTCTTGAGGCCCGGAGGTTTGCTTCAGCTTGCCGGAACTCCAAAACGAGCCGCTCGATACCGGCGTGAACGGGCGCGAGATTCCGAGCGGCCTCCGAAGTCACGGACTCGAGCCTCTCGCGACCATGCTTCAACTTCGCCTCACATGCAAGCTGTCGCTGGCGGTGCTTGAGGAACAACGCTTGCATCTGGGTCGGCGGCACCGCTTGTGTCGCGTCGAAGCGGAAAGAAGCGACGACGAAACCCCTCCAGGCAACCAGCCGACTTATAATGGCCGGCCCAAAGCCGGGGATGCCAGTTAGCCGGCTCTCGGATACGTCGGCCGCCGTCTCGATGCCATAGGAGAGGAGCGTGGCGAGCCGCCCGGGACCGATCTTCTCGATCTTGTGGTTGCGGATGAACTGACTTTCGAGGAAGTTCTGGAACTGCGCATCCCGTTTTCGTGCTTCGAGGTCACTTCGCTCTTGCTGGAAGGCGACCGGAATCCGGCCTACTTCATCCGCCGCCGACTCCAGCTCTGACCTCAATAAAGCAAATCGGCGACCATATTCCCGGGCCATCGCATCCCATCGCTGGTGCTCGGAGGCGATGGCAGCGCGAAGCGTGCGATGGGCTCCGCGCCTGCGATCCATCTCTTTCTTGTAGCTGGGGAACAGCACCAAAACCACCCACGCTGTGCCGAGTAAGGCCGTCAGGATGGCCCCCGCAAGCTGCAGGGTCGGGCCGACAAGAAATGAGGCGGCAAAGACGGCCACCATCACAAAGAAGGCGATGCGCACGACCCTGATGGAAGTGAGGATGTCTTGCACCTGCTCGGGCAGCGGGACCGGGGTGAGGGGCCGAACGTGCGGGGATATGGCGGGCTGCTGAGCTGGTGGCGGCGAGACCCTCGCGATCTGTGCCCAGAGCGCTGCGGCGTCAAACGTCGGTAGCTCGTATCGGACACCGGCCGCGACTACTTGGATTGAGACGAAGAAGTTCGGTCCGCCTTGCCGAATCACCTCGCACCAGGGGCAGCTTGGCAAGTGTGCCGCGTATTTGTGCCCTGGATCGTTTGCGCACTGCCGAAAACATGTCTTGAAGACGGACAGCGCCTGATGCCAGTCACGGGCCGAGGGGCGAGCCGCAGCGGTCAACGCCGGCGAGGCGAATGCGTCCTCGAACAGGCCCGCCAGTTGCGGTGAGAGCGCCTGTAGGCCAAGCGAGAAAGGAGGTGGGTCCATCTGTACGGCTGCGGCCGACCGACCGAAAGCGAAACGTCCCTCGCTGATGGCCTTCTCGATCGGCATATCCCCGCGTCCGAGAAACCGACCGGCAAAAGGATGCCGGCCCATGAACAGGAGGTGGAAGACCAGCACCGCGAGTCCAAAACAATCGTGGGACTGGGTCCGTACCACGCCGTGGAAGGTTGCGCCTTGTAGCTCCGGCGGAGTGTACTGGGGAACGCCCACCGTGCAGAGAAAGGTCTTGGACCCGTCACGGATCTGAAAGGAGTCGCAGTCGATGAGGTGAACAGTCGCCTGGTGGGAGACCATCACGCCGCCTGGATTCACGTCCCCAATGACGTGCCCGGCGTTATGGACGGTCTCGAAGGCCGCCGCGCAGTTCATGGCGACGTGGGCAAGAAATGCCCAGTCAGATTTCGGATAGTGGATCTTGCGCTCTGCAGGGCTGTAGAGTTGGTGGATCTCGGAGTGGCCCACCACCTTCGGCATGAGGACACCAATCAACCGGCCACGGGGCGCGTCATGAAGGGTGTCGGTGGGCCAAGCGGAGATCTTCACGAACTCGGGCCGAACGAGGCGCGCCATCGCTTCCAGCTTGCCGACTTTGTCAGGGTCGACCGGACTGTGGTAGACCTTGGCGACCGAGCGGTCGTCACCTGTCACTTCCCAGACGGCCCCTTCGCCGCCCCGGCCGAGTTCTCGGCCAAGACCGATGGACCTGCCCCGGCTATCAAAGATTCTCATCGACATTTTCGGTCGTGGTGTGTGCCACTTGGCCCGCCGCCCTTCGACCTATGTCGAGGGCCATTTCTTCGGTGAGCTGCGTGGCTAATACCAGGGTCTTGTCGTCGTCCGTTCGGTCGTTGACCGGGGCTGAACCGAGGAATTCGCGCATAGGATTAGCAAGTTCCTGGGGATCCTCGGACTTTCGCAGGGCTGAAAAAAGGGGCATGAAGAACGGTTGATGTGCCGTCCTTGTGTCATACTTCAGGGCAAGAGTCTGCAAGCCGTCGGAGAAGAGTGCCAGCTCCGGCACGGTTTGGGCGAGCAGTTCACACTGCACGTTGCGCTCGAACTTTGGGTCGGTCAGGAAAAACGTGAAGTTTTGATACTCGCCGCTTTGCGGCCAGAACACCGGGCGGCAGACCGCGCCGTCCGAAATAACGATGGCCCCGTCGCCAATCTGCGCGAAGGCCGCGGCGTTGCATCCAACTATCCCGAGCAGGAGCGTGCATGCCAGTTCCCTCGGCGTCGTGCCGTGCTTTTCCGCCGCGTCGCTCAGGGCGGCATGAATGTCCCGCATCCAGTCAAGAATGTGGTTCGGTTCGATGTCGGCCACTGTCCTGTCTGACTGGAGAAATCGCATGACCGAGTAAATAGCGGTCTCACATGCCAACTTCGAGCCGACATCGGATTCCTTCGCGCTCCCCGCGCCGTCAGAGCAAGCGAGGATCAGCCCTCGGTCTGCCACACAACAGAATGGAGTGACGAATGAGGCATCCTGGCAGACGGCCCCACTGACCTGGTGGGACGTTCCCGCGACGCTCTCGTTAATGAACTTCCACATGGTGGGCACCCGAATTTCAAACTGTTAAACCTCCGCCCAACCCTTGGGGCCCTTCGTTGGGTCTGCTAATGGGACCGCATCGCCGGGTCTGGACATGGAAACGGACTGCTGAGAATTTGACAGCCAGGAGAAGAGGTCTTTAAAGCGCAGGCCCTTCAGACGCAACGGCTCGCGCGTCCCCAGTTGGCTCAAAGTGTCGAAATCGGCGCCCTCGACGCCCACGCTGAAGAAGGAAAAGGCTTTCTTACCTTCCCCCTCCTTAACGCGGCTGGCCGCGTCGCGCCACGGGTCGCCTTGATTAGGCGCGCCATCGGTAATCAAAAAGATCCAAGGCCGATAGAAAGAGATCCCATTGGTTCGATAGACCTTCTTTCTCTCCACGATCATGTCGATGGCCTTGATGACGGCCTCGCCCATCGGCGTGTCGCCGGTTACCGGGAGGCTCGGGGGCGTGAATTGGGCGGCGGTCGTAAAGTCGCAGGCAATGGTCACCGGCCCGAAAGTAACGATCGCTACCTCGACCCGCTTGGAGGTGAGGCTGTCGGCGGTCACTTCATCTTTGTAGGCGATCAGCCCCTCGTTGAGCTGACGAATCGGCTCGCCTCGCATCGAGCCGGACGTGTCCAAGACCAGGACGCAGGGAACCCTAGGCTCGTCTCGGGGTTTTCCGCAAAGTCATTGGTACCGAACGGAATTTGCTCAGCCATAGGTCTGCTCCTCTGCAATGCCGACGGTCCTGTTTGTCGGTATGGGCAACTAACCGACGCCCGCGACGCGAAGATCCACGATTACCTGGCGGATTATCACCGCATCTGTCGCCGAGTAAAGCGGAATCCTCATGAGCTGGCCGAGGCCGAGGGCCCCGCCGCTCGCCCTTTCTTGAGAAGGGGAGCCGTCGCGGGGGCCGACACAGTGCCTTGGCGACATCTCGACTGCCACTGAGCGTTCAAGACGCCGCATTCGAGGCGATTTCCAAGCCCGAAGCCCCGCAAGGCGTGACCAGGCGGCCATTAGCGGGTATGATTCGCGGTCGTGAGCACTGCAATCGCGAACTCCCCCTCGTTGATTACGACCGAGCAGCTGCTTGCGTCGTCGGCCGGCGGAAGAGACCGCGGCCTGATCTGCGGAAAGCTTCGCGAGAAGCCGACGACGCGTCGGAACCGCCGGCGCAGCCGGACCCTGGCCTATTTCGCGTGTCTCCTCGGCGGCTGGCTCGCGACGCAGCCCGAGCCGCGAGGCGAGGTTCTCGCTGACGAGGCGGGTTTCCGGCTCCGTCGCGATCCGGACACTACGGTTGGTGCAGACGTGGCGGTCATCTCCGCCGAGATGACGGCGTTGACGCCAGAAGACGCCTGTTTCTTCGAAGGAGCTCCAATTCTTGCCGTGGAGATTTTGTCCCCGGGCGATGTGCAGAATGATATCTTCGGAAAAATAGCGGATTACCTCGACTGCGGGGTCAAACTCGTCTGGCTCGTCGAACCGATCTTTCGGACAATCACCGTGTTCCGCCCTGATGCCGAGCCGGTACTGTTGAATTCAACGCAGGAGTTGTCCGGCGAACCGCACCTGCCAGGTTTCCGGATGCCGGTCGCGGCGGCCTTCGCTCTTCCGCGGCGGGAATAATGGGGTTCGTGCAACGCGTGGATGGAACATTGATTAGAGCAATCATGAAAAACCGTACGATCGTGCCGTTGGACCCGCTTCCATCTGAATGGCGAGACGGGACGGAGTTGACCGTGCACGAGGTGTGGACGCCGATGGAACCTGCGGAGATCGAGGAATGGGCACGGGAGATGGAGCAAGCGGCGGCAGCCACCTCTCCAGAGGATCACGAACAACTTCTACGTGTGTTGGATGAGGTCGAGCGTGAATCAAAGCTTGTGTTTCGTCCAGGCAAGATCGAATAGTTGCTGGCGCCCAAACCTGAAAGAAAAGCGGACCAACTCCTTACGCCAACGCCATGCGACTCCCCGGCAAATCCATCCTCATCACCGGCAGCACCACCGGCGTTGGTGAAGCCATCGCCCGGCGGTTCGTCGCCGAAGGCGCGCGTGTCCTGGTCCACGGCCTTGAGCCGGACCTTGGCAAGAATGTCGTTGCCGACCTCGGCGCCTCGGCGGTGTTGCACATCGACGACCTGGCCGACCCGGCTGCGCCGGGCCGGCTCGTCGAGGCGGCCATCTCCGCCTTCGGCGGCATCGACGGCATCGTTAACAACGCCGCCTGGATCGTCCGCAGCAACATCCGCACGACCGATGCCGCGCTGTTTGATCGGGCAATGGCGGTCAACGTCCGCGCGCCGCTTCTGCTGGTGAAGGCGGCCCTCCCGCACCTGAAAAAATCCAGCGGCTGCGTGCTGAACATCGGGTCGGTCAACGGCTACTGCGGCGAAGCCAACCAGCTCGACTACAGCGTTTCCAAAGGCGCCTTAATGACCCTCACGCGAAACCTGGCCGATGCGCTGGGCCCGGAGCGCGTGCGGGTGAACCAGCTCAACCTGGGATGGGTCCTGTCGCAAAACGAATACAAGCTGAAGATTTCCGAGGGCCTGCCGGCCGACTGGCCCGACCACCCGCCGGCGGCGTTCGCGCCCTGGGGCCGGCTCATTTTGCCCGAGGAGATCGCCACCGCCGCCGTCTACTGGGTCGGCGACGAAAGCCGGCCGGTCTCCGGCAGTGTTCTGGAGCTGGCGCAGTACCCGGTCATCGGGAGGAACCCGGTGAAGGAAATTGCAGGATGATAAGGCAGGACCGGTGACCTACGCACGGATGACTACAAGAGCTGCCGTCCCCCGGTGGTGCTGAAGAACCAACGGAGTTTCTGCAGCCCAAGGGATTCGAGTTGGCGAACCCGCTCGCGCGTAAACCCCCATTCAATGCCGATCTCTTCAAGGGTCATGACCGGCAGGCCTCCCAATCCGAACCGCTTGCGCAACACCTCCAACTCACGCGGCCGCAGTGACCGTAACGCAATGGCAAGGACCCGCGCATTGGTCCGGTGCAACTCGGGCCCCTCTGCTCCCACTTGGTCGGCAACTTGATCGACCGCAATGGTCTTGCGGACGAAGGGCATTGCCTCTTCCACTTCCTGCAACTGGAGCTCCGACAGTCCTGACGAGGCTGCCAGTTCCACGGACGTCGGTGGGCGCCCGTGTGCTGCCCGGAAGGTGCGCCGGGCGTCACGACGCTGTACCGCCGCACGCCGAACCGCCGCAGGCATCGGCACCAGGTAACGCTTGGCATTCTGCGCCCGCAGAACCGCGCGGATGACCTCGTCGCGGCAATGCCAGTAGGGGTATTTGTTCTGGCTGGGCTGTCGCCGGGCCATTCGCCGCAGCGCTGTAATCATGGCAGCGTACCCTTCCTGGAACGCGTCTTCGGGGTCAATCCTGGCATCCCAAACACGTCCAACCGCGCGGATCACCAGTTGGGTCCCTGCCAGGCGCGCCCGGTCAAGTACCTGCAAGTCTCCAGTGCTCCCGGCCAGATCGACCGGCTCCTTCCATGAGACCCGCTTCGACTCCATGTTCAGGCGAGCGATCGGCCAAGTGCGCAGGAACCGTTGTAAGCGCCGCCGCTTCCTCTTGAGGGACGGGCATACCGCCAGCGGCCTAGACGAACGGTCAGCCGAGTCCGTCGCATCCTCATGCAGGGTGGCCAGGCTTTCCGCTACGTCGAATGGCCGGTGAGCTTCGTCATTCATGGGTCGGTTCGGGTGGATGAATCCAATGGCCGCCACATCGTAACGACAACTATAACTGCCCGTTCCACTCGTTGCACGAAAACGGGCGGAAGCGCGGGAGCGCAGGAGCAGCCGAGCGGCCGCGAGCTTACTGTTCCACGACACCCGGGTACGGTAGACTACATCCGGCGTTCGCGGTGGCCGATTCATCCTCCTCCATTCAGCGTTTTCCCCATGCCTAACCTCGCCGCATTCCCCAAGGCCTGGCTCGATGACCTGTGCGTCAATGGCACCATGACCGTCCGCCAATGGCTGGACCTGGGCCGGACACTCGGCGTCGACGGGTTCGAGTTCTATTCCGGGTTCCTCGAGCTCAAGGACAGAGCCAACTGGGCCGCGGTCCGGCGGATGGTGGATGACGCGGGAACGGTGGTGCCGATGCTGTGCTGCTCACCGGACTTCACGCACCCGGACCTTGCCTTCCGGCAGAAGCAGATCGACGCGGAAAAGGGGTGGATCGACATGTCGGCCGCCTTGGGCGCCAGTTTCTGCCGGGTCTTATCCGGGCAGCGCCGGCCCGAGGTGAAACGGGAAGAGGGGATCCGTTATGCCGCCGAGTGCATCGAGGCGTGCCTGCCGCACGCGGTCGAATGCGGCGTGACCCTCATCATCGAAAACCACTATAAGGACGGCTACTGGGAACACCCCGAGTTCGCCCAGAAGATGGATGTCTTCTGCGACCTGGTGGCCCGAATCGACCACCCCAACTTCGGCGTAAACTACGACCCCAGCAACACCATCCTGGCCGGCGAAGACCCACTGGAGCTCCTCCGGCGGGTGAAGCACCGCGTTGTCACCATACACGCCAGCGACCGCTATTTGGCCGAGGGGACGATCCAGGACTTGCAAAAGGAGGAGGACTCTCTGGGCTACGCCCGCCGGCTCCGCCACGGCGAGATCGGCAAGGGCCTCAATGACTACGACTCCATCTTCTCCGAACTGGCCGGCGTCGGGTTCAACGGCTGGATCAGCATCGAGGACGGCGTCGACGGCGTCGAGCAGTTGCGTCGAAGTGTGCGTTTCCTCCGTGGGAAGATGGCGAAGCATTGGGCGACGTGAGGGCGCGAATCAGCGAGTTGGGGAGCGACGGCGGCCTGCGAGGCGGGCTACCTCATTCAGCACCTGGGCGGGGTCGGCGGGCTTGACGAGGTACAGATCAAACCCACGTCCTCGACCACCAGCACGCGCAAGTCCTGCAAGGAGGTCAGGGGCGGGGCGGCGGACTCGATCTTCGGGCGCGGGAGCTTGACCGTGAACGTCGCTCCGCGCCGTGGCCCGTCACTCTCGGCGCGCACCAACCCGCCGTGCAACTCCACAATGTGGCGCACAATTGACAGTCCCAGGCCCAACCCGCTCTGCCGCTGGGCCGTCGCTCCTGGCGCCTGGGACATGCGATCGAACACGTGCGGCAGGAACTCGGGGGCTATTCCTTCTCCCTGGTCAATTACCCGAACGCGGATGCCCGACTCATCGGGCCCCATCCACACCCGCACCTCGGTCCCGCGCTGGCTGAACTTCACGCCGTTGGTCAGCAGGTTCCAGAAGACCTGCTGGAGCCGCAGTTCGTCCCCGCGGACCGGCAGACCTGAGCCGCCCGGGTCAACTTCCTCCACGGCGATCCCGACTCCCTTTTCGCGGGCCATCGGTTCTACCGCCTCGACAGCCGCACGGACCACCGCAGCCAATCCGACCGGCCGCAGGTCCAGCTTTAGCGTGCGATGCAAGACGCGGGTGGCGTCCAGAATGTCCTCGATCAGCCGGGACTGGGCTTGGGCCGCTTCTTTGATCGCGTCGATCTTCCGCCGCTGCTCTTCGGTCGGGTTTTTCCGCCTGAGCAATTCTGCCAGGAGCAGGATCGAGCCGATCGGGGTGCGCAGGTCATGCGAGACGGCGGCCAGGAAGTCGTCCTTGGCCCGGTTCGCGGCTTCTGCAGCGTCCCTGGCCACGCGCAGGGCCTCGGCGCGTTTGCGCGCGGTGACATCGCGGAGGATGCCCGCGAAGCGCGGCAAACTGCCGGGCGCGTCGGCAGGGATCTCGCTGACCGCCAGATCGGCCGGGAACGTGCTACCGTCCTTGCGCTGGGCCTCGACCTCACGGCCAATTCCGATGATCTTCCGTTCGCCCGTCTTATGATACTTGGCCAGGTAGCCGTCGTGTTCGGAGACAAACGGCTCGGGCATCAGCAGATTGATGTTTTGCCCGATCAGTTCGGCCTCGGTGTAACCGAACGTGCTGATCGCGGCAGGGTTGACGAACTCGATAATCCCCCGTCCGTCAATGGTGAGAATGCCGTCCACGGCGGCATTTACGATCGCGGTGGTCCGGGCCTGGCTCTCCCGCAGTGCCCTCTCGATGCGTTTTCGGTCCGTGACGTCCCGCGCGATCTTGGATGCGCCAACCACATTGCCATCGGCGTCACGGATCGGCGAGACCGCGACCGACACGTCGATCAGCCGGCCGTCCCTGGTGACGCGGACCGTCTCGAACGCTTCGACCCGCTCGCCGCAATGTAAGCGCTTCAGGATCCCCTCCTCCTCCTGGCGGTCCACCGGAATCAAGAAGGAGATCGGGCGACCGATTGCCTCGTCGGCGGTATAGCCAAAGATGCTCTGTGCGCCGGCATTCCAGGTCGTGATGACGCCGTCGAGGGTCTTGGAGATGATGGCGTCTACCGACGACTCAACGACGGCGGCGAGCCGGGCCTGGGACTCGAAATGGACTCGCTGTTGCGCTTTTTGCAATGCTGCCGCTGCCTGGTCGCGTTGGCGGACATATCGGTAGATCAGGCAGCCGACCAGCGCCAGCAGCGCGAGTTCGAAGGCTGTCACTCCGACAAATTCCGCCGGTCCGATCGGCGCACGAGCTTTTTCAACAGAAATTTGCTTAGGATTATCGGCGCGGAGTGGCTCGTGCGCCGCGACCCAATACACCATCCCATGCGTGACTATCAGGGCCGTGAGTAGAAACGCGATCCCGGCTGCCACCCATCGCTCAGCGGATAATCGCATATGTGCCTCCCCGGGTAAGGACGTTTGGGGAGAACCGACCCGGCACGAGTTCATGTCGAATTGTTAATGAGATACGACTTCAAAAGCAATGCAGCCGCTTCAGGCCCAAGTACCAAAAGCGGCTATTGCCAACTTCTGAAATCACAACATATCCGAAATGCCGCAGCCTTCAATGCCCGTGCCCATTCCCATTGGCCATTTCGCCGACGATGCTGCCGACGAAGCCCTTGGCGTCACCGAAGAGCATCAGGGTCCGGTCGATGTAGTAGAGAGGGTTGTCGATGCCGGCGAAGCCCGGGCTCATGCTGCGCTTGACCACCATGACGGTGCGCGCCTTGTCCACGTCGAGCACGGGCATGCCGTAGATTGGGCTGGAGGGGTCGGTGCGGGCGGCGGGGTTGGTCACGTCGTTGGCGCCGATCACCAGGGCAACGTCCGCCTGTGGCATTTCGCTGTTGGCGTCGTCCATCTCGATCATGTGATCGTAGGGGATGTTGGCCTCGGCCAGCAGGACGTTCATGTGGCCGGGCATGCGGCCGGCGACCGGGTGCACCGCGAACTTCACGTCGATCCCGCGCTTGGTCAGGTTGTCGTACAACTCGCGGACCTTGTGCTGGGCCTGGGCCACGGCCATGCCGTAGCCGGGTACGACCACCACCCGATTGGCGACCGAGAGGATCTGCGCGGCTTCCTCGGGCGTGGCGCTGCGGTGCGTGCGAACCTCGGCCGATGCGGCGGCGGCGGCCGCCGCCTGGCCGAAGGCGCCGAACAGCACGTTGGTGAACGAGCGGTTCATCGCCTTGCACATGATGATCGACAGGATCAGCCCTGATGCCCCGTCCAATGCGCCGGCGATGATCAGCAGCTTGCTGTTCAAGACGAAACCCATCGCGGCGGCGGACATGCCGGCGTAGGCATTGAGCAGGGAGATGACCGTTGGCATGTCGGCGCCGCCGATCGGGATGATGAGCATCACACCGAACGCCAGCGGGACCAATATGATTACCGGGAACAGCCAGGTCCGCGAGGGATCGACCACCAGCATGATGCCGACGACCAGCGATACTGCCAGGGCCGCCAGGTTGACGATGTTCTGGCCCTTATAGGTGATGGGGCGCTGCGGCAGGATTTCCTGCAGCTTGCCGGCGGCCATCAAGCTGCCGGTGAAGGTGAGCGAGCCGAGGATCACCTCAGCGCACAGCACCGCCATCTTGAACGGCGGGATGTTCGGGGCGTCGAGATAAAACTCGACCGCGCCCACTATGGTAACGCACAGTGCGCCGAAGGCGTGGCTCAGCGCGGTCCGCTGCGGCACCGCCGTCATGGCGACCCATCCCAGCGGGATGCCGATGAGGGCGCCGATCGCCAGCGCCGAGATGATCCAGGTGTAGTGGACGATGTCATGGCCGAGCATGACGCCGGCCACGGAGATGATGATCGCGAGTTCCGCCGCCCGGATCGAGCGGCGCGCGGTGGAGGGATGGCTCATCCACTTCAGCGACAAAACGAACAGGATTGCCGCGACCAGGTAGCCCAACTGGATAATGACTTCAGAAGTGTGCATGTTGTCCTCAAAGCTTTCTGCCGTTGCCGTTGCCGTTCTGGGGTTGAGCGGGCTTGGCGGCGGGACGGTCGATCTTGAACATTTTCAGCATGCGGTCGGTGATCAGCAGCCCGCCGACGATGTTGCTGGTGGCTGCGATGATGGCGATGGAACCGAAGATGCGCACGAGGGTGGCGTGATGTTCGTGCTGGGCCCCGACCAGTGAGATGGCGCCGAGCACGGCGATGGCGTCCAGGGCGTTGGTCAATGACATCAGGGGAGTGTGCAGCAGCGGGGAGACCCGCCGGATCACTTCCAGCCCGATGAACGCGGCCAGTGCGAAAACGAACAGGCCGGAAATCATACTTTCGGTATTCATAGTTTCTCCTTATTTACAGAGCCTCCAGTTTGGGCAGAGAATAGAACTCGCGGATCTTCTGGTTGACCAGTTGTCCGTTGCGGGTCAGCAGCGTGTCGCGAATGATGTCGTCTTTCGTGTCGATGATGAGCTGGCCCTTCTTGACCAGCAGCCCCAGGAACGCCGCCAGATTACGCGAATACATCAGGCTGGCGTGGTAAGGAGCGGTGCTGGCCAGGTTGATCTGGCCGATGATGCGGACTCCGTCCACGGTGATGTCTTGCTCGGGGACGGTCAGTTCGCAGTTGCCGCCTCGTGCGGCGGCCAGGTCGACGATCACCGATCCCGGCGCCATCCTGCGAACCATGTCGGCGGAGACCAGCACCGGGGATTTCTTGCCGGGGATGGCGGCGGTGGTGACGACCACGTCGCTGTCGGCGACTGCCTGTCCCAGCAGCTCTTGCTGCCGGTTGTAAAACGTCTGGTCCTGTGCCACGGCATATCCACCGGCGTCCTGGGCATTGGCGGCCTCGATGGGCAGCTCGACGAATTTGGCGCCCAGGCTCTGGACCTGCTCCTTGGCCGCCGGGCGCAGGTCATACCCGGAGACGACGGCCCCCAGCCGCCGGGCGGTGGCGATGGCCTGCAAACCCGCGACGCCGGCGCCGATCACCAGCACGCGCGCCGGCGGGATGGTGCCGGCCGCGGTGGTCATCATGGGGAAGAGCCGCGGCAGCGTGGCCGCCGCGATCACCACCGCCTTGTAGCCGCAGACCGTGCCCATCGAGGACAAGGCGTCCATCGCCTGGGCGCGGGTGGATCGCGGCATCAACTCGACGGCGAACCCGATCACGCCGGTGGCCGCCACGTCCTGGACCACTTCCCGGCCGCCCAGCGGGCGCAGGAACCCGATCAGGATTTGGTCCTTGCGCATGAGCGGCAGGTCCTCCCGGCCGGTCTTGTCGTTGGACCCGTAGCACAACACCTGCGTGACGATGTCCGCTTGCGCGAAGACGTCCTGCCGGTTGGGCACGACCTGGGCGCCGCGGGCAATGAAATCGGCGTCGGGGTATCCGGCCTCGGTCCCCGCGCCGGCCTGGATAATTACCTTCAGCCCGTTTTTGACCAGTCCGGGCACGACGGCCGGCGTTAACGCCACGCGCCGCTCGCCCGGGAAAATCTCTTTTGGAATACCGACGATCATGTTCGTTCCCATGAGTGAAGGATCTGCATATAGCTGGTTCGCTCGAACGCGGCACGGTCCTGCGATTTCCGCAGGCTCAGAATGCCGCGCGCCTGTGACAACGACTCGTACTGGTGGGCCTCGAGCCAGCTCGCCAGCTCATCATGGATTTCTTCCAGGTGCAGCGGCCCATAACTCATCAGGGCGGTCACCATCTGTACTGCGTTCGCGCCGGCCATCGTCGCCTTGACGACGTCTTCGGCCTGGTGGACGCCGCCGCTGACGGCCAGGTCGCAGTCCACCTCGCCGGCCAGCGCCGCCACCGCGCTGAGGCGCGGGAGCAATTCGTCGGAGCTGGAGCGGACCATTTCCCGGCGCAGCACCAGCCGCTCGATATCGAAATCGGGCTGAAAGAGCCGGTTGAACAGCACGAGGGCGTCGATGCCGATCTCCGCCAGTTGCCTGGCGAAATTCCCGAACGCCGTGTACCCCGGCAGCAGCTTGACCGCCAGCGGCAGCTTTACCGACTTGCGCACTTGCGCCACCAGATCCAGCGTCTCGCGTTCCAGCTCGAAGCTGGAGACGTGGATGTCCATCACCGGGTTGTAGATGTTCAACTCCAGCCCGTCAGCTCCGGCCTGCTGGATCAGCCGGGCATATTCCACCCACCAGCCCTCGCTGCGTCCGTTGATCGAAGCAATCACCGGGATCGAGACGCTCTTCTTGAGCCGGCCGATCAGTTCCAGGTACTCGTCGGCGCCGAGCTTGAACTCCACCGGGTCAGGCAGATAGCTGCTGGCTTCGGGGAAGCTGTCCAGGCCGAGGTCGAGGCTCTCGTTGACGGCGGCCTGCTCCAATTCCAGTTGCTCCTGGAAGACCGAGTGCATCACGATCATCGGCGCGCCGGCGTCCTCCAGGGCCTTGACGGTGGTCAGGTCCCGGCACATCGGTGAAGCGCCGGGAATGACCGGCGTCGCCAAATCGAACCCGAGGTATTGTGTTGATAGGTCCATGGTCATGGCCTCCGTCTTCTATGCTTCTGCCTCGGCGTCGCCCGGCGCCGTTGCGGCTGCCGCCGGCCCCTGCGACGCCCCATTGGTCGGCAGCGAAATCCGCGACAATTCCCGGTACAGCGCCAACCGCTGTGCCGTGTTCCGCCCTGATGCCCGCGACAGCTCTGCGAACCGGGCGGGGTCAATCTTCTGTACCATGGCGAACCGCGTTTCATTGCGCAGATATTCCCACACCGGCTTGTGAACGGGCGGCGAGTCGATCTGCAGCGGCGGCAGGCCGGAAGGCGTCCGCCGCGGGTCGTAGCGGTACAGCGGCCACACGCCCGAATCGACCGCCAGCGCCTGCTGCTTCAGCCCGAATTTCAAGTCGTACCCGTGGGCGATGCAATGGGCGTAACCCACCACCAGCGACGGGCCCGGATAACTCTCGGCTTCCACCAGCGCCTTCACCGTGTGGTTCTCGCAGGAGCCGAATGCAACCGACGCCACATAGGCGTTGCGATAGGACATGGCCATCAGGCCCAGGTCTTTCTTCTGCGTCCCTTTGCCGTTGGCGGCGAACTTGGCGGCGGCGCCGATTGGCGTCGCCTTGGACGCCTGCCCGCCCGTGTTGGAGTAGACCTCGGTATCCAGCACCAGAATGTTCAAGTCGTACGGCAGCGAGAGCACGTGGTCGAGCCCGCCGTAGCCGATGTCGTAGGCCCAGCCGTCGCCTCCGATCAGCCAGACCGATTTCTTCACCAGGTAGTCGGCGATCTGCGCCAACTCGCCAGCCTGCGGGTCGCTGAGCCCAGTGAGCAGGCGGCGCAGCTCAGCCACGCGCAGCCGCTGGGCGGCAATCGCCGCCTCGTCGTTTTGCTCCGCCGAAAGAATCGCATCCACCAGGTTCTGGCCGACCTGTGCGCTTACGCTTTTGAGCAGCCGCCGGGAATGCTCGGCCAGCCGGCGCACGCCCAGCGTGATGCCCAAGCCGAACTCGGCGTTGTCCTCGAACAACGAGTTGGCCCACGCCGGCCCCCGGCCGTTGCGGTCGGCGGCATACGGCGTCGTCGGCAGGTTCCCGCCGTAGATCGACGAGCAACCAGTCGCGTTGGCGATCAGCAGACGGTCGCCGAACAACTGCGTCAGCGCCTTGATGTACGGCGTCTCGCCGCAACCGCTGCACGCGCCGGAGTATTCGAACAGCGGCTGCAGCAGTTGCACGGTCTTGGCGTTGAGCCGGCGGACGCGGGTACGGTCGATCTCCGGGATGTCCAGGAAGAAAGCGTACTTCTCCCGTTCGCGCTCGCGGAACTCGGGCAGCGGCCGCATGTTGATCGCCTTGCGGCGCGGGTTGGTCTTGTCGCGCTCCGGGCAGACCTCCACGCAAAGCGTGCAGCCGGTGCAGTCCTCGGGCGCCAGTTGCAGCGTATATTGCAGTCCCTTGAATTCCGGCGTGATGCTGGGGACCGAAACGAAATCCTGCGGCGCTGAAGCCAGCGCCTCGACCGGGAACACCTTGGCGCGGATGGCCGCGTGCGGGCAGACGAAGGCACACTTGTTGCACTGGATGCAAGTCTTGGGGTCCCACTCCGGCGCCTCCAGGGCAAGCGTCCGCTTCTCGAACCGCGTCGTTCCAACCGGCCAGGCCCCGTCCACCGGGAATGCCGACACCGGCAGCCGGTCCCCTTTGCCGGCCATCATGACGCTGGTGACCCGGCGAACGAAATCCGGCATGTCCGGCCGCTCGAAGCCGCTCTGCCGGAACGCCGACGTTGTTGCCGACGGTACGGCGATCTCGTGCAGCGCCTCCAGCGTCTGATCGACGGCGGCGAAGTTCCGCCGCACCACGTCCTCGCCGCGCTTAGCGTAGCTCTTGCGGATCGACGCCTTGATCGCATCGATCGCCTGTTCCTTGGGCAGCACGCCGGAGACGGCGAAGAAGCAGGTCTGCATGACCGTATTGATCCGCGACCCCATTCCAGCCGACTTCGCGACGGCGTTGGCGTCGATCGCGAACAGCCGCAGCTTCCTGGCGATGATCTGCTGCTGGATCTCCAGCGGCAGCGCGTCCCACACCGCCTCCGCCGGATATGGCGCGTTGACCAGGAAGACTGCGCCATCGGCGGCGGCTTCCAGCACGTCCAGCTTTTGCAGGAAATTGAACTGGTGGCACGCGATGAAGCTCGCCTTACGGATCAAGTACGGGGCGTGGATCGGCTGTTCGCCAAACCGCAGGTGCGACGTGGTCATCGCCCCCGACTTCTTGGAGTCGTAAACAAAATAGCCCTGGGCATGCAGGTTGGTCCCGTCGCCAATGATCTTGATCGAGTTCTTGTTGGCGCTGACGGTCCCATCGGCACCCAGGCCGAAGAACAGGGCGCGGACGGCGGTAGCGTCTTCCAGATCGAACGTTTCGTCCACCGGCAACGACAGGTGCGTGACGTCGTCGATGATGCCGACTGTGAAGCGCCGTCGGGGCGAGGGCCGGGCCAGTTCGTCGAAGACGGCCTTGGCCATCGCCGGCGTGAATTCCTTGCTCGACAACCCATAACGCCCGCCAATCACCAGCGGCAGGGTCCGGCCATCGCCCCCCTGCTGCTTTTCATACAGCGCGCTGACGACGTCGGTATACAGCGGCTCGCCGACCGCGCCGGGCTCCTTGGTGCGGTCCAGCACCGCGATCCTGCGGACCGTCGGCGGCAGCGTCTTAGCGAACAGTTCCGTCGCGAACGGCCGGAACAATCGCACGATCAGCACGCCCACGCGCTCGCTGGCGTCATTCAGCGCCTGGGCCGTCCGCATGACCGTCTCGGCGGCCGACGCGATCACCACGATCACCCGATCGGCATTGGGATGGCCGATGTACTCGTAAGGCTGATAGCGCCGGCCGGTCAGCGCGGCGAAACGCTCCATCTGCGCCTGCACGATGGAAGGAACGGCATCGTAGTAGCGGTTGCAAGCCTCGCGGGCCTGGAAGAACGTATCGGGGTTCTGCGCCGTCCCGCCGATCCGCGGGCGGTCAGGGTTGAGCGCTCGGGCGCGGTGCTCGGCGATGTGCCGTGGGTCGATCAGTTCCCGCAGCGCCGCGTCAGGAACGAGGTTCACGCGGTTGAGTTCGTGGCTGGTGCGGAAGCCGTCGAAGAAGTGCAGGAACGGGACGCGGGAGGCGAGGCTGGCCGCGCTGGCGATCGCCGCCTGGTCGTGCGCCTCCTGGGGATTGACCGATGCCAGCATCGCAAAGCCGGTTGCCCGGCAGGCCATCACGTCTGAATGGTCCCCGAAGATCGACAGCGCGTGCGTGGCTACCGTCCGGGCCGCCACATGGGCCACGAACGGCGTCAGCTCGCCGGCGATCTTGAACATGTTGGGGACCATCAGCAGCAGTCCCTGCGATGCGGTGAAGGTCGTGCACAGGGCGCCTCCCTGCAGCGCCCCGTGCACCGCGCCGATCGCCCCCGCCTCAGATTGCATTTCCACGATTTGCGGCACGCCGCCCCAGATGTTCTGCCGGCCCCGCGCCGACCAGTCGTCGGCCAGCTCGCCCATCGTCGACGACGGCGTGATCGGATAGATCACCGCTATCTCGCTGAGCCGATAGGCGACGTGGACCGCGGCCTCGTTGCCGTCCATCGTTACAGTTGTCTTGTCGCTGGCCATGACAGGCCGTCCTTCTAATCGGAAACCATCGCCATCGCACCGCACGGGCATTGCTGCACGCACAGCCCGCAGCGCGAGCAGTTTTCCAGGTGGATCGTGAAGCGCCGGCCCGGCCCGAGCTTTTCGATGGTCTGGTCGGGGCAGACGCTGTAGCAGGTGTCGCACTCGAAGCAGTTGCCGCAGGAGAAGCAGCGACCGGCTTCGTCGTGGGCTGTCCGCGCATCCAGCCCGCCGACCGTTTCGTCGAACGAGCGGAGCCGGCGGGCTGACGTCAACGCCGGCTGCACTGCCCGGGCCGCCTTGGAGTACCAGTCGGTGCGGAGCAGGTCGTAATTAGCCGGCGGATGTTTGGCCGGGGCCGTCCCGGTCGTCCCGCGCAGGTAAGCGTCGATTTGCCGGGCGGCTTTCTTGCCGTGGCCCACAGCGACGGTGACGGTCTTGTCGGCCGGCACCATGTCGCCGCCGGCGAAGACGCCAGGCATGCCGGTCATCTGCCGGGTATCGACTTCAATCTCGCCGTTCTTCCCGACGACGATGCCGGTCGCCGACTTGAGGAAATCGCTCTGCGTCTCCTGGCCGAGGGCCAGCACGAGCACGTCGGCATCCAGCGTCTCGCGCTTGCCGGTGGGCTGTGGCATGCCCCGCGCATCGAGCTTCATCTCCTCGACCTCGATGCGCCCCTCTCCCATCTGCTTGATCGTCCGCAGCCAGTTGACCACCACGCCCTCGGCCAGGGCCTCTTCCAGTTCCGATTCATGAGCCGGCATTTTCGTGCGGTCGCGGCGATAGATGATGATTGACTCCCGCGCCCCCAGCCGCAGCGCCGTTCGGGCCGCGTCCATCGCGGTATTACCGCCTCCATAGACGGCCACCCGCCGGCCCATGCACAGGGCCGCGTGCTCCTGCCCGCCGGCCAGGAATTTGAGCGCGTCCAGGATCTTCCCGGCGTCGGCTGCCGGGATGTCTACCCGCTTGCTCAGTTGCGCGCCGATGGCCAGCAGCACTGCGTCGTATTGCCGGACCTGGCTGAAGTTTTCCAGGCCCCCGACGCGTGCGCCGGTCTCGAAGCGCACGCCCATGCGTGCGATCCGGGCGATCTCCGCATCCAGCACGTCGCGCGGCAGCCGGTACTCCGGGATGCCATAGCGCATCATCCCGCCCAGCTTCGATCCCGCCTCCTTGACGGTAACCTCATGCCCCAGCAGCGTCAGGTGATAAGCGCCGGACAACCCGCACGGCCCGGAGCCGATCACCAGCACCCGCTTGCCGCTCGGCGGCCCGGGTGGAATGGACCAGCGCTCGGCAATCGCCAGATCGCCCAAAAACCGTTCCACCGCGTGAATGCTCACCGGCTCATCGAGGTTCTTGCGGTTGCAGTGGTCTTCACAGGGGTGATAGCAGACGCGCCCATGGATTGCAGGCAGCGGGTTGTTCCGCACCAATGCCCTCCACGCCTCTTCGTAGCGCTGCGACTGGGC
>Ga0182024_10002115_pt1 | contig 49885 bp, 49 predicted proteins | sample P32metaG_FD_120480 | JGI IMG/M metagenome (GOLD analysis project Ga0182024, IMG submission 120480) | Permafrost microbial communities from Stordalen Mire, Sweden - P3-2 metaG (Illumina Assembly) | ecosystem: Environmental > Terrestrial > Soil > Wetlands > Permafrost | place: Sweden: Stordalen...
CGCAGACCCAGGGGATGTGGATAGTCTTGCCCAGGCGATGATCCGGATGGCTCGCGAACCTGAGTTGGCGCGAATGGGTAGGTTGGGGCGGCAAATGGTAGAGGAGCGGTTCCGCATTGAGCGGACATGGCAGGAGTATCACGGTCTGTTTCTGTCGCTAGCGCCGCGGAGATGACGGCCCGACGCTCGAGAATTTCATGGACAGGATACGCCGTTTTATTTCCGATTGGCTGAGCGTCACACTCGCACTTGGGGTTGGCGTAAGCACCATCATCAAACTCTCCGGGCTGCGCTCTCGCGAGTTGTGGCTGGATGAATCACGTTCGGCGTTCTTCGCAAACCTGCCATTCCACGACCTCCTCCGGTACTCTTTGGGCGATACAGCCCCTCCCCTCTATCATGCGTTGCTTTGGGTTTGGGTTCGTGTAGTTGGCAGCGCGCTCCCGGAATTGCGGTTGTTGTCCGTCCTCCTAAGCGTCCTCGGTGCATTTGGCATGTTCATACTGGCGCGCGCGTGGCTTGGCACTCGAACAGCGGGAACTTTCGCGGCATTACTGTTTGCCTTCTCTCCGATGCTGTTTGTTTATTCGTTGGAAGTACGGCAGTACATGCTTTTGTTGTGCTGTATTATCGGCGCGCTTATCATCCACCATAGGGTTGTCGTAGAATCTCGAACAACCAAAAGCAGCGTGCTCTTATATTGTCTCCTCGCGACGTTATTGTTCTACAGCCACTATATTGGACTCTTCGTTCTCGCAGGCCTGCTGCTCGACTGGCTGATCGCAACCGAGTTGAAGGGGGTAGGCCTCAGATCATGGTGTTTTGTCGTTCTTCTCGTATCGTTCGCAGCAGCACCATGGATCCCAACTATGATTCGCCAGCGAGGCCTGACGCTAGGTGTTTACCACGCGCAGGCTGCCGGCGTCTCTGACCCCACATCGCTCTCGTTTGGCTCACCCACCCTGCAGCCGGCCCTGGGCGAAAAGGTAGTCACTATCGCACGAGCCTTGGCCGCCACTGTGGGATTCTTCCCTGCGCGGACAGGCGTGTTGCTGATTCTTCTCGCCGTTCCTTTCGTCGCGGTTCTATTGGGAATTCCTCCGCTAATCATCGCTGGCGATCGGACTTGCCGGACGGTCGCGTTTGTTCTCTTGATGACGTTTGTCGGACTCTTCGGGCTCAAGATGATTGCGACTCGATACTTTCTTCCGCTATTACCGCCGCTGATCCTCGCCATGACAAGTGTCGTGCAATCCTGCTTACAGAGTAAACATTGGAGGAAAGCAGGAATCGTAGTGGGTTCATTTCTATTCCTGATTTCTTTCGCCGGTTTTATCCGACAGTCTTCGGTGAGATACGCCAATCCTTGGCATGGCCTCATCTCAGCCCTCCGGCCCGCCTACACGCAGGGAGATGTTTTAGTGTTCGATGTTCTTTACGGACAAGTTCCGTTTGATTTTGCTGCCAAGGACGTGAGGTTTAATGCTCATGAAGACGGCTTTCCTGAGACGGTCTATCGTTGGTGGGAGCAGCAACCCGTCAAGATCTGGGGGGGGCCGGTACTTCGGGAATCCGATCTCGAGTCGACAATAAAACGTGTGTTGGAAGCCTCGACAACTCCGACCGTTTGGTTGGTTCTGTATGAGGTGAATTACTATGATCCCCATGATCGCCTCTTGGCACGGTTCAGTGAACTTGGAGATGCAAAAGAATTTTTCCGCGAGTTACCACAGAAAGCAGATGATCCATCAGCCGACAAGGGTCTGCGCCTGGTTCGCATTTCCCTGCGGAAGTGAACATACGGGCTTTGGGATCTCCAATCATCGTCGCCGATGGGTGACCTGAACTTGTTGTTTTCCTCGCGGAGCTGGCGTAACTCAAGCAATTCGCCCACGCCGACGCCGGCGTACTGCTTTTTCCAGGAGTAGAAAGTCGCCGTGCTGATCCCCATCCGCCGGCAAATCTCTCTAGTCGTTTCCCCTCCTTCCTGCGCCGTCAGTGCGGCAACGATCTGCTCTTCCGTGTGTCCTTTCGGCATCTCAGATCCTCCTTTTTAGACCTTAGCCGAAGTTCCCTCCCTGCGGATTTTTCCAGTTTCGACTGGTACAATTTTTGGGTTTTGGGTCAGACTTGTCTCAGTTTCGGTTACGAGGTTGGATGGAACCAGGGGGCACGTCAAGATGGGCAGCACAATAGGGTATGCCGGGGTTGCGCTCTTGATGCGGGTTGCGGCTTGGACGTTACCGCCAACGCGAACTCGCTCGATCAGCTCGCGAGTAACGGGATCGTCCGCCGAGGTATCGCACGTGGAGGTCAGCCCGGAGTAGAATTCCTTGGCGTGCCTCAAAACGTCCTCACAGAGGGACGGATACGCAGCGGGTAAATGTCCCGACTTGGTGAGGGAGCGGCCCCCTGTTGTAATCACCGCGAGACCGGAGAAGACGACATTCTGATCCGTGGCGCGCGTGAGAGTAGATCGCGCCTTTTGAGCAAACGAGTCGGCCGGCAGATTATTCCCTGCCACTGAAGGAAGCCCAGTCTTTGGGTCGACGGCAGTGATACCCAACGCGGACAGGCCGTAAAGATCGCCAAGCCAGATCGCCGCGCTCGCTACCTGGCCTGTCATTGGCAGAAGGGCTGCTTCCGCACTGGAGGGGTCGTCCAGGCGCAGATAATTGGTCGCGTAGCCAAGTGTCACCGAGTAAGAGGGATTCTTGGCCAATTGAGCCAGCCAGAGTGTCCTGAGTTGTTCGCGAGTTACAGCGTCGGAGGACGAAGGGGTGGAGGTAATAGCTCCAAGCGCGCTTCCCAGGACTGGAGCGGATGGTTGATTTTGGATCAGCCAGGAGAGCAGGGCGGTGCGCGTTTTGGCCGCCCCTTCCGGTTGGCTATCCTGCTGCTTAGTGGAAGAATAGGAGAGTAGCGTGGCACGGGCGCTCGCGTTTTGAGGGTATGCCTCCAGGGTTTGCAACAGAGCGGGAAGGTCTGAGGCATCCAACGCATATCCTCTGCGGATAGCTTCATCGAGTTCCCGGGTGGGTGGGAACCATCTGCGGCGCATCGCGCGTACAGATGCAGCCGTCCAGGCATGGCGAATGGCTACGCTATAGGTCATGGCAAACGCCTCGCCTTTGCCGTCCTTTTTCCCGGGCCGGAAGCGCCATTGCGCAAGAGCCTGCACGACGTTGTCCGGTAAGCTGGAAGTGGTAGAAAGAGAGAATGGGACGCCTTTAGCGTCGACAACTATCTCAACCTGGACTGTTTCCACTGTGTATTCCTTGGCCAGTTCAGGGCCCCATTCAGGTTGAATCTGCTGCTCGAGCACCGGCGGCAAGACGTTCTGTGGAGCGGCAGAGAGAGTGAGCCAAAGGGGCGACTTTCAGGCGCGCAGGCCCGATCTGACGACTTTCGGCCAGATCCAATTTTCGGACCATACGGGACCGGGCGTCCTCATGCCATAATTATGGAGATTCGGCCCGTCACAAGTGGCATGGTACATTCACCGAGCGTCCCGCGTCCCGCGTTCCTGATCACTATCGATACGGAGGGCGATAATCTGTGGGCGCACCCGTGCAACATTACCACCGAGAACGCAAAACACCTCGTCCGCTTTCAGTCGCTATGTGAATCCTACGGCTTTAAACCGACCTATCTCACGAATTATGAGATGGCGGTGTGCCCGGTTTACCGCGAGTTCGCCTTGGACGTGATCCATCGCGGGGCAGCCGAAATCGGGATGCACCTGCACGCCTGGAATTCGCCGCCCCTCATCCCGTTGACGGCCGACGATTACCGGTTCCAGCCTTACCTCACGGAGTATCCCGAGCCGGTCATGCGTGAAAAGATTCATGTGATGACGCGCATGCTGGAGGAGCAGTTTCAAATCAGCCCTGCCAGCCACCGCAGCGGAAGGTGGGCGTTCAACGAGGTCTACGCGCGCCTCTTAAGCGAAGCGCAATATAAGGTGGATTGCTCCGTTGCGCCGAAGACGTCGTACAAGGGGTGTTTGGGCGATCCGAACGGGACGGGAGGACCGGATTATACGCAATTTCCGGACTCACCCTACTTCCTGAACCTCGATAACATAGGCGTGCCGGGCGATTCTCAGTTACTGGAACTGCCGGTGACGATCATGGATTTCAGGCCCGCCTGGGCGCGCGGAATCTCGCGGAGATCACTGCTGGGGCGGGTGGTGAACCGTCTGTCTCCGGCGGCGGCCCGGCTCCGTCCCGATGGAAAGAACCTCGGTGCCATGCTGCGGATTGTGCGGCAGGCGATCAAGGAAAGGCGCTCTTACGTGGAGTTCATGCTCCATTCTTCCGAATTAATGGCGGGCGGAAGCCCCTCGTTCCCTGACGCGCAGCACATCGAAACTCTGTACCAACATCTGGAGGAGTTCTTCAACGAGGTCCGTGGATCGTTCACAGGTGCAACCCTGACGGAGTTCTACCGCGCGCTGACGGAAGGCGGGGCCGGAGCGAGCCTTCCGGCGGCTTGCAGCGTTCGGTCTGTTGCCAGGGAGCGGGGTTAGTTGGCCCGGGTTCTTGTTCTGGGGGAAGACACGCGCGCGTTTCTGGCCGTCGTCCGCTCGCTCGGAAGGGCCGACATCGAGGTGCATGTCGCGTGGTGCCCATGGAATTCGGCGGCGCTCCAATCCCGGTATGTGAGGCACGTTCACTCTATTGCGCAATATCGCTCGGATGCCCGAGCATGGCTCGACGATTTCAATCGCTTATGCCGGGAGCATCAGTTCGAGCTTGTTCTTCCGTGTACCGACGGCACGATCCTGCCGCTGCAACTGCACCGCGACGAACTGGAACATGCCGACCGAGTCTGCCTCCTGCCCGACGATGTTTACCGAACTTTATCGAGCAAAGAGGAAACTTACATTCTTGCCCGCCGGCTCGGCGTTCCTCTTCCCGCGCAGGTTACAGCCAGCACGCTGGAACAGGTCCGCGCGGCCGCCGATGAGTTCGGCTTCCCGCTGGTTCTCAAGCCTAAAAGCTCCGCCTCTAAACTCGCACCGCTGGTTCGTCGGAAGGTGGAAAAGGTTTACCGCGCCGAAGATCTGGACGCCATCGCCGGGCCCATGTTGCACGGCGATATTCTGGCACAACAAAACTTCACGGGCATTGGCGTAGGCGTCGAAGTTTTATGCAAGGACGGTGACGTCCTAACCGCGTTTCAACACGAAAGGATCCACGAGCCTCTCATGGGCGGCGGGAGCTCCTATCGAAAGAGTGTTCCTCTGCACGAGGGGATGCTGGATGCCACGGACCGCCTGATGAAGGCTCTACGTTATACTGGCGTGGCTATGGCGGAGTTCAAATACAATCTTCAGACCCGAAGCTGGGTGTTGATTGAAATCAACGCCCGCTTCTGGGGGGCGCTGCCGTTGTCCATGGCGGCGGGTTTGGATTTCCCGCGGTATCTTTACGAAATGCTCTGTCACGGCCGTAGCGATTTTCCGCGGCAGTACCGCACCAACGTGTACTCCCGGCACTGGAGTTCCGATCTGCAGTGGATGCGGGTGAACCTGACAGCCGACCACCGTAATCCCGATGTGATGAGCCTTCCGTGGGGGAGAGTGGCGGCTGAGTTGGTCCATATCGCGCTTCTCCGAGAACGCAGCGACACATTCGTATGGGACGACCCGCGGCCGGCAATCGCGGATCTCAGGGAATATTTCGGGCATAAGCTATTCGCGGTTACTAAGGGGCTAGGCGTGTTGCGCGGGCCGCGGTACCGAGAAACCCTCCGTGCGGTGCGGGTAGCAAAGAAAATTATCTTCGCCTGCCACGGCAACATTTGCCGGAGCCCTTTTGCTTCCGCAGTTCTAGATGCGATGCGGATCGAGGGCATCACCTGCTTCTCGGCGGGATGTTTTCCTGCAGAGAGCCGTCGTTCGCCGGACGCCGCGATCGAAGCCGCCGCAAGGTTTGGAATCGATCTGTCGGAGCACGGATCGCACGTCCTGACTCCAGGCGACGTGGAAGCCGCGGACCTGATTTTAGTGTTCGACCGCAGGAATGTAGACGAGATAGAAGGGCTCTTCGCTGGGGTGCGGACGAAGCTAGGTTATCTGGGAGCGCTCGACCAGGCGCGAAGTCTTGAGATCGCCGATCCTTACGGGTCGGGGGTCGAAGAGTTTTTAAAGTGCTATGAACGGATTCAGCGGATCATTCGCGAGGTTTGGGCAGGTAGTCCATGCGCAGCCGAACGCGATTCCGGGATGAAGCCGAACAGGATTCTGGGCTGATTCGCTCCGCTAAACCTCAGCGGAACGGTCGGCCAGCCGCAGACCGTGACGGCACAGGTCTCGCCTCAGATTGAGGCCAGTTTGATAAAGGTCAGCGACCACCACCGGTGGCCAGTCTTTCTCGGCCCTTTCGGGATTGCCTCCGGAACTATTTCTTGCAGTTGTCACCGTCGATAGGCTATCATACGCCAATGTTTGGTCGCGGCAAGGGCGAATCGCTAGCTAATTCGCTATGGCGGTCAGGGATTCTGCGCCTGCTCGTCGAGCCGCACGCTTCTGACCCGCATCCATGTCTCGGCAGGCGTATCTGAAACAATCTCGTATTCGCTACCCTCACAATCCATCTTCAGCAAATCAACCCTCCGAAGCCCGCTGTCAGCGATCACCTCGGAAAGCGTTCGCGCTGGAACTCGAATTCCTTCACTATCGCCGCCGCGAAACCCGATGTGTCCGCTTGCATTGCCTTCTTGATAAAACACAACCTCCCCAACAGAGCGACCTACAACCGCTGCCTGGAACGTCTTCACCTTGCCGCTTAACGCGTTGTCCGTCACGTTACGGAGCAGAGCGTCGTAGAGCACAGGATCAGGCTCGTAGCAGTACACCTCGCCGACCTCCTTCGAAATGGCATAAAGCATGAACGTCCCCAGGTGCGCGCCAATGTCGATTATCACGCCATGTTCGGGTACGGCCCCATAATCTGCGCGGCCCATAACAACCACGGCGGTCACGACGTCGTCGGGGTCTCCGGTCAGATGGACCTTGTAACCGGAGCGCGTTTCCAGACATAGGCTCTCTGGACACGTGCGCATGAGATAACAGCGCATGACCTCAATGGGTTTGCGGAAGATGCGGATCGCGAATAGACTCGATAGCACGTGCGGCACATGGCCCAATGCTGCCTTCCACCGATGTGGGGCTCTGTTAAGAATTTTCACATGAATGAACCCAATTATATAACTAGCGTTGCGGGCCCGTGTGCGGTCCACCCTAAGGCTAAGCCGTCAACGCACGCTGAGCGTTGCGGTGGACGTGCTCGGCTGGCCTTCCACGGTGATCACCAGGGGCAGCGCGTCGCCTGTGGGGGTGTTGGCGGATAGCTGCAAATTCAGTTGATTCACGCCGTCCACGAGTCCGGGCGCCGCGCCAGCGAACGTGACGGCCGCCGCTAAATTCCCGACCGTTGCCGTATAGTTCTGGGTGAGTGTTTGCAGCGTGCCGCCTGTCACCGATCCGGTGACACCGGGCGGGTTCGTCGGACCTCCTCCTGTGAAATAGATGGTCACATACGAGCCCGGTGCGGCCGGATTCGAGGGACCGTTGAACGAACCGTCCTGATTCGCAGCAACAGCCTGCCCCGCGCCTGAGGAGTCGAAGGTGAAAACACCGGGTGCTGCACTGGACAGCGGAACTGTGACGCGCGCGGAACCGGCTCCCGTGAACTGTACTTGTGCTACCACCTGCGATTGGCCGGTCACTTCCCATGGCACGATTGCGTTGATCTGGGTTGCGGACGTGTATAGGATCGGCGCAGGATAGCCGCCGAAGGAGACCTGTGTTCCCGCTAGCGTAGTCGCCACCGTGCCGGTCACTGGGTTGGGAAAGAACGAGACTCCTGTAGACGGGCCTAACATGCTGCCCTTGATCGTGACGATTTCACCCGGCGCGATGGGCCCTCCCCCTCCGCTAGCGCCATTGGTGAGGGAGCCGATGGCGACCGTCTTGGTGGGCGCGGCTGCGGTGATGGAGAAGGTCTGCGGCATAGAGGTGTTACCGGCGGCCAGATCCGTCACCGTGATCCCGAAGTTAGAGATGCCGCCGATGGCGGTGGGCGTGCCGCTAATGGCGCCCGTCGCGTTGTTGAGCGCAAGCCCCGGCGGGAGCGCTCCCGAGGAGACCGCCCACTGCCAACTGGACGGGTTGCCCCCGGTTGCCGTCAGTACCGCGCTGTAGGGTGCTCCTTGAAATGCGTTCGGCAAAGTCGCGGCCACCACGTACGGTCTCGTTTGCCCACTCAGCGGTCCGATTTCCAGACCCGAGTTGTCGACCACTTCTAGATCGGAAACTGGAAAGTTCTTAATACATGCCAGATCGTTGTCGTCCCAGCGGACATCGGGAACGCCTTGAATGAATCCGGCGCTGCCGTGGTCGCTCATGTACGCTCCGTACTCCTGCAGCGCCAGCAGGACCGTGGCCGCCTGTGGGCTCGTGGTGGGCGAACAGACGGCTTGCCAGTTGACGCTAGCCTTCAATCGGTAGAGCAGCCCTTGCGGCGGGCCGCTTCCGGAACAGCAGCCGGTACCGGGCCACACCCAGCCGTTGGTGGGCGAGGGCATTGTGATCCGCAGAGGATGGCGTACACCGAGCGGCACCTCCCAGTATTTGATCAAGAGCGGAGCCATGGGAATGCCAGGTGAATCCTGAGCGCCATTGTCCAGAGTGTCCACCGACGCCGCGATCTCATTGCTGTTCAGGACATAATGAATGCCGGCCGACTCCGACCAAGTGGCGGTCGCGGCATCGAACATACTTGGAACCGCGGTAGACTGATACGTCTCATAGAGAATGCAAGCACCGATCTGCGGTCCGGTAATGTTGTTCACGCTCGATTGCAGGATGAGCGTGTGATGGTCAGCGCCATCGACGCCGTACGAAGTGCCTTCAAGTAACGCGTTGGGCCATGCCGGAAACGGCCAGGCGTAGACGCCGGCCGGATCGATTTGGCCACCTCCAGATAGAATTACTTGAGTAGTGGGCTGGTTCGCGGGCACGCGCATGAACGGAATGCCGCCCGGACTGGGGTAGAATCCGTGCCCGAAATCGGGATGCAGCGGCTTGGTTAAACTGGCGGCCGGGATCTGGTTTGACGGAGTAGGATCAGCGGGCAGCATGTCGATCCGCTGGTTGTAAACCGAGTCCGGCCGAAACATCTGGCAGCCACCATTAGTACCGTCGCTATTGACGCCGAAGTTGATCGTCGCTTGCGCAGTATTAGGTCGTGGCGAGGCGCTGTCGGCTACTTGTAAGGTGACGCTGTACCCTCCCTGCCCGTTCACTTGTGCGGCGCTTATCACTCCCGTCGACGGGTTGAGGGTCATGCCCTCGGGAAGGCTGACTCCGGTGGATTGGACCACTGACCAAGTGTAGGGCGGCACTCCGCCTGTTGCCGTTAAGGGCGTGGCGTAGGGCTGGTACTGCGTCGCCGTGGGAACGCTCGACGTGATGATTTGCAGTTGCGCCGATGCCAGCATTGTAAACAGGGCGAACAGCAGAACGATCCGCATCACCCAAGTTTAGCGCTCGGGGCGTATCGGGACACCTACGCTAACTTGATCGACTTCCAGTCGATCTTCGCCAAGTCGGATTCGCCGAGGCCAGCCGCTCCGGCGTTGTCGATGTGCTCAGGCTGGCGGTAGGGCGATTTCCAAACGTCGTCCGTCTTGGCAGCTTTTACGGGCGCCAGCTTGTTTTTCTTGCGCTGCGCATCGATCATAGTCATGCCTACTCGGTCGATGGCCACCGGATCAGTCGCAAAATAGACTGTCTTGTGCTCCCAAACATAATCGTCATGCATGATGCCGGGTCCGCCATGGTACAGTCCCTTCGTCGCATCCAGGATTTGGAGAACGGTCTTTCGGCGGATCACCGGCATTGCCACAACCGCAGGCGTAAACTCCGCGATACGAAGTTGCGGACCGTCATGGGAGCGGTTCACATTGTTCACCAGGCCGTGAGAAAGGTTCTTAAGCGCTAGCGTCACTCCTGCCGCGTTGTGGCTCTTGAGCACTGGGACGTTGATGAGCTTCGTCACCTGCTGCGTGATAAACCTAGCCGCATAGGATCGCGTCGCCGTCGGGTTTCGTAGATCGTCCCCCCGAAGAACCATGGGCAAATCCACAAAGTGTTCGGGGTCATAACCCTCGATGTCCTGCTGGAAGTCCGAATAGGCCGGCGAGGCCCATGCCATTCTGACCCCTTCGGGCAACCACTTTTCGAGCCCCGCATTTTCGGCATTCCCGCGATAACGTTCGTAGACCACGACATCGCTCGCCTTTACTCCTGCCAAGGCCAGCCCCTCCACAATTGTCCGGAGCACCTCAGGACTGGAACATACGAACGGCTGGCCCACAGGATTCATCTTGATGCCTACGATGTCGCCAGGATGGAAGAACCGCCGCCATGCCTCCTCTGAGCTTTGTGCACCAGTCAATTCGCACATTCCGCGGGTGACCATGGCGCGTATCGGTTCAGCTTGAAACCTGTCGCCACGGATGCACTTCGAGTGCTGCACTCCGACGACCCGACCGCGATAAGGTCCTGGAATCCCGAGGGATTCGGATTCCGAGTCGGCGAAGACGCGTGTCGCCGCGGCGAGCATCCCCGTCATCAGGCTAAAATAGTCTCGACGCTTGATCGAGTTGATACGGTCCCAGTCGCTCTCCATCGTTCACTCCAAGTAAAAAGAGTATACTACGGCGACTATCTAGTTTTACCGCGGGTATCCCTTAGAGTTGGTTCCTGACGCTAATTCAAGAGCGGGTGAAAAGGGGAGTGAGCGGCGGTGGTAAGTTGATTCCAGTCAATTTCGTCGGCCGAGGCAGCCAAGATCCGACGCCAAGAATAAGCGTGTTGATGTTGACCATGGATCGTCCGCAACTGATCGAACGAGCGGTCGAAAGCGTTCGCGCGCAAACTCTTGCGGACTGGGAATTGCTCATCGTTCAGGATGGAGACAACGAGGCTGTCGCTGCGGTTATCGAGGCCCTGCTCAAGCGCGACTCGCGAATCCGGTATTGGCGACGCGACAAAAAGGGGAATATTGCTGAGGCCAACACTTTTGGTCTTCGTCATGCGCGAGGCCGCTATATTGCGATTCTGGACGATGACGATTATTGGTGCGAGCCGGCCAAGCTCGAATTGCAGGTCCGATTCCTAGATGACAATCCGGCCGTCGTTGGCTGTGGCGGAGGGGCCATTTGCATCAACGAACAGGGGAAGGAGACGATGCGGTACCTGAAGCCGGAAAGCGACGAGGACATCAAGCATCACGCGCTCAAAGCGAATCCGATCATCCATTCCACTATCGTCTACCGGCGCGAGACCGCGCTCAACGTTGGATTTTATGACACCAGCCTCGCTGGATTTCAGGACTGGGACCTAGTGTTGAAGCTGGGCGAGTCGGGAAAACTATACAATTTCCCCCAATATTTTCTTTGCTATCAGATTTGGGAGGGTGGCGGCAGCTTCAGTTCGCAACGCAAGAATACTGAGTCTGCACTCCGAATCGTTCGACGGCACAGGGATCATTACAGGGGTTTTGTGGTCGCGTTCAGTATGGCTTGGGTGTACTTCGCATACGCTCGGACGCCGGTGTGGTTAAAGAAGAGTACTTTTGCGCCGCTCTCAAGATTGAAGAAAGCTCTATTTTCTGCCACCTCGTAAAACTGCGGAAAGCCCTACAGTTTGGCGTCTAGAAGAGGTGGCTGCGGGCTGCCAAATAATCGACCGTTTTCACGACTGCCTCCTGAATCCTCAACTTTGGTGACCACCCCAGGACACGGAGCTTGGAGCAATCCAGAAAGATGAAGGGGCTGTCGCCGATCCAGCCTCGTTCGCCGCCAGAATAAGTCAACTTCGGCTTGACGCCGATCCGGTCGCAGATCCAGCCGATCGAGTCATTCACGGCACAGTATTCGTTCGTGCCCAGGTTGAAGATGTTTACCCTTTCCTGGGCCTTCTCGAGAATCGTCACGATGGCGTCCACGCAGTCTTGAACGTATAGGTATGATTTTCTTTGCGAGCCATTTCCGAGCACATGGAGATGATCCGGGTGTTCCCGAAGCTGTCGCAGGAAGTCGAAGACGTGACCGTGCGTGTATCGCTCGCCGAGAATGGAAACGAAACGGAAGATGTAGACCTGCATACCGAATCCCTCGGCATAGGCTTGCAGAAGGCCTTCGGCCGCGAGTTTGGATGCCCCGTAAAGTGAGGTCTGAATGGGAAACGGAGCATCCTCTGGCGTGGGATGAACTTCGGGCTCGCCATAAACAGACCCCGTGGAAGAGAATCCTGCTCGCGAAATTCCATTAAGGCGACAGGCCTCGAGAACGTTCCAGGTGGCAATCGTGTTTTGCTCCAGGTCTTTCCGGGGATGCTCGGTGCCGAAGCGGACATCCGCGTTCGCGGCGAGATGCAACACCAGTTCAGCTCCGCGCATCGCGGCAGCTAGCGCGTCAAGGTCGAGAACATCGCCACGCATAAGGTGAAACGCCCTGTTGGGCATGGCTAGATCTAAGAATTCTTCACGGCCTGTCGAGAAATTGTCGTAGCCGACCACCACATGCCCAAGATCAAGAAAACGATCCACTACGTTGCTGGCAATGAAGCCGGCCGCACCTGTGATGAATATCTTCAATCCGTTGGATTCCCTTCGCCTTAACGTCTATAATACCTTTGTATCGTATCGCCCTTATGATTATTGTCCGCAGTCCCTTGCGTATTTCCCTTGGCGGAGGCGGTACGGATCTTGCCTCCTACTACCAGGATTTTGGTGGTTTCCTGATTGCGGCCGCGATCGACAAGCACGTTTACATCACGATACATGAACCGTTTGCTGATCAGGTGATCGCGAAATACTCGAAGCTTGAACAGGTGGGGAAAGCGAGCGAATTGCAACATCCGATCATTCGGGAGGCGCTAAGCATGGTCGGAATCGAACGATGCATCGAAATTGCCAGTATGTCCGACATCCCCGCGGGAACCGGCTTAGGATCCTCCGGCAGCTTCACAACCGCACTCTTGCTTGGCCTTCACACGCTCAAAAATAATATTATTCCCGCGCGTGAGTTGGCCGAACTGGCCTGCGAAATCGAAATTGACAGGTTGGGCGAGCCGATCGGGAAACAGGACCAATACATCGCTGCTTTCGGCGGGATTACTGCGTTCTCGTTTGCAAAAGACGGGCACGTGAAAGTCGAGCCTTTAAGGATCGAGACGGAAGTTTTACACAATCTCGAAGATAATCTTTGCTTGTTCTTCACCGGGTACACGCGCAATGCAAGTGGTATTCTTTCTGATCAAGATCGTCGGAGCAAGGACGGCGACCGTTCAATGATGGACAGCCTCCATTACACAAAAGAACTCGGCTATCGGAGTCGGGATGCGATCGAGCAGGGCGATCTGCATTGCTTCGCGGCTCTTATGCATGAACACTGGGAACGCAAGCGCATGCGCACTCCGGGCATGTCCAACGGCCGGATCGACCAAATTTATAGCTGCGCGCGTGAGAATGGTGCCCTCGGCGGGAAGCTGATTGGCGCTGGAGGCGGCGGATTTCTCATGTTCTATACCGAAGAGAAGACGCGCCTTCGTCGCGCAATGACTCAGCAGGGTCTGCGGGAAGTCCGATTCCGCTTCGAATTTGAAGGCGCCCGAGTGGTGGCACAGGGCCGATGACACCAGCGGACATGCCAGTGGCGATTATTGCCGGGGGCCTCGCGACAAGGCTGCGTCCAATCACTGAGCAAATTCCAAAGTCGCTCGTTGAGGTGGCAGGTGAGCCGTTCCTCGGCCATCAACTCCGCTTATTGAGGCGATCAGGCATCCGCAAAGTGGTTATTTGCGCGGGATATTTGGCCGGACATATTGAAGAGTTTGCCGGCGACGGGTCCAGATTCGATCTGGAAATTCGATACAGTCTGGACGGCGATCAACTCCGTGGTACTGGCGGCGCTCTTCAGAGTGCGTTACCGCTGCTCGGGAGCGCTTTTTTAACGCTCTATGGAGATTCGTATCTACCTGTTGATTATCTTGCGGTCGCTCGATATTTTCTGGGAACCAGCAAGCAGGGGCTGATGACGGTGTTTCGCAATAACGGCAGGTGGAATTCGAGTAATGTCGAGTTCGGCGATGGACGGATTCTGACCTACGACAAGAGAATCTGCTCGGAGCGAATGGAGCATATCGACTACGGCTTGGGTGCATTCCGTTCGGCAGCATTCGATCTTCTTCGAACTAAGGGGCCGCAGGATCTGGCCAGCCTTTATCAGGACTTGTTGGCCAGGGATCAACTTGCGGCATTTGAAGTCCACGAACGTTACTATGAGGTTGGATCGCTTTCGGGGATCGACGAATTGAACAGCTACCTAACACAATGACTTTCACTCAGACATTTCTCGACGAAGCCAAAGAGATTCTGAATCGTTTGGATTGCGCTTCCATCGAGCGCATGCTGGAGTTCCTTGCTCCGCTCGGGAACAACCAAGGCAGACTCTTTATCCTCGGAGTCGGAGGGAGCGCGGCCAACGCCTCTCATGCAGTGAACGACTTTCGGAAGATCACGAACATAGAAGCCTACGCGCCGACTGACAACGTTTCCGAACTCACCGCGCGAACGAATGACGAGGGCTGGGACTCATCGTTCCGCGAGTGGTTGAAGGTCAGCCGCCTCAAAGCGCAGGACGCTCTACTAATTCTGTCCGTTGGGGGTGGCGACTTGGAACGAAATGTGAGTCCAAACTTGGTTCACGCCATCGTCTATGCGAAGCAAGTGGGATCACCTGTCCTCGGCATTGTCGGACGCGATGGGGGATTTACCGCACGAGAGGCGGATGCGTGTATAGTTATCCCCTCAGTAAATCCCGCGCACATCACTCCTCATGCCGAGGCGTTTCAAGCAGTGATATGGCATCTTCTGGTTTCCCATCCCCGATTAAAGCGATCCGCCACCAAATGGGAGACGATAGCGGGGCCTGAGAAGCAGGAGACTGAGGGGCGGTGAGGCTACCTCGTGAAGCTCAGGTCTGGCTGCCTGCGTACTTGAAGGACGTTGCTCGGCGGCGCTTTACACGGCGGCCTCGAGTGGAGCGTGTTTGGGTCGCGATCTGCGACCATTTCGAACCGCTAGGTTATGGTGCCAGCAACTCCCTCGCTTCAGAGCGGGTTGATGTCTGGCGCAAACACTGGCCGGAAATTGCCTCTCGCTACTCCGATTCGGAGGGCCATCCGCCGCAGTACACGTTTTTCTATCCGGAGGAAGAGTACCGTCCAGAGTTCATAGAGCCGCTAGCTGAGATGACCCGATCTGGTATCGCCGATGTTGAGATACACATTCATCACGACGGTGAGGGAAGGCAGAATTTCATCGACCGTATGAGCCGGTTCCGAGAAATCCTTTTCGACCGCCACGGATTATTGCGGCGCGCGGCTGACGGCAAAATTACTTTCGCCTTCATCCATGGCAACTGGTGCCTCGATAATTCCGGCCGGGGAGGTCGGGGATGTGGGTTGAACGATGAAATATCACTCCTGCGGGATCTGGGCTGCTACGCTGACTTCACGATGCCGTCCGGTGCACACCCCAGCCAAGCACGCATGTTGAATCAGATTTACTGGGCTGTGGATGACCCGCAAAAGCCGAAGTCTTATGACACGGGCGTGGTGTTCGATCCAAGATCAGAGTTTCGTGGTGATCTTCTGATGATTCCGGGCCCCTTCGGGTTTCAGATACGGCCGTCCGGTAAGCCAATGTTAGAAATAGGGGACGTCGCCGGATATATGGACTTATACGAGGGCCGCGTGTCGGGTTGGCTCGATTTCGCTCCACGCCTTGGAGGCGACGTCTTCCTGAAACTTTTCACGCATGGAGCGCAGGAACGAACTTCCAAGCTTTACTTCGGGGAAGCCCGGTTTCTTGACCGGCTATTCTCGTATCTCGACGTGGCGACACAGAGACGTGGGATATCCTTACGATACGTAACAGCTTGGCGGATGCGGCAGGCATTATCGATGTGGGGGGTAATGCGCGGTCAATCTGGAAACATATGATTGATTTGCTCAAAGTTCGTCTGAACGAAACTAACTGCGGCACGCGCAGCCTCGGCTTCGCCGCCGGTGGAATAGGGAACGGTTATCCGAACGAACGACGTGTCGTTCCGGTGTTGGAAAAACGATCGCCAGAGTGTATCGAATTTAGCGGCATATTCGTTGGCGAAAATTCGCCGTTCCGGTGCAAACCAATACAGCAGGAATGTCTCACGGCCGCTCTTCGACAGGATATATTGATTGACCGTGATTTCCCTGCCTCCGATCCGAATGCTCCTCGTCCCCGATTCTGTGGGGACCCACCCTCCGCCGAGTAGACAGACTTTCGGCGAATGAGGTGCCACACGTCCTCGCTGGCTCTTGAAGTAAGCAGAAAAAAGATTCAAAACCACATCCTGCGACGCAGTGCTCGGAGCCCTATAGTAGCGATTCAACGTCTCATCAGCTGAGAGCAACCGTAGCTCATCGGCTGCGAGAGGAACTTCCTTAATCATTTCCCAGCCTCCGAGAATCGTCGGAAGGCTGCTCAAGGGCTGTTGAATCGGTTTGTCCTGAATCCGCGGATATGAGTAAAAAATTGCAATCTGAGCGCCGAGAAATGCGATCATGGACCAGACGCGCCGATTCATGCTCGCTCCATCGCCTGCTTCCGGAGGAGACATAAGCGGTGCACTGCGATCGTGCAACCGAGGGCAAGGAACGCCGGAATCCATTGGTTGAGGTGCTCTTGAATCCAGTTCCCGACTTCAAGGTTCCGATCGCTGACCCACAGAATCACAATACCTGCAAGGGAAACGGATATCACAAAGGAGATTAGAGACAGAATGGGTAGCCCCAAACGGGTCCAAATCCGTTTGTCGGCAAAGTATGCATATGCAAGGGCGAAAAAGCATACCGAAGTAGCGAGGCGCATGGCCGAAAATAGATCAACACCCGCCAATCGCGCACCGGAGATTTCAAATGAGTCGCCATCCCGGTACAGGGCCATGCCTGCCACCTGCTTTAGGAACGTCACTGTAATCAATTCGGCAAGTTCCTCTAGCGCCACGGTATACTTTGTCGAGATCATCAACGGGACGCGAATCGTCCACAGAAGAACGAATAGTGGAAAAGCAAGGGCTTTGATAAACGGCCAACCGAGCATCGCGAGAATCAGGCCTACCAGCGATATCCAAACACTGAGACGCATGATCAGGAAGTCGCCACCGAAGTACCCGGCCAGCAGTTGGATGAGAGCTGCACTCATGATGAGCCACCCCCACAAACTTGGCCGCGCCTCAATCTTCACGAGCTCTGATCGGCTACGCCAGACGAGAAAGGCAGTTAGGACAAGTGCGACCAATCCATGGCGCGACGACGCGTCGAACAGCCATTCCCTGGCCATCTCCATGAGAACAGGAAAAAAAAGCACGAAAAAGAGAGCACCCAGCAACGCTGCTGCCGGCCAGAGCGACCGCGCGCGGCTGATATCAGGCGACAAATCATTCGTGGTGACCATAAGCGCAGGGCCGCTGTTGGATGCTCTACTATTGTACATGTGGAGCAAGGAATCGATCGCGCATGAGTAACGAAAACACCCTTCTCATCAGCTACCTGTTTCCGCCTGCTGGCGGTGTAGGCGTGCAAAGAGCGATCAGTTATGCGAAATACCTGGGACAAGCCGGCTGTCCAGTCACCGTCTTGACGACTCGCAACCCCGTCACCGCCTGGCAAGATCCGAGCCTCCTTGGAAACCTTCCGAACGACCTGGTGATCGAGCGCGCCGTAACGCTGGAGCCTCCCTTTCGAGTGCGAGAGTGGCTTCGAAGATTTGTTCCCCAGGCACAAAAGGAGGCTAATGAATCCGTCGAGGTCAGCCCGTCGCCTATAAAACAATGGCTCCGGGACACGGTTCACCGAGCATTAAGCCCGGATCCCCAGAAGTTTTGGGTGCCACTCGCGTATCGCAAGGCTGTTCGTATCGTCCAGGAACGAAATATCCGCAACGTGCTGGTAACCTCACCGCCTTTCTCGAGCCTGGAAATTGGAATCCGGTTGAAAGCTCGTTTCCCGCACATCACTTTGATCAGCGAGTTTCGTGACGAGTGGCTGAACTACTATCTCGCTTCAGATCCAAATTCGAGTGTAATTCGCCGTCGTCGAGCTGAAAGGTTAGAGACCCGAGCGGTGGAAGCATCCGACTACATTGTCACAGTCACCGAATCTTGGCGAACTCAAATCCGGGGCAGATCTATGAACCAGCCGAACGCGAAGTTCGTTTGCATACCTAATGGCTTTGACCCTCAGGTTTTCGAGGGGTTCCACTCTCGCAACGCCGTCACTGGAAAATTGATCATTGCATACAGTGGCACCGTGTATTGGAACTCGGTGTATTCGCCAGAGCCGCTCCTGGATGCACTCTCGGCTTTACCCGACTCCGACCGCGGCCTTATCGAGTTGCGCTTTGTCGGAAGAGTTGCCGATCAGGCTGCTTGGCGCCTCCGGTCAGGACCAGTGAAGACGTTGCTGACTGGTTTCCTACCTCAGCGCGAGGCCCTGGGCCATCTCGAGGATTCAGATTGCCTCCTGGTTATCGTCAACAACGCTAACGCACAGGCTGCGAAACTCTTCGAGTACTTACCAACCGGGAAGCCGATCCTCGCAATCTCGCCGAGTGGTGGTGAGATCGACCAATTGATTCGGGCAAGCCAGACGGGTTGGTGCGTGGATCCGACAGATCAGCGCCGCCTTAAGGAAGTTCTGCAGATCATGATAGAAATATTTGTTCACGGAAATCGGAGCCTCCTCCCCGAGCGGCGCTCCGATGTCATTGAGCTGTATTCGCGAACGCGGCTAATAGAAGAACTGACTCGGTTGACTGCGATTGGAGCTTATCGATGCCGCTGAGACGCGAACTTCGAATTGCTGTAGTCAGCCCGTTGTTGCCAATTAAGCCGGGATCGCACCGCGGGCACTCTTTGTACCAGACCGTAATCCGCTTCCCCGACCGGGCCAGAGTCGAAGCGTTCTGTCCCATCACTTTATACCCAAAAGGGTTGGAGCCTCGGAGTTACAACTATACCATTCCCGAACTGGGCTTCCAGCCGGAGAAACTGAAGACGACTTTCATCAAGTACAGGGTGGTTCCCATTTTGAGTCGTCCCGTGAACGGCTTCCTGTGTTTCAGGCGACTGAAGCCGTATCTTCTGGACTTCAAGCCCGATCTGATTTTGAATTCCTGGCTCTATCCCGAAGGTTATGCTTCGATGCTTTGCGGGCAAGCGCTCGAGGTGCCGGTTGTTCACTATTGTGTAGGTTCGGATCTGCAGCGAATTCCAGACCCCTTCACGGACTATTTCACAAAGCGAGTCCTTCGCCACGCTTCCGGCATCATAGCTAAAAGCGAAGACTTGGCGAGAATCGCAGTTGAGTTCGGAGCGCCTAAGTCCAACACTCGCACGATCCTAAATGGTTTCGACAGGAACGTTTTTTCAATCCGCGATCGAAGGGAGGCCAGATCCCAACTTAAGCTACCTCTAGGGCAGCGTATTGTGCTCTACGCAGGGAATATCGTTGAGAGCAAAGGGGTGGTCGACCTAGTCAGAGCGGTCGCAGAGACGGGCCCGCAAGCAGAAACTTTTCACGTTTATCTGTTGGGCGGAGGACCCTATTCCGAGCCTCTTTCGATCATGATCAAAAAGTCAGGATTGACCGACCGGATCACTTTACAAGGACCTATTCCGAATCACGATATGCCGAAATGGTTCGCCGCCTGCAACCTATTTTGCCTACCCAGCCATTCCGAAGGATGCCCCAACGTAATCGTTGAAGCTCGTGCTTGTGGGCGCCCTGTTGTAGCGACGCATGTGGGTGGAATTCCAGAAATAACTAATTCTGATTGCGCAATTCTTGTCCCGCCCCGCTCCCCTAAATCTCTTGCCAGAGCCATTCTAGAGGCACTCGAGCGAAATTGGGAGTCGGCGAAAATTGCCGAAGGGCTCTCGTCTTGGGAAGACATCTCGAAAGAAGCGCTCTTGGTGTGTGAGCGTGCTTTAAATTCGAGAAACGCCTGCTAGCAGCCCGTGATCAAACGTTATGCCGCGTGTAACCTCAGGAGTGTTGTGAGCGTTTTCAGATCATGGCAATGGGACGACGACGGAAGCGGGTCCGGCAAGAGGGGTTGTGGACGCCGACTGCGGCACTGCCGGTAGGGGCAAGCCATCCGTTTTATCAGCGGCTGAATCAGATTCTGGATGAGAATGAAGTTTTGACGAGTACGCGGAAGCGATCTGCGAGCAGTTTTACGCCGATGAAGTCGGCCGGCCGGGTCTGTCGCCGGGGATTTGTTTCCGGCTGCTGATGGTGGGCTATTTCGAAGGGATCGATTCAGAGCGCGGAATACCAGCGACAGTCTGTCGATCCGATCGTTCGTGCGAGTCGCACTGGATGAAAGCGCGCCGGACCAGTCGACCATTTCGCGGACCCGGCGGCTGAGGGATGTGGAAACGCACCAGGCGGTGTTTCAGTGGGTGCTGGAAGCGCTGGCCGAAAAGAAACTACTGAAGGGGACGATGATCGGCGTGGACGCAACGACGCTGGAAGCCAACGCGGCGCTTGAAGCGTCGAATGTGCGGTAGGGCAAGCCATCCGTTTTATCAGGGGCCGAATCCGATTCTGGATGGGAAGAAGTTCGACGAGTACGGCAGGGCCGCAGTCGGCGTCCACAACGCCTCTTGCCGGACCTACTTCCGTCGTCGTCCCATTGCCATGATCTGAAGACGCTCACAACATTCCTGAGGTCACACCCGACATGGCGTTTCACCACGGGCTAGCGCCGCCCCATTCACCGAGAGCATTGAGCGCCACGCTCGCCCAAGCGCTCGGTCGGGAGTGGCATGCCGAGCGAATCACGAGGGGTGTCTCGTCGTGGGAAGACGTAGCCAAACGAGCCTTTGAGATTTGTAAAGCCGTCATTGACCGGCACCGCCAGCATTCGCATACCTCGCTCAGCGGGCCGAAGGATTGATTTGGGTGGGCATGATCGGAAATGCCTCCAGTTAACTGATTTATCGTGTAGAATAAGACTCTAGCCGAAGTGGCTAAGCGCCAATTGTCGGCAGCCGTGAAACGTTTGATGGATGTTCTTATATGCCTAAAGCGAAACAATTCTCCTACGTCTTGGTGCTCACTATTATTCTTGTAGCCGGTTGCCGTTGGTTGCGTGCTGGAGCACAAAAGGCGCCACCGCTCGGGTGTCCGGTGTTTCCGGCCGACAATATTTGGAATGTGCCTGTTGACCGCCTCCCAGTCGATCCGATGTCTTCCGCCTACATTCAGACGATGAGCCCGGAGCGCGGCTTGCATCCCGATTTCAGTCAGGGCGGCGGGGGAGTTCCCTATAACGTCGTCCCCGCGTCCCAGTCCAAAGTGCCTATTCAATTGGATTCGGATGAATCCGACCGAGGCGCCTATCCGATTCCCGCCAATCCGATTATGGAAGGTGGTTCGGATTCCCATCTTATTATCGTTCAGCAAGGGGAGTGCAAGCTTTACGAAGTTTTTGCGGCGCAGAAACGGACGGACGGATCCTGGCATGGGAGCTCAGGTGCGATCTTTGACCTCCGCTCGAACGTCCTTCGGCCGTCCGGTTGGACTTCGGCAGACGCCGCTGGCCTTCCAATCCTAGCGGGCTTAGTGCGCTACGACGAAGTCAACGCCGGAGAGATTCGGCACGCAATCAGATTCAGTGCTCGCAAGACTCGTAAGGACTTTGTTTGGCCAGGCCGGCACTACGCGTCTAGCCTGACAGATAAGAAATACCCGCCGATGGGCCAGCGGTTCCGCCTGAAGGCGAGCTTTGACATCTCCGGCTTCGCGCCCGAAGTGCAAGTCATGCTGAAGGCGATGAAGAAATATGGACTCATTCTGGCTGATAATGGCTCGCCTTGGTTTTTCACGGGGGCTCCAGATCCGCGTTGGAATGACGGTACCCTCGTCCCCCAGTTCAAACGAGTCCTAGGCTCGGACTTTGAGGCTGTCGATGTCTCGAGCCTTATGAGTTCGCCAAACTCCGGGCAAGTCACACATGGAGGCGACGCAACGGAGATACCGCCGACAAGCCCAACACCGCCAAGCTCTGCTGCTCCAGTTCAGAATGCAAGTATCCTGCAAAAGTTCGTTCTCAGTTTCGACATGACGGGGCCAACACTGTCCAACTTGGCTGACGGGCAGCAGATCACTTTCATCATCTGCCAGGATCAAAGGGGCGGCCGCAAGTTTTCTTGGCCCGCGAACACTAAGGGCGGCATGCAGATCGGCCAGACCCCGGGCAAGTGCTCGGTTCAACAATTTGTGGCCGATGGTGGTATTCTCTACGCTGTGTCTGCTGGCAAGTCTGACTTGTAAATGAGGCGCGCTATTTTCCTGGATCGGGATGGAGTTCTGAATCAAGCCATCGTTCGCAACCGGAGGCCTTTCCCCCCGAAGACGCTTGCGGAATTTCAGATTTTGGACGGTGCGCAGGAGGCCTGCCGGGACCTGCATCAAGCAGGATTTCTTCTTATTGTGGTTACGAATCAACCAGATGTCGCGAGGGGGCTCCAATCGAGACAGACGATCGAGACGTTCCATCGAACTCTGCGGGACCGAATTCCTCTGGACGACATCCTTGCATGTTTTCACGACGATCTCGACAATTGTCCATGCCGCAAGCCCAAGCCAGGGCTTATCATAGAAGCGGCGAAACGCTGGGAGATCAACCTCAAGAGAAGTTTTGTCGTCGGCGATCGCTGGCGAGACGTCGACGCCGGCAGGGGTGCTGGATGTAAGACCGTTCTCATCGACTACGATTATGATGAGGTTAAGCCGTTGGCAGACTACGTCACAATTTCGATCGTCGATGCGGCTCGCTGGATCTTAACCCAGCCGGAGGAACCATTACCGTGCCGCTGAACAATTTGAAAGTGAAGCTGTTCGCCGATGGTGCTGATATGAGCACGATCATTGAACTTTATCGCAATCCTCTGATCAAGGGATTCACGACGAATCCGACGCTGATGCGAAAGGCAGGCATCCAGGAGTACAAAGGATTTGCACTCGAAGTTTTGTCGGCAGTGCCGGACCGGCCGATATCCTTTGAGGTCTTCGCCGACGAGTTTCCGGAAATGCACCGCCAAGCGCGGGAGATCGCTTCCTGGGGTGAAAATGTTTACGTCAAGATTCCCATAACCAATACTCGCGGGGAATCCTCGGCTGAACTCGTCAGCGATCTTAGCAAGGATGGCGTTAAGGTGAATGTAACGGCGATGATGACTCTGGAGCAAGTCGACCAAATCCTTGCTGCACTCACGCAGGTTGATTCCGCTCCAAGCTATCTTTCCATCTTCGCTGGACGCATCGCAGATACAGGGCGGGACCCAGAACCGATCATTCAGGAAACGGTCAATCGTATCAAGTCGCATCCGAAGATTGAGTTGATTTGGGCAAGCCCTCGAGAGATCCTAAACGTTTGGCAAGCGGATCGTTGTGGCTGCCACATCATCACAGCGACTGGAGACGTTCTTAAGAAGATGGCCCTGGCGGGGAAGGACTTGAATACGTACTCGCTCGAAACAGTCAAGATGTTCCACGACGATGCGCGAGCTGCAGGATACTCGTTCTAGCACCTGCTTATGCCGGCCTTCTTGCTGAGCACGCTTTATGTCGGTTTCATGCTGCTTACGATCTCCGATTTGTTCCCGGCAATCGCCCAGCTCAGCATAACGCCCTTTTTGGGTATCGGGGCTATGTTGGCTATAGTCGTTTACCAGAGGCAAGAGTGGCCGATCTGGCGCCACCAAGTTTTTGTTTTGCTCCTGTTTTTCATCGCCGCTATCGGTACTTCAATGGTCGCTAATGGCTGGGTTGGCGGAGGTGCACTCGCAGTATGGCAGTATCTGCCTTACAGCCTTGTATTGATTTTCGTAGGCTCGACGGGAACCACAACTTCACGCTTGGCTTGGCTCCGTAACGTGTTGGTCATAATCGCTGTCGCTTTTACATGCGCTGGACTCTACGACCTATTCACCGGCGTCACGGAATCCCACTTCATCTTAGGACCCAAACATTCGGACGATGTTCAGGAAGAACCGGTTGAAGTGGACCCCGGAGTATTGCGCCTAAAGGCGCTCGGCACCTCGGACGATCCAAACGATTTCGCGCAATTTCTGCTGATCGCGATCGCCCTGATCAGAGCGAGGCGTTTTGAAAAGGAAGGCTGGCTGCTAAGGGCGATCCGCGCATTGGTCATCGTCTTCTTGATGGTTGGCTTGTTTTATACCAGAAGCCGCGGGGCATTCGTGGGGCTTTCTGTGCTGCTGGCGCTCGCGGCATGGGAGAGATTTCGATGGGTTGGCGCCGCTGCTGTTATTGCGATGGCTGCTGCGGCTGCACCTTTTGTCTCAACACTCTCGGGTCGAGATCTCTCATTGGAAGGAGGCGCAGACAGGCTTGCAATTTGGTCTGACGCCCTTGGCGCAATCAAGCACTCACCTCTTTTAGGTAACGGATTTGGCTCGGCAACTGACCTCCTCGAACTTACGGCACATAATTCCTATTTGTTGTGCCTCGTTGAGTTGGGGTTAGCCGGTTTCCTTTGTTGGATCGGTATGCTTCTAGTCGTTGCGATCCCTCTTTGGCGGCTGGCAGAGGCGCCTCCCGGCACGGAGGCCGGTATTACGATTCGCTCATGGGCTCGGGCGATCCGTAGCGCGATTATTGCCTTCTTGGTGACCTCGTTTTTCCTCTCGCGGACCTATCATTTCCTGTTTCTGCTGCTGCTCGGGATGGCATTCGCGGTCGTGCAAATAAACTCCGATCGGATTGGAGAGAAGGAAGAACGTCTTCCTATGAAGACGTGGGTGCCGATTGCTGCTGCGATGAGTATAATGGCCGTCGGGATTCCATATGGGATGATCCGTTTAGAACATTTCCTCCGATAACTTACGATGACAATCAGGCCGGTTTTGAAGTGTCCACGTATGGCCGGTTTTCAGGTGTCCACCGAGGATTCCCTCGGACTACAGACGGCAAGAAGGACTTTTCCATAACGCAAAGACAGTCTCGTGCGCCGAATTATCCTCTCCCAATAGACCACGTAGCGTCCTAGTCTTGTGTAGATCGGATACGTCTTCGGCAGATAAGTCCAAATTCCCTGCATGTAGTCGATGTGCCAGTATCGTTCCAATTGTTCTTGGAACTCCTCAACGTAATATCGGTGATAGTAAACGCCCTCATCGGTTCCCTCTTTAGACTTTTTGAAGTTGTCGAACCGAAAGTTCTGGTGCAGAACCGTGAAGACAGCCTTTCCGGAAGGATGAAGAACACGGGCAACCTCGGCCAAAACGCGCGCCCGCTCCACGGGGGTTTCGAGATGGTCGATTAATTGTGTACATGCAACCGTATCAAAGTAACGGTCGGGAAACGGGAGCGAGGAGGGGTGCGCCTGGACAAAACAAACCGACTGAGGACAACGCTGGGCTGCCTCTTGCAACGCACATTGGAATAGCTCAGTCGCAATTACGGGCGCTAGGGCGGCAACCTCTTTCGTAATAATTCCTCGACCGGTCCCAACATCAAGCAAGCGCCTCGGATGACAAGAGCGGACCGAGGCGAGTATGGCGTCAGCTTCCGGGAGCCTGAAATCGAAGTTCATCCGTTACAACCCCACCGCACCCAGGCTGGGAACAAGGAACTGCACACCCCGGTTAAAGGCTGAACGGAGCGCACTGGGAAAGCGTGCGCCGAGCTGGAGTAATCGTCGGCCATCCGGCTTCGCCAGCAAGCGGGTGGCACGGACACCGAGAATATACACGGCCGCGCCGACACCGGTGCGCGCGAGCAAGTCTAGGAGTAGCGAGGATGTGGAAGGAACGACGAGAACGCTCGCCGTCATCGCGGCCGAAACACCTAGAACCTTCACCAGGTCAATCCAAGGAAAATGAAAGCTCAGAGCGTTACTCGCGAGCCAATACAGGCATATCGCGGCGATCGTCTGGGACAATCCGTTTGCGATTACGGCACCCATAGCTCCATAGTGCCGGATGAGCAGCACATCCAACCCAATGTTCAGTAGCGCCATCCACAGATTCAGCCGCACCGTCAGCGCCTGCTTGTCGGTCGCGGCTAATAGCGTGTTGACGGGAGTGAGGACGACCCTGGGAAGGGCAAGCAGCGAAGCCATTGCCATAAGCGGGATCGCCGGAAGGTACTTACTCCCGTAAGTGAGCGTAATCACTGGCCCGCTCAACAATGAGAGCCCAACGTGAATGGGAGCACAAAAGAACAGCAGATAGCGGACAGAAGTCCCAAACACATCCAACAACGCTCGCTGGTTTCGTCCAAATTGAGCCATCATCGTCGCGCCGACGGCGGTACTGAATGCCTGCGGTACAGAGCGGAGCCTTTCGGTGACATTAAACACAACTGTGTAAAACGCGAGCTGCCGAATGTCAGTCAAGTAGCGGAGAAAGATCACCTCAGATCGATCCCAAACGATGATCGAAAGTAGAAGAAGCACTGTGCTTTGACGGGAGAACGCGAATAACCGTCGTCGTATATCCACGGGAACTTCGGCGTGTGGGATGGACTCCATCCATCGCAGCACAGGACCGACACGGATCAAAAGCTCGGCCGTTCGCATTGTCAGCAAGGTGATAGCAAGCCCTAAAGTGCTACGCGAAAACGAAAGCGTTAGAATGACGCCGCCTACGTATATCGCATTAGAAACGAGAGCTCCAGGAACATTTGCGACAAGATTCTCGTTCGCCATGTTGGCTTGTGATGGTATCGCGTTTACCATCGCCGGCCACATTGCTGCCGCTAAGGCCGCGGCTGTCCACCGCATGTCATGATCCGCGCCGAACCATGCCACTGAAACTGCAACTACAGTCAAGATTGAAGCGATCGTGGCTTGCAGGCGAAACGTGGAGATGAAGATCGCTTTTGCCAATGCCGCTTCACCTCGTCCCAGGTATTCACCCATGTACTTGAATGTTGCCGCCGGCACACCGAGTGCCCCCACTGACGCCGTAATACTTACAAGCCAGGCGATATAAGTATAATGTCCGAGCTTCACTGGCCCCAGTGCCCGTGCGATGATGATGGAAGTAACGACTCCAGAGACCAACCCGACCACAGTCTCCAAGCCGAACCAAAACGAATTGCGAGCGATCGTATGACTGTTCACTTCCCCCCGGCGTCGCTTGCAATTATAAAGAGATAGGTTACTAAGCGGCTACATGCCTCGGCTTCGGCTCCGTGAAGAAGCGTGTGGATCGACGGCATCAGTGATCTCTCGCGGAACGATCGAGCAACTGGAGAACAATTTTGGCGGGATTTCCAGAGACTATCGCGAACGGAGGAACACTTGCGCTCACGACGCTCCCAGCGCCGACAATCGCGCCCTCCCCAATTTCGACGCCGCGTAAAACAGTGCAACCCCTGCCGAGCCAGGCTCCACGGCGAATTATTACGGGCTTCATTTCCGATGAACCGCAGGGCTCTCCCCTTATGCGCCTTTCCATGTTTAACGGATGCTGATGGTTATCGGTGATGAGGCAGTTATTTGCAATTAGTGCGTGATCTTCAATTAGGATGCTCCGGCCAACATTCATGGAAGTTTGATGTCCAATAAATACATGATTACCGACGACCAACTCAGGAGCCTCGCTCACACTCGGAGAGGCTATTGCTAGGGAGCCTGAAATCACCACATCGTCACCAATGGTTATGCGCGTGTGACCGATTAGAGAGGGAAGCAATTCCAGATAAAGGCCTCGACCAACGGACACGCATTTTCGTCGAAACAGCGGCTCCCGATAGAATGTCACGCAGAGTCTCAACCAAATAAAGGATACGATCAAGCGGCTCTGGTGGATCGCTTCAATCAGCCAAATCCACGGTAGAGGTAGTCGCAAGCGAAAACGAGTCGATGCCCGCGCCAGACGCTTCAAGCGAGCATAAGTGGGAGTGTCCGCTCGCTTCACGCGCAGGATAAAAGTGTCGATGGCGTGCATAGATTTAATTCGGGACAAATCATCTGCGCTAATTCAGCACCAGACGTTGTCCGACCTATGTCCTTGGCCTGTTATAGCCATAACTATAATAGCCATACCTCTGACTTAGCGTCGAAGGGTCGGCGGCATTCAGAACCACCCCTATAAACTTATCTTTCGGAATTAGACTGAGAGCGTTCATGCAAGCCCCGCGCTCGGTATGATCCGGCCTCACCACCAGCATGACCCTATCCGCCGAGGCCTGCAGGAGATCGTAGTCCGCTACTAACCCAACCGGAGGTGCATCGACGATGGTGAACGGAAATTCGCGACGGAACGTATCGCAGATCATTTTCCATCGAGGCGAATCGAGAAGCTCGGTGCGGTTGTCTTCCGCTTTGCCCGCAGGAAGAACATAGAGATTGGGAACCTCTTCAATCCGCACGAGCGCGTCCTCCAGCCGATGATTACCGAGGAGCACGTCTACCAACCCCGGTGACCGGGGAATGCCAAGCTTCTCCGAAACCGAGCCGCGTAAGAGATCCCCATCTACGATCAGAACATTGGTCTCTCTCTTCATCGCAAACACACCAGCTAGGTTTAGAGATGTTATCGTTTTGCCGTCCCCAGGTGTCGGACTCGAGACCATCACGATTGCCGGTGCGGGCAGTTCTTGAGTCAGTTTCGTTCTGATGATCCGGTATTCCTCGGGTACGGAGCCTGGGCCGTTCTCCAACAGAAAAACCGCTCGATCCGACAATTCCACCTTTACCAACCGTACAGTCGAGAGAATCGACTGCAAAGGGGCACCTTCGGCGTCCTGAACCGACGAAATCGCCGCATTTGGAGCATTTGATATCCCGTCCTCGGCCTCCGGCGCACCAAGTCCCAAACCACTCTGCCGCAGGGCGTTAAACAGTTTGCTCATTGGACCTCTTGGAACGAACTCGAATGCCTAGCCGGCTTGCCCATCGGACAGAAAGCGGCAGCTCCGGGTTGTCGCCGATGTCATCAATCGTCGGCAACGCCAGGCTGGCCCACGGTGCGGCCTGAACCCTGGCTAGCTGCGATTCACGCAGTAGAAGTGATTTGATTTCATCGCCGTTGGGAAGCGAAGCAGAACTCATGGGATCAACTGGTGAAAGACAGAGATCGACGGCCACATCGAAGATGTCCTGTTCGCTTACTGTTCTCCTGGTCTCGGCGAATGCAGTCAGCAGGGCATTATCGCAGATCCCATTCACCACTCGGGGGATTCCGGCGGAAATGAGCGTGATCAATTTGAGTGCCTCTGGCGCGAACGGCGCATTGCCTTCTCCGCCCGCGGCGTTCCATCGGTAGTCGATATACTCCGGCACCTGCGCCGCCGTAAGCGGCTCCAACCGAACCCGAACTGCGATACGTTGCTTGAGCTGGCGCAGGTCGCTACGATCCAGGATGGCATTAAGCTCATTCTGCCCGACGAGCACGATCTGAAGGAACTTCCCGAATGGACCTTCAAGGTTTCCCATTAGTCGGACTTCCTCCAGAAGCGCCGGATCCATTTGCTGAGCTTCATCGACAACTAGAACGGCCACTTTCCCCTCTCCTGCTGTCTCGAAGAGAATGTTATGTAGGCAATTTAGGCGTCGAGCCTTGCTGTCAGGAACTGCCTCCATGCCGAAATCGAGCAGGACCATCTCAAGGAACTCGGAGGCGGTTAGTGTGGGATTGACGATAAAGCTCGTCAGGACTTCAGATTGTACGAACGACTCAAGCACCGCTGCGAGAACCGACGTCTTGCCAGTTCCTGCATCCCCCGTGAGCACCATGAACCCTTTTCTTCGATGAACGGCATAAAGAAGTCCTGCCAGGGCTTCCTCGTGAGACCGCGTAAAATACAGAAACCGCGGATCTGGCGTCATCGAAAACGGGTTTCTTTCCAGCTTGAAAAAAGATTCGTACATCGCGTTTCTTTAGAGCGAGGCAAGTCGGGTCGTCGTCAAGCCGCCTTACTGCCGGCACTCTGAGCGCCCGTGATCTTCGGAACACGACCCAGGATCGTGACATCCTCCGGCAGCTCCCATTCCCCGAGAAGCACGTTGGCACGAAGCTCCCGCAAGAGAGGATAGACCAACGAGAGGGCTATCGAAACTAGAATTGCCACCGCATAAAGGATCTCACGAGGCGGCTTTACGGGCTTTTCGGGAACCCTAGCGGCGTCTAGAACATTAAATTGTTCGGCCTTCTGCCGCTTTTCCATGTCGCTGGCCATATCTGCTTCCAGGCTTTTCCTCAACAGAGATTCATAGTTACCTTTTGAAATATCGTAATCACGCTTCAGCGAGGCCATATCCTGCTCTCGAAGCGGTAGATTTTCAACTCGGCGCTGATAAGATGCTAAATCAGCTAAGATCCTTTGGCGATCGGCCTGACGGGAGCCCAGCTCTTTGTTCGCTCCTTCCAATTGCAATTTCAACTCGCCAATTTTTGCTCTCACCTGAGCTAGGGGCTCAGACGGTCCGGCCGGAGGGTCGGGTCCGGCGTCGACAACCTCAGAGGAACTGGAGCTGCCTTCGGCAGCCTTAGCGGCACTAAGCGCGGCCTGTGCCTCTTGCTTTTCCAACTGCTCAAGACGAGCCTTCATGCGGCGCACCTCGGGATATTGGTCCGTATAGTGAACCTGCAGGTCCGCGAGCATTCGCCCTGCCTTCGCAGCCTCGCTTTCTCCCGATGGGCTAGATACTCTGACGGGCGCTGAACCCGCGACGGTCCTGTGCGTCGCGTGAGAGCCCCCTGACGTTTGCGCAAGCGAGCTCTCGACGACGTTGGCTGCGCCCAATGCTCCCTGGATCGTGGCCACGCTTTGTTGCGCTCTCAGGATTGCGTCTTGATTCCCTTGAAGCTGAACCTGCATGCTCGTGATACCGGCCAAAAGAGACTGCTGCTGCTCGGGCAGTTCGCCGTTGTGTTCTCGCTTGTATTCCGCCACGCGAGCCTCCAGCTTGGCCAGAGTTTCCTTTGTCGATTCGAGCTGCGAGGTCAGAAACTGAGAAGTACTCTCGGCCTGAATCTCACGAGTACGGAGATTTTCCTCAATGAAATACGTACCGAGTTGGTTAACGACGGCGGCAACCTGTTCCGGGTTACCCCCGAGCAAGCTAATTCGGAAGGCACCGGGCTGGTTTCTGGTCCAACCTCGCTCCAATTTAATACTGATATCCTTCCGCATTTGGTCAATCACTTCTTCTTGACTGAGGTGCTTGCGTTCCTCGGAATACAGCTTGAACTTTTCGATGACGGTCTGTAATCGAGTCGCGCTCAGAACCTCTTGACTGATTGTGGCTAAGCGATCTTGCAATTCTGCATTCACCGTCGAGGACACTAGCTTTTCTGGGATCTTTTGCGATTCAACAAGAATAACCGTTTCAGCTCGATAAATGGCCGGAAGCCGGTACACCCAAGCGCAAGCGGCCGCCGAACTCAGAATAAGGACCACCAGCATTCCCATCCAGCGCCTTTTCAGAACTCGGACTGCCGCTCGAGGTGTAACAATGTTGCTGATCCCTGGTTTCTGCCAGTTGGTCGTCGCCTCACCTGAGATGGAGTTACGCTTATCGGACATGAATCATCTCCTGCGCCATCTTCGCTTCCGGCAACTTAGCATTCAGCTGGAGCGCTTTCTCGAGCGTCCTGCGAGCATTCACAGTGTCACCCAGCTTAGAATAAGCCATCGCGAGATGGTAAGAGCGAACTGGGGCGTTCTCTTGGACTGACGCGACTAGTTGTTCCACAGCGTTACGATACGTGCCCCTCTGGTAATATGCCCACCCCAAAGTGTCCTTAAAAGCCAAGTTCTTCGGGTTCAGCTTGACCGCTGCCAGGGCAAATTGAATTGCTTCGTCCGCTTTGGTCGTTGCCGAAAGCCGATACGACAGGTTGTTCAGCGCGACCGAGTTGGTCGGCTCAGCCTGAATGACAGCTCTATAATCCGCAATCGCACTATCATAACGCCCGGCAAGTTCGTCGACCATGCCCATCAACAATCGCGCCCCAACTTCTCCCTCATTATTTTTCACCACCCCGGCTAAAGTCGCATAAGCGCGGTTTAGATTACCCTGGGTGAGATCGATCTGCGCGAGCGCTAAGTCAGATGGCACGAAACCTGGATCTATTGCCTTTGCAGCGAGAAACTCAGTGCGCGCCTCATCAAGTTTCCCGTTCGCCGCGAGCCATGATCCTAGAAAGTGACGGACCACGGTCGATTTCGGGCGTGAGTCCGCGTACGCTCTAAGGCGCACTGTGCCAGCATCTCGTTTATTTTCAACGGCAAAACTCTGCGCCAATAATTGCAGGGCCCGAATATCTTCAGGCGCAAGCTTGAGTGCCTCCTCAAATTGCGTCCTCGCCTGGACGAACTGCTTCTGCTGCAATGCGATAATACCCGCTTGCATGTGAAGCTCCGGTGCGTCTCCAAGAGCTCTCGCCTTGTTGACCCCCTCCCGAACTTCATCCAGTTGCCCTGCTGCCAGCAGAGCCCAGTTTTGCTGAATCAGCATGGGCATTAAGTTTAGTTGGTCCTTCGGCGCAGCCTTCAGTAACTCCAGCGCTGCCTTTGGATCAGATGCCCTCAGAAGAGACTCGGCCAGATCGAACCTGGCAATCATCAGGGACGGATCACAACGCAGTGCTTCAGTTAATTCGCGACGGCTGTTGAGCATCGCCCCTTGTGCGCGATTTACCCGAGCCATAAGATAATGTGCTTTCCCCGAATTAGGCTGATATTGCAACGATTTGTTCAGGTCGGCAGTGGCCTCCTGTAGCTTGCCGCTCAGGAGGTAGATCTGAGTCCGCTGAATCAAAGCGTCAACATCCTTCCCATTCTCCTTCAGCACCTGTGTGAGAACCTTCTCAGCTGCGGGAAACTGTTTCGCTGCAAGATAACCAGCCACCAGGCGGCTGCGCGCTACGCGGGATTTGGGATCCGCCTTCGCTAACCGTTCCAGTTCGTGAAGTGCTTCTTCCTGCCTCCCTTGCGCAAAGAGGAACTGTGCGTAGCGGTAGTTGAATTGGGGATCGCTCAGAGCGGCCAGCCGCTTGAACAATGCCTCGCTCTCCGCTTTCTTCCCTCGACTCCGATCTACGTCCGCCAAGTCAGACAAAGCCATGGCACTACGCGAATCCAATTCGAGCGCAGCGCGATAGTGGATTTCGGCGTCGTCCGGAGCATTTTGTAGGAGATAAAAGCGGGCCAGTGCGACGCGCGCTTCAACACTCTTGGGCTCTTGTGCGACGGCATTTTTTAATACGGACTCAGCCGAAGCTGGATCTTTCTGGTTGAGCTTAAGCGTCGCCATAAGCACGCTAGCCTGCAAATTTTTTGGAAATTTGGCCAGCGCCTCTCGCAAATGCTTCTCTGCGTTTTCGGGTTCGTTTAAGCGCATCTCAGCCAACGCCATAGTATTAATTGCGTCCGCCGTTGAAGCTGATGAGCTCAAAGCCAGCTCAGCACGGCGCTCCGCTTCTCGAACGACAGTCGGATCAGCGTTGACCGCCATTAACTCCGCGAGCCTCAATTGAGCTGGTGAATAACTTGGATCGACTTTTGTCGCCCGAAGAAGATAATTTGCCGCAGCTTGAAAGTCGCCCAGTTCGATATAGATCAAAGCGGCTTGATACAGAGGTTCCGGATTGTTGGGTTGGTTTTTAGCCGCCGATCTAAATTCCAACAGCGCGCGCGAGTAGTCGTTTTTGGCAAGGAAACCCTTTGCCCGCGACATTGACCGGTTTGCAAGTCCTGCGGGGGAGCGATCGCAGCCGCAAAGAAAAATCGCGGAAATTACCGCAAAAACAAGGGCAGACCTTTTCGTAACCATACTTCTGTGTATCATCCGCCTCCGCAGATCATGACTCGCCACCGCTGTTTAGCACCGGGAATGAGACCTCCAGAAGGGCTCCCAATTATGCATGGCACTTGCAGCTATCTAGGAGTCGACAGAACTCCCCGTATAGATCTATAGCATATACCAGGCGGCAAAGCAATCGTAGCTCTGCTCAAACCCAGGTTATGCGAGGACTTCGGGAGAAGGCAACCCGGAAAGGGTGCAGCACATCATTTGTCAATACTGGGCACCGCGTAACGAGAAAGAAGGGGACGCTTGGACGGCGTTTTCCTCTTCTTACGGCCTTACTGCGTTTCGTGGTGGACCCCGAAGCTTCGAGTGATCTACAGGAACCGGACCTTGCGGCGAACCAAGCACAACAGTGCACCCGCCATCAGGAACAAACCAATCGTGCCCGGCTCTGGAGTTGCGAGGCCTACGTCGTCAATGAATGCCGTGTTATCCGTTGACGCTGTACCCGTGAACGTCAGAGTATACGACCCTGCTGTTGTGACCGGACCGATCGCGAACGTCTCCAGCGTGAAGGAATTTAAACCGGCGCTGCTGACCGAGGTCGAGAAACTGTTTCCGGGCCCCGTAATCGTGATGTCAAGAATTTGGTTCTGCCCCGGTCGGGCTGCCAGCAGGAAGGAAAGTGAGTAGTAAGGCGAGACTACGAGATTGACTGTCTGAGAAAGTGCGCCTTCGACTTGGATGAACGCTGCCTGCGGCGTGTTCGCATCAGCCGGTGTAGGTATCGTGGGATTACCGAATGCACTGCCGTTCTGCACCAAGCCGGTTCCTACGCCGAAGTTCCAACCAATCCCTGCCGATGCGTTGAAATCTTGCTCCGGCAAAGTTGTCGGATTCGGGTAAACGTAGCTGGTGTAAAGGGAGTTGAGTCCATCAAAGGCGGAACCGGAGTACACTTGATAGGCGTAGTTTGCAGTGGGCGTCGTTGCTGGGACAGGATCAGGAGTTACTGCCCCGCCAGTCACTGCGACCAAATCGAAGGTTGGATTAGTGATGACAGACTCAGCGAAGGCTGTCGCCACCGCCAAACTCATGAATGTAGCCAACAACAAGATCCTCATTATGACTTCTCCTCCGAAGTGAGGCAGCAACCACGTACCCCCACCCCGAGACAGCAGTATAGCTGCTTAGACCTGCTTTGTCAAGGAAATACGACCGTTTTCTCACGCGCTCGAAATTGCTTCGAGTGCAGTTCTTTTGTCACATTTTGTCACATATTTCATTGCCGCCGAGCAGCCGAGAAAACGGTAACGTCAGGCACCGGATCGGGGATGCCCGGCGTCTGGGCATTTTCGGTCAGCATCTCGGTGCGCCGAGTGCTTAACTTTCGGCCTTGACTTATCTAGGGCTCGGGTGTACCCTCTACTCTGGCGGGAAATTGATCGGAGGACGAAGACTGTGAAGACCATCTGGATCGCGCTGGGCCTCGTTAGCGCCGTTGGCTTGCGAGCTGAGAGTGACTTGACTCCGCTGATCGCCAATGCGGGTTTCGAAAGTCAAAATGCCTTCACGGGCGCTTGCGACGGAGGCAATCCGTGTTACAACTACACAATCGTTGACTGGCCCCAAAGCAGCGGAACTTCTGGAACCTTTGCTCCAGCACTCTATGCCGCTGCGGGAATTAGCGCATATCAGGGCAACAACGTCGCTTTCCTTGTTCCGGCCGCCTACATCCAGCAAACTCTCAACGTGGACTTGACAGTAGGGACCACATACACTATTTCCGTCGCGGTGGCCGGTCGCGAAGACACAGGGGCTGCCAATTATCGCCTCGGAGTTGCCGATGCTGGTTTTGCTACGTTTTATCAAACCAGTGGAATTGCCACTCCAGGCGTTTGGCAGATTGCGACGCTGACCTTTGTCGCGCCCAGCGATCTAACGTTTGACAATAATCCCTTTGTTTACATAGCTACGGACACCGGTGGTCAACTTCTGGTGGACGCCGCGACTCCAGAACCGGCACCTTTCGCTCTGATTATTTTTGGTATAATTACCGTTTTCGCGATGAAACGTCTGCGCCAGGTCTGACCGGCGTCGCAAGCTCAGGTTACCCGAGGATCCCCGGACTCCAGCTTCCTGGGCCGACGATGGTGTCTTTCGGGGTCATCAGTGAGTCCTCCCAGACAACTGCCTACGATCTCTCGCGCTGGAAACAACGGTTCGAGGCCCGGAGACAACCCGGCGGTGGCGATCGCACGACCACGGCAGGGGGGATTTCCTCGGTCCGCCTTGCGATTCGGTGCCCCCTACTCTCCCCTAGTCATTCCCTTAGCCTCGCCCTTTGTCTCTTCCTTTGTCATCGCCGCCTTCTCGATGGAAAGGAAGTCCGGGACTTCAACGTCGTTATCCACCCATTCGGCGCCGAGCAGAACAGTTCTCGCCGTCAGAAAAAGAATGAAAACGTCGAATGAGAGCGACAGGTATTTCAAATAAAACATGTCGTATTCAAGTTTCCGGAAAGCATCCTGGATGGTGGTGCAGTAACGATAACGCACTTGCGCCAAACCGGTGATACCTGGGCGCATTGAATGTCTCTCGTCGTAAAAGGGGATCGCTGTACGCAACTGATCCGTGAAATCGGGTCGCTCCGGGCGCGGCCCGATCAAACCCATCTCGCCTCGGATTACGTTGATAAACTGCGGTAACTCATCCAATCGAAACTTTCTCAAAAACGCACCGATATTCGTGATCCTCGGATCATTCTGGGCGGCCCATTGCGCGCCTCCCGCCTCGGCATCCTGCCGCATCGAGCGAAACTTGAGGAGAGTGAACGGAGCGCCACGGTACCCAATTCTCACTTGCCGGTAAAGAATCGGCCCTTTTGAGTCCAGCCGAATGAGGATCGCAACAACGGCCATAATCGGCAGACATATGACAAATCCGGTACAGGCCGCAACAATATCAATGGTGCGCTTAGCAAACCTCAGATAGAGTGGTCGCCGAAAGCCACCCGTAAACACAAACCAACTAGGACGAACCACATTCAACCAAATTCGCCCTGTCAGGGCCGCCAACATTGAGGCGGCATCTTCCACCGCGATGCCGGCAGTGCGAAGACTCACCAGAGCTCCCACCGGCAGGCGGCCCCGCTGCTGTTCCTGCGCAACAACGACGAGCGTCACCCCGGCGTCCGCTACAATGTGCTCAAGGTTCCGGCAGGACCCGATGACGGGCCCAACCTGCGCGCTAAGCTCGAGTTCATCCTCCACGATGAAACCGGCGAAACGCCAATTCAGATCCCGCCGGACATGAATCTCATGAGCAACGTGCCTCGCAAGTTCGCCTGATCCTAGAATCGCAACCGTCCCAAAGGGGACCTGCGTCCAAGCCGTCTCGAACATCCATCGACCAAACACTGTGAGCGTAAATAGAAGCGTCAAACCTATCAGGAGGCCGCCCCTTCCGAGTATCAAGCCAAGCGGAGCTATACATAGCAATCCGGGAATCAGGCATCCTGCCGCTAGCGCCTTCACGAATCGGGACCAGTCCTTAGCGGTATAAGGACCGTCCAGTTGATAGCAATTTGTCACATGCAGAATAAGTTGGATAAAGGAGACGAAAAGTACTGTCGCTAGAACGAAACTCGGTCTCGAAAGGAGTCGATCGATCGGGCCAAGATCGCCAGCATTCCTAATAACGGCCCCAGCGAGAAGGCAAGCGAAAGCTAGCGCGATATCTCCGCTGCAAAGAAAAAGTGCTTTAAGCGACGTATAGCGATGAAAGATCCGGAGCATTTAATAGGCCACTCCCCGCCCGAGATCAAAACGGTACATCAGAGTATCGGACTTTGTCAACCATGGCAATATGCCAAACGTCGAATGTCGCGGCCAAGTGAAAAGTTCCTAATTGAGCCAAGTAGAAAGTTCCTCTTGACAGCCGCAAGGCTGAAGGATGGAACGAATCGAGATGAGCCAAGAGGAACTCGACAAGTTGGAATGGCTGAAACGGGCTAGGGACGGCGTGATCACTCGGCGCGAAGCTGCCCGTAAGATGGGGGTGACCGACCGTTGGGTGCGCAAGCTGCTGAAGCGGATGAAGAAGCGTGGCGATGCGGTCGTGGTGCATGGGTTGCGGGACCGGGCATCGAACCGGAAGATCGCGAGCCAGACACAGAAACGGGCCATCGAAGTTCTGAAGCAGGCCGAGTGGCACGACTTCGGACCAACCTTTGCCAGCGAGCAGTTAGCCAAGCGGCATCAGATCCGGGTCGGCAAAGAGACCCTGCGCGGATGGATGATCGAAGCCGGATTGTGGAAACCCGGTGCGCGCAGAATCGAGGAGGTCCATTGCTGGCGGCCCCGCCGCAGCGCGTTCGGCGAGCTGGTGCAGTGGGACACATCCGAGCACGACTGGCTGGAAGGACGCGGGCCGGTGCGCTACCTGGTGCGGCTGATCGACGACGCGACCAGTTGGAGCTGGGGCCGGTTTGTGGAGCGCGACGCGACGCCGTTCAACATGGCCGTGCTATGGGAGTATCTGGAGAAAAACGGTCGGATGGTGGACGTGTACACGGACCGCGACTCGATGTTCGCTGTGGCGCCGCGCGCCGGCGAAAGCGAGGCCGAACGCACCGCCGCGGATCGGCTGACGCAGATGGGACGCGGGCTGCGGGAGCTGGGCATCGGCTGGATCGCGGCGTACTCGCCGCAGGCCAAGGGACGCATTGAACGCAGCTTTTTGACCGCCCAGGACCGCCTGGTGAAAGATCTGCGGCTGGCTAAAGTCTCGACCATGGAAGCGGCCAACGCGTTTCTGGAAACCGGAATACTGGCCGGAGTGGAATCGGCGTTTCGCGCGCCCGGTCGCGGAGTTTCCGAATCAGCATCGAGCCTTGACGCCGGCGTTGGAGTTGGCCGCGATCCTGTGCCACGTCGAGCCGCGCGTCATCGCCAACGACTACACCTTTTCTTTCGCCGGTCGTCGCTACCAGATCGCGCGCGAACATGCGCAAGCCGGCATGCGGCATCAGCGGCTGCGCGTGGAACTGCGGTTAAACGGGGAGTTGCATGCTCGCTACCAACAGCGGTACTTGAACATCTCCGAGTGCGGTGCGCGCCTATCTACCCCTGAGCCGGCGGTGCGCAAACCGGTACGCAAGGATCACAACGCCGGAGGCAAGAGCACCTGGATGCAGGGCTTCTTTGATCGCCCCAGTCCTCCGCTGTGGAAAGCGATCGGTGAATGAAACCTATTGGGTGCGCCGGGCAAGCCCGGCGATCCTCGCGTTGTATGGCCCAAAGCCTCCGCTCGGGAGTTTCACCAAAAGCACCTGTCGTCCAGGAAGGCCCTCCTAGGCGACCGGTTGAGACTACCCGGGTTTTAATCGCTGTGAGAGGGCCTGCGCCGACTGCTTCCGGAGCCAACTCCGTCGCCTCGGCTTTGGGCAGCCTCGCCAGGCGCGACCCCGGCGAGACTGTGCGAACATACCATGAGGGTTTTCAATCAACCCTCCAAATAGGAACTTTCTACTTTGGTGGGATTAGGAACTTTCTACTTCGGTCCGACATATGCCAAACGTCGAATTGCTCCAATAAATAGTTTGAATTCTCTATGGGAGCCGATCGCACCACAGCTTCATTAGTCTAAGGAGCATCATGTCAGCCGGTATAGTCGCTACAACGAATCGTCCTTGAGCCTTAGACCGCACGATGTTATAGAGGGTGGGGGAAGCGATCGAGCGAAGCAGTCCTTTGGCCTTCGCGTACATGCGAACCCCGGCAATTTCGGCGCGATGACCTTCGAACGCTGCTCTAACGAGTGCAGCGAGCGCATCCATATCAATCATTTCGTGGAAGCGGTTTCGCTGTTCCAGCAGATGGAAGCGGATTAATTTCTGCAAAGGGATAAATCCCCTCATTACAAGGGCCCAATCCTCCAAGCTGTTTTTTGTCGCGATTGGAATTTTCATGAGCTCCGGGAACAGAGCCTTCAGCGTCCGCCGGTACAACATTTTCTCCACCCGGCAGGGAGCCGGCAGGATTCCAAGAAATTCAACGACACTCTTATCCAACCATGGGTTTGCCGCCTCAAGCACACTCAGTTTGTAGTAATTCGAGCGGTTGGCGTAATTACGGATCTTCTGGTAGTAGTGGAAATAGTCCTTCCGAGCCGACGGCTGTCGCAGAGGACATTGGGCAACTGCCCGTTCAATCGCAGCTCGTGACTGCTCGATAAATTCTCCCCGCCGTCTTGGACTCAGCAGGCGCACGACGTCGGGAAATTCCTTCAGCTCGCGCAGGCCGCACCTCGCCAAAGCTTCAGCGTCGGATTCCCCGCCACCTTTGACGCCAAAAACCTCGTCGCCGCGAACCAAGTAGTCGGCACCTACCTCCTGCCGAATCCGCCGCATCAGGCGCAACTCACTCGTCGGGTATAGTTAGTTAAGGACGATGCTACATTCAAACCTGAAATCGTACACGCGATCCTTGCCGCCGCTGAAAAATGGGGCTTCGGCCGGTCAAACACGACGTCCGCTGATCGAAAGCTGCCGTCTGGCGCTTCGACCGCAACTTCAAACCACGGGTGAAGCTCATATCTCGCCAGCGGCTATCGATATGAATCAAGTGGAGTTCTTGGCAGACAGCCCGAATCCAGATCCAGGGATTTTTATAATTTATAAAAAAATACCATCGGTACTCCCATTGACTTCTTTGCCAAACGTAATATACTCTTTCAAGATCTCTGGAGGAACAACAATGATGCGAATTCGCACTACCCTCTTTTGCTCAGTGCAGGCGCTCGCTTGCAAGACAGCGAAGCCTGAGACAGTTGTCATCACCTTTGCTCAACCTGCGGCTGGCAAAGTGGTCACCGATAACTGTGGCTCTACGTACTAACTGCACATTGGGTCATAGGAGGAAGATTAGCGCATGGGCGGGATAAAGTGCAATAGACGCGACATGGCCAGCCTAAGCGCCGGGGAGGTAGAACGAGTTGGCCTATGGTGCTAATATGCCAAGCGGCATACAGGGAGAAACTAAGGTGTTAAAAAGAATTGGATTATTGGTGGCCGCGACCCTCGGGTGTTCGGCTGCCACAACATATGTCCTCACGGCAGATGCTACCGGATCGCTGGACGGAACCCAATTCAACGCTCCCACCCTCCTGACAATCACAGCGATAGCGAACGCGGCAACACCCGGTGACCCATTTTCTGCCACAGTGGAATTTGGTTCGGTGATCGACACCTTCAATCTGAAGCATGCGTATCTGTTTGAGAGCGGCAGTTGCATGATAGAACCATCGGTGCCTGCCTGTGGGGGGTTTGGCACCGGAGTTACTGACATCCTGGATATCTCGAATAACGCCTTCGCAACCTACGTACTTGGCACCGCCCTCGCTACCGTCGACGACGCCACTCCTTTCATTGGAGGTTCTTCGTTTGCAGATGACAGCGGCGGCAACCTGATCCTGGTCACGGCGATAACCGGAACGTTCACGGCGACCGTGAACTCCGTGCCTGAACCATCATCGGCAGTGCTTCTAGCGTTTGCGCTTCTTGCGCTCGGCATCTCTTCTCGGCGTCGCTGACAATCAGTCAATGCCGGATTGCTACTTGGCAGAAAGTACAAAGATACCAAGCGTTGATCTTGGACAGGCAGCCGCAGGCTTCCGCCTCTACCAGTAGGTCCAGTTGCCGGTGAACAGAACCCACAGGGCAAGCAACCCGTTGGTGATGCCGTGGACGGCTGCCGCATCGCCGATTCGGGCACGCCGCTGAAACGCCCAGGCGTAAAGCATGCCGGCGGCGATTCCCGCAACCCAACGCTGCCCGTGCAGCACTCCGAACAGGATCGACGAGACGACAAAGGAGAGCAGCGTAAATCGCCTTGGGTCCACTGCCGCAAAATCGGCGGAGATCAAGCGACGTAGGAGGTAGCCGCGAAATGCTAGCTCCTCGGCGACCGGTACCGTGACGACCGCCCCAACCAACCGGAACAGGATCCAGCCGAATCGGGCGAAGAACGCGATACCGCCAGGGACGCTGGCATCGGCACCGCTCCAGAGCCGCCGCCTATCCAATGTGCAACGCCAACCTATTCTATGCCAACCCGTTTCAGGAAAACCGCCGCACCGCTGACGGCCGCTTCCCAGCCGGGCCGCCAACTCAGCGCGGCGTATGATCGCCGATACCTCAAAAAAAAGCCGCTGCCGCGAAGACCCGCAGCGGATACAACCACTCGAAACCAGCGGACAAAGACTGTGCCAAGTACACTGCAAATATGACCAATCGAAAGACAAGCAGCGGCGGGGAACGCCGCCGCAACGCCTGCTGCACCGACTACCAACAACATCATTCCGAGAAGTTTTGCATCAATCCTCCAATCGATCCCTCAACGGCCTGTAGGCTATACAGGTTGAGTCTCTGCTCGTCAAGACCTAACATTGTTGTGCGGCCGCCACGCCTCCAGTCGGTTGACTTTGCACTCTTGGCCAACGGCTATAAGGGTGAAGCCGGGGATTAAACCTTCCGTCGGAGCGCGCAGAGCAGCCCACCAGCCATTAGGAAGAGTGCAATTGTGCTAGGCTCAGGCGTCAAGATGAGGACGTCGTCTAGGAACGCCGTGGAGTTCCCCGCCTCAGTACCTGAGAATGTAACCGTATACGCACCAGGGTTCAAAATCGCAAAGGAAAACTGTATCTGAGTAATCGGCGACCCCGTATGGGTCGCGACGTTCTGGTTCAAGACCACATCCGCACCGTCGGAAATCTGGACGTTCACGGTCTGATTTCCATTTGGTAACTGGCCCATGTATCGGTTGGTGGTGGCTTGTCGGCCGCCGAGAAGAAAACTCAACGTGTAGTAAGGCGAGGCAAGCAGGTCGATCGTCTGTGAGATCGTGGAACCACTCCCGAATTGAATGAAGGCCGCTTGCCCACCGTCCGGTATCGTCGGCGGATTCAGGGAGCTGCCGTCCGTCGTTAAGCCGGTAGCGCCGTTGAAAATCCAGCCGAATGGAACACCCATGTTCCGTTCTATAAAATTTTGCTCCTGGGGATCGGAAGTGAAATAGGTCGGATTAAATGACTCAAAGTACCCAGAAGTCTCGGATTGATATGCGTAATCTCCAACCGATATGGAAACAGCGTCGAACGAAGGGTTGACCACCGACTCCGCCTGGGCCGTTCGGGCCATAAGCAGACTGACGGCAATTACAGAGACGACAATCGTTCTCACTGGCTGGGAGGATAGCATGACTGCTCATAGAAGTCAATTAAAAGAAGCACTTGGCGCGACACCAGGCTCGTAAAAGCTTGGCTCATTGGAGGGATTGGCGCGGATGGCACCTGCGTCCTTTGGCGCGCTCTGCCACAACCCAAGTTCGGGAGCCACTGCAAGCAAAGCGCCGTCGTCCACGGCCACCGCAACAAATGTCCGGCACCTGTAGGCATCAAAGGCACTCGACCCCGTACGAAAATCGCGGAATGGGCTTTGCGATACACGTTCCACCGAATGCTAGGGTGAGTACCGAGGACAAGGTCAACGCATAGAGGCCCAATCGGTCGTAACGCCGGCGAGACGCACTAAACCGGTGGCTTTCAATCGTGGCAGGGCCTCGACCGCGAAGGTGATGCCGAGCATTTCACCGGCGAGGAGCAGGGCTGTTAGAAGGAATCTGACGTTGAACTTCAGAACGGGTCCGCGAGACATGCCGAGGGGCCTGGGTTGTCCAGACCGACGAACGGGGAAAAGCACTAACGTCGGCGGGAGCGCATGATCAAAACAGTTCCGGCAAGAAGCGCGAGGGCATTCATGCCGGTGCTCCTGGATCGCTCTCCGGCGCAAGGCATCCAACATAGCCACACACAAGTCTCCCATCGCAAGCGCTGATACACCGAGTACCAACAACAACATTCCTAGAAGTTTTTGCATTAATCCTCCAGTGATCTCTCAAATATCTGCGACGGAGTGGAAACTCGACCTGACTTCTATTTCCTGCGGCGCGCTCGCATTACCAGCAAAGAACCCGAGACTAAAGCGATTGCGCTTCCAGCCGAGCCCATCCCGATCTCCGGTACACTGGGGGCGTTCGCCGTCGCGCCGCCTGATACGCCGACTACCAACAACATCATTCCGAGAAGTCTTTGCACCAATCCTCTAAGCGATCCCTCAACGTCCTGTCTGACTATCCAGGTTGAGTCTGTGCTCGTCAAGGTGTAACACGGTTGTGCGGCCGCCACGTGTGAATGTCCTAATTAGTTCCACTGACGTGCCCCCCCTGCTTACGTCCAACACCGTAGCCGAAACTGACCACATGACCCCGCGTCCGGTAGTTGTCAAAATCCATCTCGACCGCTCGTTCAGGCGGAACATCTTTAGCGTCGGGTACGGCACGGCGGGTGGAAGTGCAGAACAACGCTAAATGGAATTATGCATACCGCATTCGATTCCTGCGCGTCGCAAGGCTTCCGTCTCCAATCTAGGGCACTCATAGGCCCGAATCCTTCGACATAGGCCGTCAAAAGCGCGGAACAGGGCTTTGGCACGGGTTCCTCGGAGCGGGCGGGACGGGAAAACCGGACAGACAGGGAACGTGACTCGCGCGCTTTCGCACCGCGCGCGGCGCCCACTTTCGAGATACCGATTTCGGCGTACGTGTCAAGATCTTAAGTATATATATATATATATAAATATACCTGCCCTCCCCGTTTCCGAACCATACCAGCATCCCCTATAGAATGAGCAAATTAACGGGTATAGGATCTATTGATCAAAACAGCCTGCTTTCCAGGAATGCAAGAGCACGCCTCCCACGGCGTTCCATCGCGACCGCCGCCCGGATACTTTTCGGGAGCCGATTTGGGTTCCTCGCGCGCGCGTCATGCGAATTAAGATTGTATTAGCTGCCTCCGATTTTGAAATCGCCCAAATATCTCCCTTGGAATGAAGATTTTAATATGTATAGGAGTGAAAGGCAAAAATGGCCAGATTCCAGAGGGTACAAAACACCCTTCGACGGGGTCCTTATTGAGCTACCCAGAGAGCCGTTTTTCCGACTGATCCGTGGCCCAGCATTTCTGGAGCTAGGAAAAGAAGGGATCGTCTGTGAGCCCCCCGTAGGGCGCGCGATACCGGAGCCTGCGCGCATTTGCAATCGGACGGTCCGGATCCTTTTTCCGCTCCCGTGCCCGGCGCTGGCGCTCAGCATTCGCCTGTCTCTGGCACTCGGCGGCAGGACAGACATGCACGGCGCCCTTCGCGACCCGCTTTTTGGGTACGTACTCCTTCCCGCATTTGCTGCAGAACACACGGCCTTCTTTGCCAAGCGACACAAGCGCGAGTTGCACGGCCAGCTCGCCGAAAAGATCGGCGCCACGCCACTTCAAAGTTTCGCTTCTGTCGTCTATCGCCACGCCAACCTTGCCGATCGTCAACCAGGAATCCAACACATCGCGGAGACACCCTCGGTGGTCTTGAACCCGCGGTTGTGGACTCCAGCCCTCGTTTAGGACGAGTGCCCAGTCCCGCTGACTCGCCAGCCTTTCCTGTCGGACCTGGGCTGCAATTCGGAGCAAGGCGGCCGCTTGGCGCGCAAAGAAGCGCCACGTCTCCAGCGGTTCATGCCGGACAGCAGGACACCGCGAAGGCACGCTATCGCTCGCAAGCCCGAGCGGGCTTGGGACCTTGATGGGAAGGCCTGGCAGCGTTTCGTGCTGCCGCGGCACGCCGTGCTGGCAGAGATCGAGAACGCCCCACCTCTTCGCGAACGCCAAGATCTTTTCGCCCTTCGCGTCTTTGAGCTTCACGAATTCGTCCAGAATCGCTCGGCCTTCACTCTCCGCCTCTCTGCGACGCAGCAGCCAATCTCGGGCAATCGCACCGTCCAGAATCCAAGAGCCGCCAACATAACGTGCTTTCGCAGGTGTCCAAATCAGTTCTTCATCGCAAAGCTCGATCTGATCCAAAAAGATGTGCGCACGGCGGAGGTCGGTGGGCCGGGTAAGGCGAGCTCCCTTCTCCGTTCGAAGTAGGTCCTGGCTGAAGGTGTCATGCGATGTCACGTCATTCTCCGTGGCTTTCAAGAACAGCATAAGCGAATATTGCTCCTAAGAACAAACTCGAAGGGAGAATGCGTCATGCCGAAAATCTTGATCGATGTGAAAGAACTCTCGTATCGCCTATCGATCCCAAAGGGAACGCTATACAACTGGGTCTCGCAAGGCCGTCTGCCCCACAAGAAGCTGGGCTCGCGCCTGCTGTTCGATTGGGAAGAAATCGAAAACATGCTGGATCAGTCTACAATGGGAAAGGCGAGCAAGAGGTAGAGGGAGCTTATAGAATGCGAATCTACCAAAGGCGCACGGGAGGCAATTTTTACTACGACATCCACGCGAATGGGAAACGGGTGCAGATCAGCACTCGCACCAAGAACGTGAATCATGCCAAGAAGATTTTGGCGTTGCGGATGTCGGAGGCGGAGCGAGGCGTTTTCGAGAAGCAGGTTTCAGTGCCGCTTGCGGATTTAAACAAGCAGTACATGGAACACGCGAAGACGCACAAGCGATCGTGGGTGCGGGATGAACAGATGCTGGGGCATATAGAGCGAATCATGGGGCCCGTGACGCTGAAGCAAATCACGCCATTGCGCGTCGAGGAGTATCAGCGAGAGCGGCTTCAGGAAAAGGTCTGCCCAGCGACTGTGAATCGGGAGTTGGCAGTGCTGAAGCACGAGTTGAATCTCGCCGAGAAGTGGGAACTTCGCCAAGGGCCGAATCCGGTCCGCATGGTGAAGTTTCTTCGGGAGGACAACCTGCAACTCGCCACGCTCTCCGAAAAAGAGGAGCGGCTGTTGTTGAAGCATTGCCCTTCTTACCTGCAAGACATGGTGCTGTTCGCTCTCAATACAGGTCTCCGGTGCGGAGATTTATTCGATCTGAGATGGGAGGAGGTGGATTTAGAAGGCCGGCGCATGGCGCGCCTGATGCAGAAATCGAAACAAATGCTGAAAGTGCCATTGAACGAGGTCGCCTGCGAAATTCTGACGGCTTGGGCCACCCAACGCAAGTGTCCGTATGTGTTCTACAACCAACTGACCGGGGATCGCTTCCGGGATCTGAAAGGGAGCCTCAAGAAGGCGGTGAAGGACGCAGTGCTGGAAGGGATCACGTGGCATATTTTTCGGCATACGTTCGCTTCGAGGCTGGTATGCAGCGGAGTGGACATTGTAACGGTGAAGGAGCTCTGCGGCCATTCGCACATCTCAACGACGATGCGGTATGCTCACTCCAACGAGGAAGCGAAGCGTCGTGCGGTGGCGCTGGCCGGCTCGTGTGACAGGCCTGGGACAGTGATCCCGATGGAGCGCAGAACCAGGGCGTGACAGGTCCGCAAGGCGATGAGGTCAGGTAAGATAATGAATGGAGGAATGGGTGAGTGGTTGAAACCGGCGGTCTTGAAAACCGTTGAACTCGAAAGGGTTCCGGGGGTTCGAATCCCTCTTCCTCCGCCACTTCTTTATGATCAGTCGCCGCGCGATTTTTTTACTGGCTCCGCTTGCGTTCGCTCAACCACAGCTTGACAAGGCGGCGGTGGAACGCGGCAGGGCGCAGTTTAAATCGAGCTGCGGATTTTGCCATGCCGACGATGCGACGGGAAATCGGGCGCCGGATCTGATCCGGTCCGCACTGCTGAGCCACGACGTGAACGGCGACATGATTTCGCCGGTGATCAAGAACGGGCGGCCCGACAAAGATATGCCGGCGTTTCCGACGTTAAGCGACAAAACGATTGCGGACATCGTTGCGTTTTTACACAAGCAGGCGTACGATGCGATGCATAGCGCGGGAGTGCCGAACGATTATCCGCTGGCGAAGCTGCTGACGGGAAATGCGGACGCGGGGAAAGCGTATTTCAATGGCGCGTGCGCGGGCTGTCATTCTCCGACCGGCGACCTGGCGGGAGTCGCGAAGAAATATCGGCCGCTCGATCTGCAACAGCGGTTCCTGTATCCGGAGCGCGGGGCGCGGATCACGGCTACGGTGGCGCTGCCGGATGGCACGAAAATCGACGGCGGCCTGGTTCACAGCGACGAGTTTGAGATCGCGATTACGGGTCCCGACGGGTGGTATCGGTCGTGGAAACGCGGTGTTGTGAGTGTTGCGATTCACAATCCGCTGGCGGGGCATCAGGCGCTAATGGAAAAATACACCGACAAAGATATTCACGACGTGTTTGCGTATCTGGAAACGCTCCAATGAACTTTATAGTTGCATTGCTGTTGTTGCTCGGCGCCGATTGGCCCACCTACAACGGCGATTATTCGGGGCGGCGATATAGCAGCCTTGCGCAGATCGATCAATCGAATGTGAATCAACTGACGATCGCCTGGGTTGCGACGCTGCGCACGACTGCGATCAAATCGACGCCGCTGGTGGTGAACGGGATCATGTACTGGACGACGCCCGATAACGTGTGGGCGATGGATGCGCGGAGCGGGCGGGCGATCTGGCATTACCTGCGCGAATCGCAGGGCGACCACATCGGGCAGCGCGGCGTGGGGATGTACAAAGACTGGCTGTATTTCGAGACGCCGGACTGCCATCTGATTTCGCTGAACGCGAAGGACGGCACGGTGCGGTGGGATATCGAGCTGGCGGATCCGAAGCTGGGGTATTTCGCCACGATGGCTCCGCTGGTGATTCGCGATCACGTGCTGGTGGGGGTTTCGGGTGATGTGACCGACATTCCGGGATTTTTGGAATCGATCGATCCGGCGACGGGGAAGCTCCAGTGGCGATGGTATAGCGAGCCGAAGCTGGGCGAGCCTGGATCGGAGACCTGGCCGAAGGGGACCGACGCGATCACGCACGGCGGAGGCATGACATGGATCACGGGGACGTACGATCCGCAGTTGAACCTTACGTATTGGGGCACGGGTAATCCACAGCCGGTGCTGAATGGAGACACACGGCCGGGCGACAATCTGTACACGTGCTCGATAGTGGCGCTCGATCCAGATACGGGCAAGTTGAAGTGGCATTTCCAGCCGTCGCCGCACGATACGCATGACTGGGATGCGGCGCAGACGCCGATTCTGTTCGAGGACATGAAGAACGGAGTGCAGCGGAAGCTGATCGCGCAGGCCAGCAGGAACGGATATTTTTTCGTGCTCGATCGATCGACGGGCGAGCATATTTTGACGAAGCCGTTCATCGCGACGAACTGGGCGCAGGGGATCGATGCGCATGGGCAGCCTCGGCCGAAAAAGGAAAAGGAACCGAAGGCAGATGGGGCGCTCGTGTCGCCAGGATCCGACGGCGCGACGAATTGGATGGCTCCAAGTTACGATCCGGGTTCGGGGTTGTACTTCATCAGCGCGCGGCGATTGTGGAGCGAGTTCTATATGACGGCCGAGAGCAAGCCGGAGGGTTGGGCGGGACGCGACCGCAACCTATGGGCGCAATCGGTGATTGAAGCGATCGATCCGAAGACCGGCGACATTCGGTGGCAACACGAAATCGGAGATGGCGAGGGCGCTGCGGGAATCCTGACGACGGCGGGGAAACTGCTGTTCACGCAGGATAATTCGGACAATCTGATGGCGCTGGATCCGGCGACGGGAAAGACTTTGTGGCACGTGCCGATCGGCGGACGGATGGTGGCGTCGCCGATGACGTTCGAGCTCGAGGGGCGGCAGTATTTGATCACGGCGATTCAGAATTCGATTTTCGCCTGGGTGCTGCCGGGGAAGAATTAGAGCGGGCTGAAAGAAAACTTTAGCGTCTGTCCGCATGCTTACGCATGGCGGTTCAGAGGCCGGATGAAGTGATCTCCGCGGCCCAGCGGACGGATTCGAGGTAGAGTGCTCCGATATCCGCGGACTCGACACCGAGACCGTTCGCGAGGCGGGCAACGGTGTCCCAATCCGCGGCCTCATAGCGGCGAACCAGCGCATAGA
>Ga0182024_10002116_pt1 | contig 49884 bp, 48 predicted proteins | sample P32metaG_FD_120480 | JGI IMG/M metagenome (GOLD analysis project Ga0182024, IMG submission 120480) | Permafrost microbial communities from Stordalen Mire, Sweden - P3-2 metaG (Illumina Assembly) | ecosystem: Environmental > Terrestrial > Soil > Wetlands > Permafrost | place: Sweden: Stordalen...
CGGCAGCAGCGACACGCGTACTTCTCGCTTGTCGCGTTCGCTGCGGCTTCTGCGCACCAATCCATGCGATTCCAAGCGGTCGATTAATTCGACGGCGCTGTGATGCTTGAGCGCCATGCGCTCGGCCAACGTGCTTATCCTGGCCACCGCACTCTGGGGCAAGCCGCGAATGGCCAGGAGCATCAGGTATTGCTGTGGTTCGAGATTGGAACGTTGCGCGGCGGCATAGCCTTCCTGAATGAAATGCCGTATGCGGTAACGCAGCTCAGCAAGGGCTCGATATTCGGTATCGGAGATAGCATTTCCCATCTGCCTAAAAGTATATCGTAATACGATATTTAAAAGCCAATGGGATTGTGTAAAGACTTTGCTGCTATTAACCGCGTATGACCTTACTGCAAAATCAAAAAACTCTTCCAAGATTCCGGCTTAATCTTTACGACAATTCCCCAAGAACTGAGGCGGCGACTAAGAGAATGGGACAAGTGGCTCGTCTCCACTCGGGAAGTCAACATGTCGCCGCACGACCTACATCACTAGGTGAGTCGAAGGTTGAGATTCCGTTATCCTCTCCCATTCAGGATTACGGCGTAAATTAGTATGCGATTCAGTATTATTCCGTGTATGAATTTGCGAATGTTCGCATCTCGGCGGGGGCGGCGTGTACGGCCTTAACAGAGAGGGCGTTGGCAAGATCCTCCACTGCTTTTCGCGCGCAATCGAGATCATACCTCATCTAACTACCAATACCGATGTGGAACCGATCCGCTCGAAGGCATTCAATTTCCGAGGGTAAAGGTTACGGTCACTATCATGCTCACAGCAATGGGCCGTCCGTTGAGAAGGGTGGGCTGGTACTTCCATTGCTCCACAGCGTGAAGCGCAGCCGTCACCAGGAACGGATGTCCAGACGCGACTTTCATTTGGGTGATGTCGCCGTGCTCGTCGATTACGCAATCAATTACGACCTTCCCACTGATTCTAGTCTCCTTGGCCAAGACCGGATAGATAGGCTTGACTTCGGTGATGAGACGCGGAGCTTGAATTTTGCCTCCGACGCGATAAGGTCCCCGGTGCAGATGGGGGCGGTGGGGGCGAAGGGATGACCTGGTGGTTTCCAGCACCCACGATTGCTCCGAGGACACCGCCAAGTTGCCCGCCGGGCACTCCACCAGACACACCGCCGAATATGCCAGGAGAAGCGGGTTGCGGGGGCTGGGGTTCGTTCTTGATCTGTGCGATCTGCTTAGGAATTACGCGCGGCGCGTAGAGCTTTACTTCGCGCAGATGAAAAACGGGTTGCCTTGACGCGATGTGAGGTGGTGGAGGAGGGGGCGGTGCCAGCGGAGCCACCAGGAAGGTGTTCTGAAATTCCGATACGTTTATGGATTGGGTGTAGAGCAAAGGGATCAGGATGACTATCGCAAAAAATAAAGCATGCGCGACAAAGGAGAACAAAACGTGGAATGCGCGGTGGGGTCTTTTCATCTGACCCTTGCCTACCGGCTATTGCCTCTGCTTCGCGGCACCGGCACGACGCTGTTTTTCTCCGACGCAGTGGAGGACGGTTATTGGTGGATGCTTGCACTTTACCAAGGGCAGGACCGTTGGGGAGAGCCAGGTATGCGAGCGACGCAGTTCAGAACATTTTTTCGGTCTGTGGTGGGCCGACCCTGTGGCGGCCCTGATTATGGTTCCCATCATCGCAAGAGAGGGTGTCGAAGGATTGCAGGGAAAAGCCTGCGACGAATGCCGCGCGTGATAATTACTTCTTCGGAAGATCGTCGGATATCGTTGGAGCGTCTTGTGTCCCGTGGTCGACGATTTGAAAGAGCAGGAAGGCGTGCACCGCGCGTCCGTTGTGTCTGGACTGGACGTGACAAGCCGAATCCGCGCGCCGCGATCCGTTTCCGAGAATTCGTAGCGAATCTGTTCTTTGAGTCTCGTCATCGTCGCCGTGCCCGGCGGGTTGGTGTCGTGAATGAGCATCGGCGCGTTGAAATTCCCGGAGGCAAACATTTTGCCAATGTGTCGGAGGTGAGTTCGAATTTGATCGATGCTCGCTTTATCTTTCGCGTCGTTGGCCCTGACGTCGATTCCTCCTCCGTCGTTGAACAATCGGAAATGATGCACGGTCGCTTCGTGCGAAAAGCCCATGACATGTTCACCACGCTAACGCAGGATGTCCATACCGCTTGCGCCTCTGGGGAACGCCCTGGATGATTGCCGCCAAAGCCCAATCGATTTTTGGCAAATTTTTGGCAAAACGGTTTTTTGAGGGAGATCCCCGAAAAGGGGAAAAGTGAGAATAGAAGCGTATTTACTGGTGATTTGAATGGTGGGCCTGGGTGGACTTGAACCACCGACCTCGCCCTTATCAGGGGCGCGCTCTAGCCACCTGAGCTACAGGCCCTTGGAACTGGAGTGGCGATTGGAAACAACCTGAGCAGTTTACGACGGCGGGGGTAAATCTGCAATTGCGGGGCGATTCTGATGTTTGTACCCGATAGTGGAAATGGCCGCGGCTGCATAGGTTAGCGCATAGATTGAGGACGCGGTCTAATCCGGTTTGCGATGTTGACTGGGCTTGACGACGTCGGTTAACGATATTGATGTGATTCGACGATGCCGGTTAACGATGTTGATGTGGCTTGCGACCTGAGTTAACGGTGGCGCTTTCTTTTTGCACGAAATTTAGCGACGCGGATCTTTCCGCGGAATAAGGTTGACGACGATGAGCGACAGGCACGGAACGGGCGAAGTAAGTATTTTAAAAGGCGCGCTGGCGGGGGCGGTGGCCGGGTTGGTGGCTTCCTGGACGATGAATGAGTTTCAGAAGGTGTGGGCGGCCGCAGAGAAGTAGATCGCGGGCGGGAAGCAGGGCCAAGATAGGGCCCAGAAGAGTGGGGAAGACGCGGAGGACGCGACCATGAAGACGGCCGACCGGATCTCCGAGTTGGTGCAAGGCCGCCATTTGACGAAGGACGAAAAGAAAAAGGCCGGGCCGGTGGTGCATTACGCGTTCGGAGCGCTCTTGGGAGCGGTCTACGGCGCGTCGGTGGAGATGAATCCTGCCGCGAATGCGCTGGCGGGCGTTCCTTTCGGCGCGATTTTGTTTGCCGCGGCAAACGAGATGGCCTTGCCAGTGTTGGGCTTAAGCGATAAGCCTGCGGCGTATCCCTTGTCGACGCATCTTTATGGATTGGTCTCGCACGCTGTCTATGGGGTGACGACGGAAACGATTCGCAGAATGGTGCGCGGGTAAAGCGCGCGCCAACGTTACGAACTACTGCACGAAGCCGACCGTGGGCGTGGGCTCGCTGCCGGCGGGAGATTCCTTGATCGAGCCGAACTGCGATTCGTAGCGCGCGATATTTTCTCCCAGGGCGCGCCAGATGCGCTTGGCGTGGCCGGGGCTGACGATCATGCTTCCGGTCAGCTTGCCTTGCGCGCCGTTGGGAAAAATGTAGATGAAATTCATGGTGAACTCTTCGAGATTATGATGAATCATCACCAGGTTGCTGTACTGCCCCTGTAGTTCTTTTTCGTCCGCCTTGATTTGAACCTGACCCTGACCCTGCTGTGGTGGCCGCTGCTCGTCCATGCGTTGCTCTCCCTGAATGCTTTCTCGAAGTTAACACATGCGCGTGGTAATGGCGCAGGTCGCTGAAGGATCTTGTTCGGCCGATTCGCCGCCGCGATACCGGAATTATCTTGAACGGTTGTTAATTTGGAAATTCTGAGGCTCCGATGCATTGACAGCGCAAGACATTAAGTGTAGTTTAGTAGGTAACTTTAACGTGGTTAACATGGTCTATGGCACGCATCGCTCCTCCTCAATTCGAAACTGAACCCTCCTTGAGTACCGAAACTAGCCCGGTCGAAATCAACACTTCCACATCTTCTAATCTGTGGTCCACGCCTGCGACACGTAACGGCGTAGCGTTGCCATCGCTGCCGGAATCGCATCGCACGATTCCATTTCTGGCGGGCGCGTCGCGCTTGAAGAAATTATTGGCGTTCGCGGGGCCGGGTTACTTGGTGGCGGTTGGCTACATGGACCCGGGCAACTGGGCCACGGACATCGCCGGCGGCTCAAAATTTGGGTATTCGCTGTTGAGCGTGATTTTGCTGAGCAACCTGATGGCGATGTTTTTGCAAGCGCTGTCTGCCAAGCTGGGGATCGCCACCGGCCGGGACCTCGCGCAGGCCTGTCGCGAAAATTATTCCCGGCCGACGGCCATGTTTTTGTGGGTGATCTGCGAGATTGCCATTGCGGCTTGCGATTTGGCCGAGGTGCTGGGCTCGGCCGTGGCGCTGAAACTTTTATTTGGCTTGCCATTGCTGGCCGGCGTGCTGATCACCGCGCTGGACGTCTTGATCGTACTGGCGCTGCAAGGGCGCGGCTTCCGGCTGATCGAAATTTTTGTAGTAACGCTGATCGCGTCCATCGCGGCGTGCTTCGCCTACGAAATATTTTTCGCGCAGCCGCTGTGGCGCCACGCGGCGCTGGGATTCATCCCACACCTGGAAATTCTGCGCAACCGCGAAATGCTGTACATCGCGATTGGCATACTGGGCGCCACGGTGATGCCGCACAATTTGTATTTGCACTCCAGCATCGTGCAGACGCGCGCCTTCGGAATGTCCGGGCCGGAACGCAAACAAGCTTTGCGCTACGCCGTTTTCGATTCGACCTTCGCGCTGGGCTTCGCGCTGTTCGTCAATGCCGCCATCCTGGTCCTGGGAGCCGCGGCCTTTCACACCCGCGGGCTGCATGACGTTGGCGAAATCGCGGATGCCTACAAATTGCTAAGTCCGCTGCTGGGTGCAAGCCTGGCTAGCACGCTGTTTGCCTGCGCGCTGCTCGCTTCGGGACAAAATTCAACGCTGACTGGAACGCTGGCGGGCCAAATCGTCATGGAAGGCTTTCTGGAGATACGGCTGAAGCCCTGGCTGCGGCGTTTGATCACCCGCGCGATGGCCATTGTTCCCGCCGCGCTGGTCATCGGCATCGCGGGAGAATCCAAGGTGACCGCGCTGCTGGTGTTCAGCCAGGTAGTGCTCAGCTTTCAATTGCCCTTTGCGGTCATTCCGCTGATTCAACTCACCAGCAGCCGTAAAAAGATGGGCGAGTTCGTGAACTCTGGGACCACAACCATCATCGCCTGGGTGGTGGCGGCTGCAATTCTTTTTTTCAATGCTGAATTGGTCTGGCTAATCCTTCGCTCGTAGTATCCTGCCACACGATAATTGAACGCCGCCTGAACACCCTGTGAGGGCCCCTGAATACCCCCCTGAATACCATGGATGCGCGACAAAAATTGAAACTGCGCAAGCTTGTATTCGTTGCGCTGTTGGCGCTGATCGCGCTATCGATCGTGCTAGGAATAACCCATAGAGGGCAATGGAATATTCCCGAAGAGGCCAAGCGGCGCGCAAATCCTATTCAGTCGTCCCCGCAAGCGCTCGATGCCGCGCGCGTCGTGTACAGCGATCATTGCGAGCGCTGCCACGGAAAAACTGGCAAAGGTGACGGAGCCGACGCGACAAAATTCTCGACATCGCCCAGGGACCTGACCGACAGCAGCAGGATGAGTGCGCAATCGGATGGCGAATTGTTCTACAAGATCAGCGAAGGCCGCCGCCCCATGCCGGAATTCAAAACCAAATTAACTGAAGAGCAGCGCTGGCAATTAGTGCTGCTGATGCGCTCGCTGGCCGGAGGCGATAAGAAGCGGCCGTAGGCCGCACACACATACTTATGGTGCAGCAGCTTCAAAGAACCAGAGCAACCCTGGCTGGATTACGCCGTTGCGGATTTAACCTGTTGCAGCGCGGCGGCGACTTCCTTCAAATCGGGCACCACCGGGATGTCGTAGTTTTTAATCCAGGCGATCTTGCCCTGCTTATTGATGATCACGATGGAGCGATTGGTGATGCCTTTGTCCGCCAGGAACGCTCCGTATTTTTCCGCCATGGCTCCGCGCGGATTAAAATCGGCCAGCAGCGAATAGTGAATCCCCATTTTGTCAGCGTACGCTTTGTGCGACCAAACGCTGTCCACGCTGACGCCTAGCACCTCCGCATCCAACTGTTCGAATGACTTCATGTCATTCACGAAGCAGGCATGCTCGTTGGTGCAGGTGGGACTCCAGTCCAGCGGATAAAAAACCAACACAACATTTTTCTTTCCCGCGAAATCAGAAAGCTTCACATCTTTCTGGCTCTGATCTTTCAACGTGAAATCCGGCGCCGCCTGACCTACAGATAAGCTCATAAATGTTCCTTTCCGCTTCCAGGTTATGCCAAGCATCTTACCCAATCGGCGCTAACCGGCACAAATGCTCCGCGCTTCGAGCGGTGGGCCAGTTTCCGGTTGTGCGACTTGCCGGGACTTAATGCTCAGGACGTTCATTTGTGATAGGCTCTCCGCCGCTTACCGACGGAACTCCAGGGACGTGAAGATAATGATCGCCAGGTCCATCGTTGGAGCAATCCAAGCCTACTCGAGAGGAGGACACCATGACCGAAAGCACTGCTGCACAACGAGCCAGCAAACAGACAGACAAGGATGCGATTCGCTCGTTTCAGGCGAATTTTCCGGAAACGGACCTTACCGAATTGCGCAGGCGCATCAACGCGACGAAGTGGCCTGAACGAGAAACGGTTACAGATGCGACGCAAGGAGTACAGCTCGCGACGATGCAGGCGCTCGCGCGCTATTGGGCAACAGAGTATGACTGGCGCAAGATCGAGGCAAAGATGAACGCCCTGCCGCAGTTCATCACCGAGATTGACGGCCTCGACATTCATTTCATTCACGTTCGCTCGAAACATGAGAACGCGTTGCCGCTGATCGTCACGCACGGATGGCCCGGTTCGATCGTCGAGCAGTTGAAAATTATCGATCCGCTGACCAATCCCACGGCACAAGGCGGGAGCGCGTCGGATGCTTTCGATGTGGTGATTCCGTCGATGCCGGGCTACGGATACTCAGGCAAACCGACCACGACCGGTTGGGACCCTGATCACATCGCGCGCGCTTGGGTCACGCTGATGAAGCGCCTCGGATATCAGAAGTTTGTCGCGCAGGGCGGTGACTGGGGCGCAATTGTCGTCGATATGATGGGTTTGCAAGCGCCTCCGGAGTTGCTCGGCATTCACACCAACATGCCTGGCATCTTCCCGGCCGAGGTCGACAAGGCTGCTTTTTCAGGAGCGCCGGCGCCATCGGGTCTCTCCGCCGACGAAAAGGTCGCTTACGAGCGTCTACAGTTCGTCTATCAAAAGGGAATCGCCTACGGGTACCAGATGGGGCTGCGCCCTCAGACGCTTTACGGAATCGCAGATTCCCCTGTCGGCCTTGCGGCTTATTTCCTTGATCACGACGCGCGCAGCTACGCCCTGATCTCGCGCGTCTTCGCGGGGGAGACCGAAGGCCTCACTCGCGATGACGTCCTGGACAACATCACGATCACTTGGTTGACGAACACAGCGCTCTCCGGCGCCCGTCTCTATTGGGAGTATCGGGGCAAAGGAGGGTACTTCAATGCGAAAGGCGTCTCGATCCCGGTTGCCGTAAGCGTCTTCCCCGACGAACTCTATCCTGCTCCGCGGAGCTGGACGGAGCAGGCGTATCCCAAGCTCATTCACTTCAACAAGCTCCCCAAAGGCGGGCACTTTGCGGCCTGGGAACAGCCGAAGCTCTTTTCAGAGGAGGTTCGCGCGGGCTTCAAATCGCTACGGTAGGGTTCTTCAAAAGAGAGAAGAAGAGGATGACCCAATCCAGCGCTACACAGCGAGGCAGCGAGCATGCAGATGCGCAGTTCAACATCGACCGCACCTATCCGGGCCGGTGGACGATCACCTTCAGCAATCCGCCGATCAACATGTTTGTTCCCACAACGATCGTGGAATTGGGAGCGCTAATGACCGACCTCGAGGCCGACCCGTCCGTGAAGGTCGTAGTGTTCCAGTCGGCGAATCCCGATTTTTTATCGCCCATCTCGACGTAGCCAAGGCAGCTGAACGGCCTGAGATGCTGGGCCTTTGGCGCGACTTTGTGCTGCGCCTCTCGTCCACGCCAATCGTGAGCATCGCCAAGATTCGCGGCCGCACGCGCGGCATCGGTAACGAGTTCGTGCTGGCCTGCGACATGCGCTTCGCCAGCCGACAAAGCGCCCTATTCGGCAACCCCGAGGTCGGCGTCGGACTGGTCCCGGGCGGCGGAGCGCTGGAATGGCTCCCGCGTTTGGTCGGCTGCTCGCGGGCACTTGAGATCGTGCTCAGTGGCGACGATTTCGATGCTGATATCGCCGAGCGCTATGGCTGGGTGAACCGCACGCTGGACGATGCCGACCTAGACTCGTTTGTCGATGCGCTCGTCCGGCGTCTGGCCTCGTTCGAGCGTGAAACGCTAGCCGCGGCGAAGGCCCAGATCAATCGGTTCGGGACGCCGACAGCTGACGAGCTTCAGTCGAGCAACGACTTGTTCTTCCCATTGCTGGCCTTGCCCAGTGCACAGGCGCGCCGTGCCAAGATCCGCAATATCGGTTACGGCGTTCCGAGCGACTTCGAATTGAACTTCGGCAGGTACCTGCCTACGTTTGGGCGGGCGGACGACGATGACACGGATAAGCAGGCCGACTGATCGTCGCCCTGGATTTCTGAACTCGGCACCGACGTTCGACCTCCGCCAGCGGCCCATTAGGATTTTTGAGTCGCAGCGAGTCGCTTATCATTGAGCAGAATTCCAAGTCCTAGTAAGTCATGCCGTTTCGGGATGCAGAGGTAGACATGAAACCCTGGAAAGCAGTTTCGCTGATTCTGTTTGCTCTTGCGGTTGCAGCCGCCGGATACGGGCCGATTCTCGTGCGACGAGGCTTCAGCGCATACTTGCGACACCATCAGCGATTGAGGAGTTCGCGGCCACAACGGCACGCAAAATGGCCGTGCCATCCGCGTATCGCCAACTTCGCAATCCCATCATGCCCTCAACGGAGAACATTCGGGCAGGCATGGAGCATTTCTCCGATCATTGCGCCACGTGCCATTCGAATGACGGAGGGGGCCACACGCTATTCGGCAAGGGCCTCTATCCGAAACCGCCCGACCCGCGTGCAGCCGGGACGCAGAACAAGAGCAATGGCGAGCTCTACTACACAATTGAAAATGGGGTTCGTTTGAGCGGCATGCCAGCCTTCAGCGAAGAGCACAGTGCCGCGCAAACCTGGCGCCTGGTTTTGTTCATCCGGCACTTGCCTCAGATCACGGCCGAGGAACTCAATGAGATGAAGGGGCTGAATCCGAAGACTGAGGCGGATCGAGCGAATTTCTGAAGGGCGGGGAACCGCCCCAGAATCCTGCGGGAGAAACACAGTCTCAACGTGTGAACGACACGTAGAAAATTTGCTCATGACGCTCGATCTGCAGCGCCACCGGCTCACCCGGCTTGATCGCCGCCAATGCGGCGCGTAACCCGTCCAATGAAGTGATGGGATTACCGTTCAATCCGTGAATTACGTCGCCGGTTTGCAACGGAATCTCCCCGGTGCGCGTACCGAGCGTCCGAGCCGCCACAATCACACCGGTCGGGATGCGCAAGTCAGGCAAGGAGTGCGCAAGATCGAGTGTTAATTCGACGCCCAGGATGTCCAGCGGCCTGACCAGATTTTTGACCGGGTCGGCCAGATCGACGAGGCTGTCCTCTTTGTGCGGCCGTTCGGCGAGCCCAACATCTATTTTGAGGCGATCGGAACCCCGCAAAATTTCAAGCGCCGCGTGATCACCGGTTTTATGCAGATAAAGCAGTTGAGCAAAATGCGGCAGGTTGCCGATGGTCACGCCGTCAACACTGAGAATCACATCCTGAATCTTAATGCCAGCGGTGTCCGCGGGGCCACCCGGCGAGATATCAGAAATAATGACGCCGTAATCTCTTTTCAGGTGCAACCCGGCCGCTAATTCCGGCGTGATGGTTTGCACCAGCGCGCCAATAGCTGGTTGATGTACATGGCCAAACTTCACCAGCTGCGGATACGCAGAAGCCACAACGCCGGCTGGAATGGCGAAGCCCAATCCTTGATTTCCGCCCGACGATGACAAAATAAAAGTGTTGATGCCCACCAGGTCGCCGTTGGCATTCACCAGCGCGCCACCGCTGTTGCCGGGATTGATAGGCGTGTCCGTTTGCACGTAAACGAGCGGGCTATCCGGATCGGGCTGGCGTGCCACAGCGCTGACTACACCCATGGTTACGGTATTGCGCAGGCCCTCAGGACTACCAAACGCAAACACCATTTCCCCTTGCCGGGCCGGGTGCATAGGATTGCGAATGGACAGCGCAGCCAAGGCGTGCGCGTCAATTTTGATTACCGCGAGATCGAGCTCTCGCGACGTTCCTACAATGCGCGCCAGATAGCTTCTTCCTTGCGACCCCTCGGCGGCAGCTCCGGACGCAGTCGGAGCGGGTGGCGGGGGAACAAGCACTTCAATGTTTTGCGCGCCGTTCACCACGTGAGAATTGGTAACAATGTAGCCTTCCGGATCGACGATCACTCCGGAGCCGATGGCTCGTCGTCGGCCAACCAGCAAGTCGGTCTGGCCGCGCTCAGTTTCTTCCGAAGCTCCATATCCGGTGACCAGGATTTGCACCACCGTCGGCGATATTCGCTGCACCAGGTCCTCGATGGCGTCGTTCAGTTGGTGTAATACGTCCACTGAACGCGAACCTTCGCGCGTTTGCGCCGACGCGGTATTTAATGGGAAGCCCCCGACGAGTGAGAGAAGCAGCAGGCATGAGTACACGCGGTATCGCTTGGGGAAAAGCTTGAGAAACGTACTCATGTTAGTCTCTTTCTCTTTCTGACGGCGTTGGGTTCCCGGACTGCCAACCATTGTTTTTGCACGCGCATTATAGCGGCATTCTGGCTATTTATTAATCGCAAGGGTAGCAGTACACTCGGCCAAAGGAGAGCGGTCATGACCTCTGAAGCCGCCCGACGGGCCCCTATGCTGCCACTGCGACAACTGGTTGACCGCTACCGCGCGCTTGCTGGTGATTTTGGCACGCCCGTGCCGCTCACGGCATTTAATCTAAGCCGTACCGAGACCGAGCAGCTCTTTTCCAGTTATGACGAGGACTATCACATCAGCCGTTTTTTTCATTTTGACGATCTCGATGGAATGACCTTCACCATAAACGCCGAGCCGGTGACCCACGTCGCGCTGGACGCCGAGATTGAGAGCATTTTGTAAGTGACTAGGAGCCGCGTGAATTTTTCTTTTGCTCTTGCAGCCAAATTGCCGCCACTCCGCCGCAGCTTTCCTGGTCGTCGTCACGATGCTTACCCCTGCGCTTTCTCCCGCCGGGGCTGCCGTCCCACAAGCCTCAACTATCGCGGCCATCGCAAAAATCCGCGAAGCCTGGATTCAGGACCTTCGCGCCAAACAACTCGAGCCGATCCTGAAGTTTTATGCTTCAGACGCTGTGTTCCTTCAGCCCAACGGCGATCGCATCGCCGGCGCTGCTGCCCTGCGCAGCTTGTTTCAAAACATCATGGCCACCTACAACAGTGACCTCGCCCTGCACAGCCAGAATCTTGAAACCTCCGGCGATTTGGCTTACGACAGCGGGGACTTCCAGGAAACTCTCACCACTATCGCCACCGGAACCAAAATTACCTCCAAAGGCAGCTACCTAATGATCTTCAAACACGGGTCCGAGGGAAGTTGGCAAATCATCCAGCACGCCTGGATGGGTACGCCGCCACCGGGCGCATGAGAACTTCACAGCACGGCAGATAATTTCGTTTGAAAAATTGGGTTTTTTGCATAGGCTACTGCACGCGGAGGTACCTGCATGGCTGGCACGCCGACTCAGTTGCCGGGAGCGGGTCTCGGCGCTACGTTGCGTCGGGATTCGTGGTGGACCGAACTCCTACCAGTAATCATTTTGCTGGGCGGCTTTGGCGTTTACGCCACGTTGCGGGCTTTCGAAGGCGCTTACTATTCCTGGGGACCTTATCTTTCGCCTTTTTATTCTCCACTCATCGATCCGCAGCATCACTGGTGGCCGCTTTCTCCCGCGCTTTTAGTGCTGGCGGGTCCGCTTGGATTCCGTGCCACCTGTTACTACTACCGCAAAGCTTACTATCGCGCATTTTTTCTTGATCCGCCGGCGTGCGCTGTGGGCGAGCCGGCCAACCGCAAATATCGCGGCGAAACAGCTTTTCCTTTTATTTTGCAAAATGTGCATCGTTACTTTCTTTATCTCGCGATTCTGTTCCTGGCTTTTCTGTGGCATGACGCGATCAAGGGATTTTTTTTCGACGGGCAATTTGGCATTGGCGTAGGCAGTTTGATTTTGTTGGTCAACGTGATCTTGCTTTCCATTTACACGCTGTCGTGCCACTCGCTGCGCCATTTGGCGGGAGGCAAGATGGATTGCTTTTCCTGCGCGTCATTCGGAACAACGCGAGCGGCCGCCTGGCGCGGGTTTTCCTTCCTGAATGAACGGCACATGCAATTCGCGTGGGCCAGCTTGATCTCCGTAGGCTCAGCGGATTTGTACATCCGGCTGGTCGCCAGCGGAATGATTCGCGACCTGAGGATTCTGTGAGCACAAATTACGAGGTGCGCGAACACGATGTATTGATCATTGGCGCGGGTGGCGCGGGACTGCGCGCGGCGATCGAAGCTTTGGCGCAAGGCGCATCGGTAGGAGTGGTTTGCAAATCGCTGCTCGGCAAAGCCCACACGGTAATGGCCGAAGGCGGCATCGCCGCAGCCATGGCCAACGTGGATGCCGCGGACAATTGGAAAACGCATTTCCGGGATACTATGCGCGGCGGAAAACTTCTGAACAACTGGCGCATGGCGCAGTTGCACGCTCAGGAAGCTCCAGATCGTGTGCGTGAACTGGAACAATGGGGCGCGCTTTTTGATCGCACCGAAAAAGGCGAGATTTTGCAGCGCGCCTTTGGCGGCCACACCTTCAAGCGCTTGTGCCATGTCGGCGATCGCACTGGCCTGGAATTAATTCGCACCCTGCAAGACCGCGGCGTGCAGCAGGGCGTGGATTGCTACATGGAATGCACCGTTACGCGCCTGCTGATGGAAAACGGCCGCTTTGCGGGCGCCTTCGCGTACTGGCGCGAGAATGGCCGCTTCATCGTTTTCAAAGCCAAGGCGGTCGTGATCGCCACCGGCGGCATCGGCAAGGCTTGGACGGTGACGTCCAACTCCTGGGAGTACACCGGCGACGGCATGGCGCTTGCCTACGAAGCAGGCGCGGAGCTGATGGACATGGAATTTGTGCAGTTTCATCCCACCGGAATGGTGTGGCCTCCGGGAGTGCAGGGAATTCTGGTAACCGAAGCGGTGCGCGGCGAAGGCGGCATCCTGCGCAACAAATTGGGCGAGCGCTTCATGGAGAAATACGATCCCAAGCGCATGGAGCTTTCTACCCGCGATGTGGTCGCGCGCTCGATTTATACCGAAGTGCGCGAAGGCCGCGGCACCGAACACGGCGGCGCGTACCTGGACATCTCGCACAAGCCTGCCGAATACGTAAAGAAAAAACTCCCCAGCATGTATCACCAGTTCAAAGAGCTGGCCGATGTGGACATTACCAAGGAGCCCATGGAAGTAGGTCCGACGTGCCACTACATGATGGGCGGCATTCGCGTCGAAGCGGAAACGGGCCAATCCTCCATGCCGGGAATTTTTGCCGCAGGTGAGGCTGCCGCGGGTTTGCATGGAGCAAATCGCCTGGGGGGAAATTCGCTTTCCGATTTGCTGGTATTCGGACGGCGCGCGGGAATGGCTGCTGCGGCGCATGCCAAGCAAACCGCCTACGCGTCGCTGGACAACGCGCAAATGCGAGAAGCGGAAAAGGAACTGCTCGCGCCATTTTCACACACCGGCGAAAGTCCTTACGCGGTTCATCGCGATTTGCAAACAGTGATGCAAAGTCTTGTGGGCATTTATCGCAACGCGGAAGATCTGGAGCGCGCGCTTAGCGAGCTGCAAATGCTGAAAGCGCGCGCAGCGGCAGCCAGCGTGGAAGGATCGCGGATGTTTAATCCCGGCTGGCACCTTACCGGCGAGCTGAAATCCATGTTGATCATTGCCGAGGCGGTTACCAAGAGCGCCATGGCGCGCACCGAAAGTCGCGGCGCGCATAGCCGCATTGACCATCCTAGTCTCGACACGCCGTGGGGCCAGAAACACAATATTATCGTTAAAGAAAAAGGCGAGATGGTGCGGCGCGAAGTGCCCATTCCGCCGTTGCCGGCTGACTTAAAAGAAGTTTTGGCACAGGAGTAACATGGCATCAAAATTTCAGAACTATAGTTTGCGGCGTTCAGCACCGGAACGGAGAAATCAGCGATGGCTGAAATAGTCTTGCGAGTGTTCCGCGGCGATGCCGGCGGCGGAGCGACAGTGGACTACAAAGTTCCGGTCGCCCCCGGCATGGTGGTGCTCGATGCGCTGCATTATATTCAAGGGCATCTCGCGCCGGATCTCGCGGTGCGCTGGAATTGCAAAGCAGGGAAGTGCGGCTCCTGCTCCGCGGAAGTGAACGGGCGGCCACGGCTGACCTGCAAAACGCGCATGGATGAGCTTCCCAAAGATGAGCCCATCACCGTGATGCCCATGAAGTCCTTCCCGAAAATCAAAGACCTGGTCACCGATGTTTCCTGGAATTACCGCGTGAACAAAAAAATTCCTCCATTTCAGCCCAGGCGCGGTGCAGATTGGAAAATTTCGCAGTTGGACGTTGACCGCGTGCAGGAATTTCGCAAGTGCATCGAATGTTTTCTGTGCCAGAACGTTTGCCACGTGCTGCGCGATCACGACAAAAAAGAACAATTCGGCGGGCCGCGCTTTTTTGTGCGCGTCGCCGGTCTGGAAATGCATCCACTCGACGGCGCAAATCGCACAGGTCTGCTGAAAGATGAATTGGGCATCGGCCTTTGCAACATCACCAAATGCTGCACCGAAGTTTGCCCGGAAGAAATTCATATTACGGATAACGCCATCATCCCGCTGAAAGAACGAGTGGTGGATGAATTTTACGATCCGCTCACCATGTTGTTTCGCAAAATGCGAGGCACCAGCGAGAACCGCAATTAGACAGGCTAAGTGAGTACTGCAGCTCGGGAGGTTGTAATGGACGCTCAACTGAAAGCTATTTCCAGAGCAGGCATTGCCGAAGCCATTGCGAAGGCAGAGCTGTATCGCTATTTAAATGAACCGGAAGAAGCGGAATCAATCTGCCGCGATATTCTCGCTGTGGATTCCGGGCATCAACTGGCGCGGCGGTTGTTGGGATTGTCGATCACCGATCAGTTCACGGGTTACGCCGGCGATCGTTACAGTGAAGTGGCTGAGATTTTTCAGGGTTTGCGCGATGCTTATGAGCGCGCTTACTACGCTGGGTTGTTAAACGAGAGGCGCGCCAAGGTGCAGCTGCGCAGCGGTTATTCCGCGCATATTCTGTTGCCGCTGATCGAAGACGCCATGAAGTCCTTCGCCGAAGCGGAGAAAATTCGCCCACCGGGAAACGACGACAGCATTCTGCGCTGGAACCGCTGCGTGCGCATGTTGCAAAACCAGCCCGATTTTCGAGCGGAGCGCGACGCTACTCTGCCGGGCGCGGAAGATGCCCCTCCACAAAATGTTAGTTTGAAACGCGCAGGCAAACACTGATCGTATTACGCTGTCGCGCGGGCGCAATGGTAGCTGCAGTTCAACTTTGTTGTAATGATGAGGCCGTCGCTGGGACATCAACCTGCCGAGCCGGCGCGACTCCCGCCAACAGGATCGGCCGCACCAGTTCGACTGCAACGGAAACGAATTCTTCCGCGGAAACCCGCTCCGAAGTGTTGACCCACTGCTTTACCGCCCCATAGATCGCCCAGCTTGCCGTGGCGGCAATCATTTCAGCCGGGATATTGCGCTCCATGGGGTGACGTTGAAATCCGTCCAGCAGCACGATTCGAATCTGGTCGATCACTGTAGCTTCCACGAACGGTTCGAACTGATGCTGATTGAAGGAATAGGATTTTTGCAGTTCGCTAAGGTAGTCGCAGACCGCCAGGATAATTACCTGAAATGCCGCGGAACACCCGCCGTCAAATTTGGCACCTCGGCGAGCCAGCAGCTCAAGAAAGGTAACGCGGATTAGTTCGCCCAATAGCGCGAATTTGTCGTCGTAGTGCGCATAAAAAGTGGCGCGGTTCACCGTCGCGGCTTCGGTTATGTCCTGCACCGAAATCTTATCAAACTCTTTTTGTTCCAACAGGTTGCGAAGCGCGCCTTGCAGGAGTTGGCGGGTCCTGCGGATGCGAGGGTCTAATCGTTGACAGTCTTCATGTAGCATCTCTGGCCCTCCACCCCTCGATTATAGCCTAAAACATCGCTTGTTGCTTAAATTACGTATGTCGTGCTATAGTATGCAACAGTTGTTGTTTATACTGCATCTGATGATTGGAGGCAATCACATGGCAACCCTACTGAAACTCGACTCCAGCCCCATGGGCCAAGGGTCAATATCTCGAAAGCTTACCGCGAAATTCGCCGAAAGCTGGCTCAAGACTCACCCCGGAGGCAAGATTATCGAACGCGACCTGACTACCCTGAATCTGCCGGTAGTCGATGCGTCCTGGATAAGTGCAGCACACACGCCGGAATCATCGCGGACGGCGGCTCAAAAAAGTGCGCTGGCGACTTCAGAATCACTGATCGGCGACCTCCAGCAAGCCGACGAGTACGTTTTTGGCGTGCCCATGCACAATTTTAGCATTCCTTCCACGCTCAAACTTTGGATCGATCAGGTGGTTCGAGCCGGCAAAACGTTTTCGTACGACGCAACGGGTCCGAAGGGCCTGCTGATCGGCAAAAAAGCAACCTTGCTGCTCGCAAGCGGCGGCGAATACGGGAAGGGCAGCGCCATGGCTTCCCTCGATTTTGTGACGCCTTATTTGAAGACGGTTTTAAGGTTCCTCGGCATCACGGACGTCACCGTCATCACTGCTGGCGGTACCGCGCGACTGATGTCCGGAAAGACGGATCCGCAAGTTTTTCTCGCGCCATCGCTTGAAAAAGTCCACGCGCACGCAAGTCTCTAAATAACGCAGGTCCTTAAAAAAGGAGAATAAAATGAAAACTGCTTACTTGATCGCACGTTTGCTTCTAGGTTTGATCTTTCTGGTCTTCGGCTTGAATGGATTTCTTCACTTTATTCCGATGCCACCTCCGACAGGCGTGGCGGGCCAGTTCTTTGGCGCGATCTTCGCGTCGCATTATTGGGTAGTTGTTTTTGGGGTGCAAGTCATTGGCGCGTTGCTGTTGTTGATCAATCGGTTTGTGCCGTTGGCGCTTGTACTTCTTGGCCCAGTGATCGTGAACATTTTCTTTTTTCACGCGCTCATGGCGCCAGCCGGACTGCCGCTCGCGATTGTGGTGGTTATCCTGTGGTCCATTGTGGCGGTTCGAAACAAGCAGTACCTCGCGGGACTATTTGTCCACCGGGTCAATCACGGCCAGCCGGCTTAATTAAGCGTCTCAACGAAGTACCAACAATGCAAGCTGCGTAATCTAAAACAGCAGCCGGAGGTGCGCACATGGAGATTGGCGTAGACAGCTTCGCAGCAGCAATTTCGGACTCGGTTACCGGTGCAACGATTAAGCCGGTCGAGCGCATGCAGCAACTATTGGCCGAAATTGAGCACGCCGACAACGTAGGGCTCGACGTGTTCGGCATCGGAGAGCATCACCGCGAGGAGTTTCTGGACTCCGCGCCGGCCATCATCCTGGCGGCGGCCGCCACGCGCACTAAAAATATCCGGCTGACCAGCGCGGTCACCGTTCTCAGCGCCGCGGATCCCGTGCGAGTCTTTCAGGAATTCGCCACGCTCGACTTGATCTCGCACGGGCGCGCCGAAATTGTGGCGGGGCGCGGCTCCTTCATTGAGTCGTTCCCACTGTTTGGCTTCGAGCTGGAAGATTACGATTCACTGTTCTCAGAGAAACTAGAGCTTCTGCTCAAGATTCGCGAGAACACGCATGTGCACTGGTCGGGAAAGCATCGCCCTGCGCTTACCGGTCAAGCGATTTATCCGCGATTGCTACAGGACCCACTGCCCATCTGGGTCGGCGTGGGCGGCACGCCAGCTTCTTTTGCTCGTGCCGGAGTGCTGGGTCTGCCGCTCATGGTGGCGATCATCGGCGGTGAACCGCATCGCTTCCGGCCGCTCATCGACTTATATCGTCAAGCCGGCGCACGCGCTGGCCACAAGCCGGAACAACTTAAAGTCGGTCTCCACATGATCGGATTTCTTGGGGATACAACTAAAGAAGCCGCGGATGTTTTTTTCCCCGGCTACGCCCACACCTTCACGGAAATTGGCAAGGAACGCGGCTGGCCGCCCACTACTCGAGCGCAATTCGACGCTTTGCGCGGGCCGAAAGGTGCCCTGCTGATCGGCGATGTGGAAACAGTTGCGAAAAAGATTCTCTACGTGAACGAAGCTCTTGGCGGCATTGCGCGAATAACTTTTCAGATGGGCGTTTCAACCCTTCCGCATCCGAAAATGCTGCGCGCCATCGAATTACTCGGCACAGGCGTCGCCCCAGCGGTTCAAAAACAACTTACTGCGGTCAGCGCGCGCGCCTGATCGTGGAATTTACGCGGCGCACGCCGCGTGCGGGGTCAACTGCCAGAAACCGCGTTTCCATCCTATGACCGCGATGCGTCAGAGATCTAACGCTCGAATTGTTCTGTGAGCCGGTCCTTACTCGTGCGCTCGGACGAGCTCCACGCGGCGATTTTTAGCGCGACCTTCCGGCGTAGAATTGCTCGTGACTGGCCGCGAGTCGCCGTAGCCTTTGGAGCTCAACCGGCTGCGGTCGACGCCATGGTCCGCGAGCCAGTTCGCCACTGCCTCGGCGCGATCACTGGACAATTTTTGGTTGACGTCCTTCGACCCTTGATTGTCGGTAAAACCTTCAACGCGGATTCTCCAGTCCGAATGGTCTTTGAGGGCGTTGACAGCTTCATTCAATGCGCCTTCGGAGTCCGGCGTCAGATCCGCTTTGCCAGTCTCAAACCGTACATTTGAAAGCGTGACTCGGCCCCTGTCGCCAAGCGCAACGCCTACATCATGGTGCTCGCCGGCTTCTCCAGCATTCCTGTAGCGGTTCAACTCCGCGATCAGCGGCCGCCCAGCTGGGGCCACTCTGGCGTCTCCTTCAAGAATGTCGTGATTAGCAAGTCTTTTGCCATACAACTTTTCGTTTTCGCTTTCATCCGGCCGAAGCGTCGAGCCTTCTAAAGACAATCCCGCGAACAAACCTCGCGAACGGGACCACGACAGAATCTCCGCATGCAGCATCACATCGGTATTGGCGCCGGCATCTCTACCAACCGGTCCGGCTGCTGCTTCGGCCTCGCCACCAATCGTGAATTTGTCGGCGAGCAGCTTCCTCATGCCGCTTTCATTCATGATTAGCATGAACACGTCGGTAGACGAGCCGCCAATCTGCAATCCGTAGCTTCCGCCTTCAATTCGCACCGACGCGGGCGCGCCAAAACGGCCTGTGCCACCTCTCCGGCAGGACACAAAGCCGCGGCCATATTTGCCCCCCACGATGAAGGCGGCCTTTTTAACGCCGGGAATAATAACGATGCATCGTGACTTGTCAAACAAATCTCGCGGAATGCCCTTATCGGGCTCGTGCATAACTTCACGAAAAGAGGCCAAGGAACTCTGCAATCTCTTGTCAGGAGACATTTCACGATCTTGCGCCAGCACCTGCGTTGCGCCAACCAAGGCTAAGCTGGTGATGGCCGCACATGCCAGCCGATGTCGACGAGCCCATAAACCAGGAAGTGATGTTTTTCTCGCGCGCATACAATTCTCCTAATAACTCCAGATCAACCATGGGATGTTAAGGATCGTACCGTTTCCAGTCAGCCGAGACATCGGGCCTTTCTTGTAAGCGCGAATGTAGGGAACCTTACGGTGAGCCAGGGCGTGAACTGTCGCGACAGCCCGCGCCGGCGCGCAAGCCCAAGTAAATCAAACCGATCAGGTAATTCACGAAGCCTTGCAGCCCCGCTCAGGTTTTGGCATTGCCGGGCAGCAACCCGGCCAGCAGCCCTTCAATTAACGCGGTGCGCTCCGCGTCGAGCGCTGGCCGGTAAAGGGCGCGCCCTGCACGCTGGTACCAGTAATCAGCGTTGGACGCAGAGCCCTCTTTACGATGCAGATAGGCGTGAACGGCCATGCCATCCATGCTTTCCAATTCATCCACCATATCGTGGGCCCGTGGCCAATCGCCTTTAGCGTCCCACCACAGCGCCGCAAGCGGGATAGATAGTCCCGCTGGTGGCGCCTCTTCTTCAGTAATCGAGGAATTAAATTCTGCAAGATTCATATGTTCTAAACCTGTCTTGAAACGTATTCCGACGTCAAACGACTTTGATGTCCTGGGAACGTTTTCGGGGAACATCGTCCGAGCATCATATATAAACACCGTTATGGGTTGCAGTTTGGATTCACCTTCCGCGCGAGGCTTTGCCGTGGCATCAGTTGTCAAAATCCGGCGGGCGCAGCGCACAAAAATCTCCAGTTAGACAGGGAACTTGAGGTCACGCCCCCTCGTACAGAACTGAGAAGAGGTGCTCAGTGCACAACTTGCTCGGCAATTTGCGGTACGCGATGCGACAGTTCAGGCTGGCTCCCGTTTTTACCGCTACCGCGGTACTCACCCTGGCGTTAGGAATCGGCGGCACCACCGCCATTTTCACGCTGATTCATGCGGTAATGCTTCGTTCCTTGCCGGTTTCCGATCCCTCGCAACTTTATCGTGTAGGAGAAGGTGACGATTGCTGCGTGGAAGGCGGGCCGCAGGATCGCTGGGGAATGTTTTCATTCCCCCTCTTCGAAAAGTTGAAGGCTCAAACCCCAGAGTTCGAAGAGGTGGCAGCATTTCAGGCCGGCCGAGGCATTCTAAGCGTACGGCGACAGGGTGTTGACGCGGCCAGCAGGCCTTTACGATCCGAGTATGTCACCGGGACTTATTTTCACACGCTTGGTATCAATGCCCTTGGCGGGCGAGTATTTACCCCCGAGGACGACAAACCAGCTGCTCCTCCCGTAGCCGTCCTCAGTCATCGCGCCTGGCAGACCATCTATGCTGGCGACACTTCCGTGGTTGGTTCCGCCTTTATTATGGAAGGCAAGCCCTTCACAGTAATCGGAGTCGCCCCGGCCGGATTTTTCGGCGAAACGCTGCGCAGTGATCCTCCTGATCTGTGGATACCCCTGCAGCAGGAGCCCATGATTAATGGCGACACCTCGCTGCTGCGTCAACCGGTTTCTGCGTGGCTGCGCATGATTGGCCGATTGCGTCCCGGCGCTTCCACGGCCGGAATGTCAGCACGGCTCACCGGACTGCTGCGTCAGTGGATGCAGTATGACTCCGGCTATCCGTCCAGTTGGATGCCCGAAGTGCTGCACGATCTACCCAAGCAGGTATTAAACGTGGTGCCCGCGGAAGCGGGCGTCGCGGAGATGAAAGAGGAATACGGGCGCAGCCTGCAAATTCTGCTGACCGTTTGCGGCTTGGTCCTGCTGGTGGCGTGCGCCAATGTAGCGAATTTGCTGCTTGCTCGCGCGGTGGCTCGCCGCGGACAAACCGCGTTACGCATGGCCATCGGCGCCACTCCGCGCGAGATTATTGGGCAAGCTTTAACGGAAAGCGTCCTGCTGGCGATTGCCGGCGGTGTTCTTGGACTAATCTTTGCCGTAGTGGCCGCGCGGCTGCTTCTCGCGCTGGCGTTCCGGAGCGCAAAGTTTTTGCCCATCAGCGCCATGCCATCGCTCATGGTATTGGCGTTTGCCTTTGCCTTGGCATTGTTGACTGGCATTATTTTCGGCGCGGCCCCAGCGTGGTTTGCTACGCGCACCGACCCGGCGGAAGCCTTGCGCGGAGCGGGCCGAGGCACGACGGATCGCTCTTCTTTCAGCCGTAAAGCGCTCCTCATCGTACAAGCAGTTGTCTCCATCGTTTTGGTCGCCGGCGCCACCATGCTGGGGCGCAGCCTGAACAAACTGGAGCACCAGAATTTCGGCTTTCAAGTTCTGGGCCGTGTGGTGGTGGAGTTGCACAACCCGACCGCCAACTACACCATGCCGCAATTGGCAGCGCGTTATCGTCAGCTGGAAGCCAGTCTCGATCGTCTCCCGGGCGTGCAGGGTTCCGGCCTGGCGCTTTACAACCCGCTCACCAATAACTGGGGCGAGCTTATCTTAGTGGCTGGCCACCCACCGCCAACGCCCGGCGAAGAATCCGGAGCGTCCTGGGACCGCGTAAGCGCGAACTATCTGCAAAATATCGGTGTGCCCATTTTGCGTGGACGCTATTTTACGCCTGCCGATAACGAAACGGCCGCGTCGGTGGCCATCGTGAACGAAGCTTTTGTGAAGCGCTTTTTTAAGAATGGCGAAGATCCCATGGATCAGCATTTCGGTCTGGACCTGCCCGAGAACGTGGGAACGTACCGCATCATTGGCATTGTGCGCGATGCAAAATTTGCTGGCTTTGAACTGAGCAAACCCGCGCGTCCAATGTTCTACGTGCCGTTAGCTCAGGGGGTCGATTACAAAGACGCCTTGATGGCCCGGCTGGAGCTCAGCACCCACTACATCCAGGCGATTATGTTGGTCACAAATACACCCGCCGGAACGCTTGAGCCGCTGCTTACCAGAATTCTGGCTGAAGTGGATCCCAATGTGACTATTACCAGCATCAGGACCCTGCAGCAGCAAGTGGAGCTCTCGTTCGACCAGGAGCGCGCGGTAGCCAGCCTCGCCGGTCTATTCGGTGTCGTGGCGCTGCTGTTGGCGGCCGTGGGGCTTTACGGCGTAACGGCGTATACCGTGAATCAACGAACCAACGAAATCGGTGTGCGTATGGCGCTGGGCGCTGACCGCTTGAAGGTGGTCCGCCTGGTCCTGCGCGGTGCGTTCAAGCGCGTGTTGATCGGCCTGCTGTTAGGATTGCCACTGGCGATTGGCGCAGGAAGATTGATCTCCGCGCAGCTTTACGGTGTTTCTTCTTGGGACCCGCTGGCGCTAGGCGTGGCTGCCGGCGCGCTCGCGGTGTGCTCATTTTTCGCCGCCATTATTCCCGCCAGCCGCGCAGCGTCAATTTCGCCCATGCAAGCGCTGCGCATTGAGTAAAGCGCGCTTGCCTAAAACATCTGCCAGGCGCCGTCGGTAAAAATCATGACGTCCGTTGTTCCATCGGGCATTCTTCTTGACCTGTGGTACAGCTGGCATTTTGTTTATGATTTGGAGTTTCAACGCGGCGCATGAACCAGAAGTACCATTCTTCCTTAGCCCTGCCGCTGCCAACAATGATGCATGTCGCGCGTACCACGCATTATTTTGATAACTTGTCTCGCCATCGTATTTTCCGGTGGGCGATCCGCCCTTGGCCACGAAGCCCCTCGAACCTCGAACCTGGGCTCTGATTGTTCCATCGTCGCTAACAACAATTTCGCGGGCCTGCCGCTAAGCATTCCGGTCGCGGGGGCCGACATCGAGGAACTTACCGGAAAGGCCCGGGTATGTTTGTCGATGTTGAACACCTTCTTGAGGCGATACAAAAAGCGGCCCATAACCAGTGCTGCAGGTCCGTCCGGCGTTCCTAACAGCGCGAACATTCGCTCTCTGAATGACGAACTCGAGTTCGAATCCTGCTCGTAATTCCCACGCTAAAGAAAAGCGCCTGCTGGTGATTGGTTACGCCGTGACGGTGCGCTGCAGGCGGCGGGCGAGTCTCTCGTGTTCTTCGCGCATTTCGCGGGGCAGGCGCGCGCCGAATTTGTCGAAGAATTGGCGGATGTCGTCCAGTTCTGATTGCCAATCGGCGGGATTTACTTGCAGGAGTTCCTCGATGGCGGCTGGAGAAATATTCAATCCCTCCAGCGTCAAGCCGCCGGGACCTGGGACGTAGCCGATGGGCGTTTCCTGCGCCGAGCCCCGGCCTTCCACGCGCTCCAGGATCCACTTCAGCACTCGAACGTTTTCGCCGTAACCTGGCCACAGGAATTTGCCGTCTGCGCCGCGGCGAAACCAGTTCACATGAAAGATTTTTGGCGGGTGCGGAATCTTCTTGCCCATTTCCAGCCAGTGACCAAAATAATCCGCCATGTTGTAGCCGCAAAAGGGCAGCATGGCCATGGGATCGCGGCGGGTGATGCCAACTTCGCCGGTGGCGGCTGCAGTAGTCTCCGACGCCATGGTCGCGCCGACAAACGTGCCGTGCTGCCAGTTAAAGGACTCGTAAACGAGCGGTGCGAGACGTGCCCGCCGGCCTCCAAAAATAAATGCGGAAATGGGTACGCCTTCCGGCGCTTCCCACTGCGAAGAGATGCTCGGTGACTGTTTGGCCGGCACGGTATACCGCGAGTTGGGATGCGCTGCGGGGCCCTTCGATGAATCCCACACATCGCCTTTCCAGTTGGTCAAGCCGGGCGGGGGAGCTTCTCCGATACCTTCCCACCAGGGCTCATTCTTGGCGGTCACGCCCACGTTGGTAAAGATGGTGTTGCGATGGATCGCGTCCATCACGTTGGGATTGGTTTTGTAGCCGGTTCCCGGCGCGACCCCAAAAAAGCCCGCCTCCGGATTGATAGCGTGCAGATAGCCATCGGCCCCGACTTTCATCCAGGCAATATCATCGCCGACGGTCCACACCCGGTAGCCCTGACTCTCCAGCGCTGAAACCATCATGGCCAGGTTGGTTTTGCCACAAGCGCTGGGAAATGCCGCGCCCATGTAGGTGACTTTGCCGCCGGGCGCTTCGAGGCCCAGGATCAGCATGTGCTCCGCCATCCAACCCTCATCGCGCGCCATGGAGCTGGCGATGCGTAGAGCAAAGCATTTCTTGCCCAACAGGGCATTCCCCCCATACCCGGACCCCACACTCCAGATCAATTTTTCCTGCGGGAAGTGGACGATGTACCGCCGCATGGGGTCCAGATCGCCGATGGAGTGCAGCCCAGCCACGAAATCCGTGGAGGCTCCCAATCGATCCTGGGCCACTTTTCCCATGCGCGACATGATGCGCATGTTGGCGACTACATAGGGGCTATCGGTGACCTCCACGCCAATTTTGCTCAATGGCGAATTCACCGGGCCCATGATGTAAGGTATGACGTACATAGTGCGGCCGCGCATTGCGTTGCTAAGCAGCGCGCCAACCTTGTGTTTGGCCCCGTCCGGATCCATCCAATTGTTGGTGGGACCGGCATCGCTTTTCTCAGGCGTGCAAATAAAGGTTAAGTGCTCGGTGCGGGCTACGTCATTGGGGCTGCTGCGACTCAAGTAGCAATTGGGATAGGTAGTCTCATTCAGCTTAAGGGAGTCCGTGCCGCGCAGCATTTCTGCCAGGATTCTCTGGTTTTCTGCTTCAGAGCCATCGCAGTAGACGATACGGTCAGGCCGCGTCAACTGTGCCGCTTCGTTCACCCAATTTTCCAGCGGAGTGGCCAAGCTATATCCCCCTGAGAGAGCGCACCCGGCAAGTTCAGACCGGGGGTAATTAATCGAGTAGATCAGTTCGTGATAAGCAGCCCTGCCAACCCGGAAGAGTGCGGCGGGATGAAATCTGGAGCGGCAGAGCGGCGTGTTGCGACAATCCAGTTTATGTTAGGAATTCGCTCACGCGCAAGCGTACCGCTTGAACCTGTTTGCAGTTACCCACCAGCAATGTTACCGCGTATGGCGAAGAGTAATACTCGTGGGCTTGTGGGTCTTTGATGGGAGGTGGGGGGATAGGCACTTGTGTTCGGGGCCAAGCGCCTATCCGTTGTGAGGTATTTGAAGCAAAAACAATAAAACGAAGATAGTGGCAGGATGAAAAGTTTTCAATAAGGTCTTTGCTGTAACGGGCCCTGAGAAAAACGTTAAATTTGTTCGCGGAACCTTAGTGCCTTACAACACCGTTCACGCCTGGGCGGTGTAGTGTTTACGAATCGTTTCAAGGATTCGCGCGCGGCTCTCTGCGGGCGGTAAATCCGCATTTTGTTCCACCATGGCAATCTCATCCGCAACCGGGTCGTCTTTCACCGCTTCTCGGAGCCACTCGGAATAATCGTGCCGCCTTAAATGGTACGACCAGGTTTCCTCATCCACGCCCTCCGCGATTTGTGCAAAAAGGTTCAGGTTGTGCGCACGAATATTCAGCTTTCCTTGCGGTCCGCGGAAGTAAAAGCTCTTGTCTTCGCCCAACTCGCCCGCGGCGTACTTGCGTTTATGCCGGCGCAGCTCGATTTTGGCGGGTTCCAGCATAATCTTCTCTGGCGGGTTTGATTCGGGAAGCTGCCATACCATCATTTCCCCGGAACGCACCTCCGGGCCAGTTTCACCTGGGGCGTTGGCCTGCGGCGGCGCCCAAGCTTTACCCGAGCCTTCGCTGACTTCCGCGATGATCTCGGCAGGCTCTGGCCCGATAGCAATCACGCAATTGACGGTGTCCATCAAAGCCTTCGATACGCTTTTAGGGTGCACGGTGATCAAGGCAAAGCTGCCCAGGCTCGAGGGAATACTCAAGCTCGCGGAATCCAATTCCGCCGGGAGCAGGTGGTGGGCCTCATCAATGACAATCCAGTGGGGGCGGCCAGTGCGGGCGCGCAATTCCTGAAGCCGCGGCAACAGTCCCACGAAATAGCTGGGGCGATCCGCTAAAGGTACGCCCAGCATGTTTATACTGATCGAACTGCCGGCGTTTTTTAAGACTTCCAGAATCTCGGAGATTCCCGGAATACGTTCAGCCCCGCCTAAAGTTACAAATTGCGCCACCTCGTCGTAGTCACCTTCGGGATCGATGACGCACACCTGATATTGCTTTTGAATCAGCCGCTCCACGATAGCGGTAACTACCGTCGATTTTCCGCCACCCGACGGGCCAGCCACCGCGGCCCGGGTGCCGTAAGGTCCCAGACAAAATTCCTCGCCGTTTTCTCTGTGACCCAGAAGAATGTCGTGGCGCTTCAAGCGCGGCTGCAAGCTGCGCAAATCGTCGGCCAATAGTTGCTCGATGATTTCTTCGACGCCCCCACCGTGAGTTCTCGAGGTCACCACATCGGCGCGCTCTTTTAGAACCGGCAGGGCATTGCCGACCGCTACGCTGCATTCGCAAATCCCCAAAAAGGCATGATCGTTCTCGGCGTCTCCGACACCGATAGTGTTGTGCGTCGAAAGCCCCAACTCATCCAACGCGACCTTTACGCCTGTGCCCTTGTTGATGCCTGAAGGAAGAATCATTACCGCGTCTTTATTGAAGATAACTTGCAGCTCGAGCCCCATGGAACGAATCACTTCGAGCACTTCCGTTTCATGCGGGTGCCAGGTGGCTACGATGCATTCGCCCACCGACAATGGCTTAACTCCACGGCGTCTAAGTTTCTCTACGAAAGCGGGCGGCGGCGGTTCGGCCAGCAAACGTTTTTCGCCCGTGGCCGGATTGTAGAGCAGCGCTCCATTTTCAACAACCACCAGATCGAAAAGAGGCGTTTCAGGAAACACGCGCATCAATTCGGGAAGCTCTCGGCCGGTGGCCAGCACCAGTTTGCGCCCCGAAGCCTTGACACGCTTGAGCGCCTGCAGCGTGCTCGCGGTCACCTGGCCATCGTGGGCCAAGGTTCCGTCGTAGTCAGAAATCAGACAAAAATAGCGCAAGGTGCGGAGTCCCTTTCAAAAATACCGAGACGTGGAGTGCAGTAATTATCAGCTAGCTTTAAAAATACCCTGTGTATGTTATTTTGCTCTAGTAGCAACGATATTCTTCGTGTGAATTTTTTCGTGGTTCGTGGGCTATTTTTCGAAGCTTAAATTTAATTAATCTAGGCAGTAACTAAAACTGTCCCTTTTTGAACAGAAGCAAACGCAATAACTCAAGAAAATGGTACAGTGTATACGTCTCACAAAGACTTTACACCCCTAATATAACTAACCGCTTGGCCTTGTCCCAAGCTCATCCGGAGAGTACATGAATCAAGCAGCAACCGCAGTAGCTCGGCCATGGGACCGCCCATTCTGGAAACCTGTCCGGCGCAAAGAAGGAGTTTTTGCTTTCCTACTGATAATTCACGTGCTGGCGATCGTGGGGATAATTTTGTTTCCCTTGCCCAGCCTCAAAGTACTCGGGTTAGCCGCGCTTTTTGTCGCTTTTGGCGGCCTGGGAACCACCGTTTGTTACCATCGCATGCTCGCGCATAAAACCCTGAAGACCAATCGCTTCATCGAGCAGATGCTGATCTTCTGGGCGGTATTTAACGCTTCCGGTCATCCCGCAAGCTGGGTCGCTTATCACCGCCAACATCATTCCACCACCGACAAACCCGAGGACATTTCCAGTCCCAAGCAGGGCGGCTTCTGGTGGGCCCATTTGCGTTGGCTGTATCAAACCCCGCCGGCCGACCGTAAACGCTGGGCTCCGGAAGTGGACAAAGGCATTTATAAAATCTGGGGTTATGCGGAAACGCCGGTAATCATCTTGTCCATTTTTATCGGCCCGATTCTGGGTCTCGGCTGGATGGGTTTTTTCTGGCTGGGCGCGATTCGCCTGGTGTACACGCTGCACATGCAGTGCTTCGTGAACAGCTTGACGCATCTCGATGACGTCGCCGAAGGCGATTCCAGCAAAAACGTCTGGTGGCTCGGCCCCTTTCAACTTACGGCCTGGGGCGAAAACTGGCACAAGAATCACCACACCCATGCCGGCTCGGCGCGCTTGGGTCTGCGCTGGTGGCAGCCGGACATTGGCTGGTATTTCATCTGGATGTTGGAAGCCATGGGCCTCGCGCATTCCGTGAAGCGCCCTCGCGCGTCCTAGCTACGTTCAGCACTTCATATTCCGGGCGGACGAAAATGTCCGCCTCATTTTTTTGTCTACTCTTATGTACGCGCAAAAATTTAACGTCAATGTGGTGATTCGCGGCGAGGCCAAGCCCTGCCCGCTCGAATGGCTCGATCAATTTTGCATGCGTAATTTCACCAACGCCGCCGAGTTCGACGACACTCTACCGCTCGCCGATGGCCAGGTGGAAACCAGCTTCCGTCTAACTCCAGAGCGCTTTGCTGAAGGTTTGGCCGCGTGGCTCACGCAACGCGGCCAAGGTGAAGGCCAGCCGGTGATCGTGCAGGTCACACGCGTGGAGACGAAGTCAAAGCCCACGCCACCGCCGGCAGCTCAAGCACGAACTAATTCCTGAAGAGTCTTCTCGCAAGCTCAAGCACAGAAAGCAACTGCGGAGGGTGCCCCGCATTCGCAGTTGAGGTAGGAATGTGGGCTTGGGGTTCGGCCTCGGGGTTCGGCCTTGGGGTTCGGTCCTTCAGTTCGGTTCACTGGCGCGAAATAATATTTTTGCCAGCGGCATCATTTCCGCTGGCACCAGACGTTTCGCTTCCAATCAATTCGCGAATCCGCGGCAAGGCCGCCTTGGCCGCGATTTCTCCCGCCGCGACCAGCTCCGGCGTGCGCGTAAAATCGTCCCACACAAACGTTTTCATATCCGGCTCGATGATCACGTCCGCTTGTTGGCGCCACGCCAGGTCCGAATGGCGTTGAATAATATTGAACGAGCGGCTCAACACGTCGGTGAAAGTGCGCGGCGGCGCCAAGCTGGAAGGCTCAAGATACACCGCGATAACAATGTCGACGCCCAGTAGCGCAACACCTTCAACCGGTACCGGCGAAGTGAGAAAGCCATCCACTAAAGTGCGATCTTCAAATTGTATCGGCACAAAGAGGCCGGGGTAGGCGCAGGACCCACGCAGCGGCGGCAGCAGCGCTCCGCGCGCGTAATAAATGGTGATGCCGGCGTTAAGGTCCGTGGCGGCGATGGCCAGCGGAGTTACCAGATCTTCAAAATTTTTTGCGGGTGTGAGGCGTGCGAGATATTTTTCCAGGCGGTGGTTGGTTGCAAGGCCGAGCCACGACGGGGTCCACCTGCCGAAATCGGTAAAGCTGGTGTGTTCGCCGATGCGCGCCATCTCTTCGAGAGGCGTGCCGGCACAAAAAGCCGCGCCGATAAGCGCGCCAACACTGGTGCCTGCCACCGCGTCAATATGAATCCCCGCGTCGCGAAGAACGCGCAACACCCCGATATGCGCGATGCCCCGCGCGAACCCTCCGGCCAACGCCAGGCCAACTTTTGGACGCCCGCGCACTTCGCGCATGCCGATGGCTTCAGCGGACAAAACGCGCTCTTTTTCATCCAGCCACCTGCGCAATACGCTCGAAATGACGGGTTCAGGCATGCCATAACCAGTTTAGGCGCTAAACATGTTTGTGTCAGTTCGATTGACCCGTGTATGTTGGTTTTGTAACCTGTCCGTTCGTACAAATCAGAAAAAAAAGGCCAGCCATGAAACGTCGCATCGAAAAGGTCGTGGTGCTTGGTGCGGGAACCATGGGCGCGCGAATCGCGGCTCATTTCGCGAACGCCGGCGTCCCGGTGCTGTTGTTGGATATCGTTCCGCCCGGCTTGACCTCCGACGCCCCTGCGGAGCGCAACAAAATCGTGCGTGCCGGCCTGGATGCCGCAAAAAAGTCCAAGCCTGCGGCCTTCTTTACTGCTGTGGTAGCCGACAAAATCTCCATCGGCAATTTTGAAGATGATTTGCAGCGCTGCAAACACGCGGACTGGATTATCGAGGTAGTAGCCGAAAATCTCGACGTCAAAAAGAGCCTGCTCGCGCGCGTGGCGCAGTTTCGCAAGCCCGGATCAATCGTTACAACCAATACTTCAGGGCTGCCGGTGCATTTAATCGCCGAAGGCATGAGCGAAGAATTCCAGCAGCATTGGGCAGGAACTCACTTTTTTAATCCGCCGCGCTACTTAAAACTGGTCGAAATAATTCCCGGGCCAAAAACCTCGCCTGAAGTGCTGGAGACCCTCGCCGAGTTTTGCGACCGCCGCTTGGGCAAGGGCGTAGTGGTGGCCAAGGACACACCAAATTTCATTGCCAATCGTATCGGCACGTTTTCCATGCTCAACGCGCTGCGCTTGATGAATAAATTGGGAATGACCGTCGAAGAAGTGGACGCGTGCACCGGCCCGGCCATCGGTCAGCCGAAGTCCGCCACATTTCGCACCGGGGACATCGTAGGCCTGGATGTACTGATGCACGTGGTGAAAAATATTCACGAAACAGCGACGGACGATGAATCCCGCGAAATGTATAAAGTGCCTGCATTCGTCGAAGACATGGCGCAACGCAAATGGCTAGGCGACAAGACCGGCCAGGGCTTCTACAAAAAGTTGAGGGGCGAAGGCGAAAAAGAAATTCTTACTCTCGACGTAAACACCATGGAGTACCGCCCGCGGCAGAAAGCGCGATTCGCTTCCATCGAAGCGGGCAAAACCATCGAAGACACAGGCGATCGGTTGCGCGCGCTTATCGGGCCAATCCTGCAAGGCCAAACGGGTGACAAAGCGCAACAATTTTTGTGGGGTTCGATCTCAGAGAGTTGCCTATATGCGGCGCGCCGCGTTCCAGAAATTTCCGACCGCGTGGAGGACGTTGATCGCGCCATGCGTTGGGGTTTTGGCTGGGAACTGGGCCCGTTTCAAATAATGGATACCTTGGGAGTGCCGGCTTTCGCGGCACAAATCAAAAAGGAAGGGCGAGAAGTACCTCCCTCAATCGAAAAATTGCTGGCCAGCGGACGCACCAGTTTTTATAGCACCGAAAAAGGTGTCACCTCCATTTTTGAATTGAGTGGCGGCACTGCTAGAAAAATCGAAGAGCCGGCCGGCGTGATTTTTCTAAAGTCGCTGAAAGATGCGGCAAAAGAAGTAGAGCGCAACTCGGGCGCCAGTTTGATCGACTTGGGCGATGGCGTAGTGTGCTGTGAATTTCACTCCAAGATGAACGCCATTGGCGCGGATTTGATTGCCATGATTCACAAAGGACTGAAGCGGCTGGAAACTGATTTCGACGCCATGGTCATCGCCAACCAGGCGGTGAATTTTTCTGTGGGCGCGAACTTGATGTTGGTGCTGATGGGCGCGCAGGAACAGGAGTGGGACGAGCTGCTCTTGGCGGTCAAACAATTTCAGAATGCGAATCTGGCAATTAAATATGCGCCCAAGCCGGTGGTCACCGCTCCGCAAGGCCTGGCCTTGGGTGGTGGCTGCGAAGTCAGTCTGCACGGCGCAAGAATTCAAGCCGCTGCGGAAGCCTACATGGGATTGGTGGAAACGGGAGTCGGCTTGATTCCGGGCGGAGGCGGCACCAAAGAAATGATGATTCGCGCCAACGAGCGTGTCGGCGGCGGCGAAGACCTGGATTTATTTCACGCCATGAAGCCGGTCTTCGAAACTATCGCGATGGCTAAAGTCGGCACCAGCGCGGAAGAATGTCGCGACCTTGGTTTCTTGCGACGCGAAGATGGCGTGTCCATGAATCGCGACCGCTTGGTGGGCGACACTAAGGAAGTTGCTCTCGCGCTGGTCCGCGGCGGGTACCTTGCCAAGGCGGCGAATTGGCAAGAAGGCGCGCAAACCACCCAGATCAAAGTGCTGGGCGAACAATTTTTGTCGGCCGCCAAGCTGGCGATTCATATGATGCAGCGCGGCGGCTACGCCACCGATTACGATGCGCACGTCGGACGAAAGCTGGCAAATATACTGGCTGGCGGGGCGTTGAGCTCCCCGCAACTTGTAAGCGAACAGTATGTGCTGGACCTGGAACGCGAAGCGTTCGTATCACTGTGCGGCGAGAAGAAAACGCAGGAACGCATTGCCCACACCTTAAAAACCGGGAAACCGCTACGAAATTAAGCGACTTTAGTGGTAAGTTATAGGTGCTTCACGGCGTTACTCGCTGACGAAGCACTATGAAAACCCTGTCTAAGCAGCTCATTGTTCTGCTCGCCGTACTTTTGACGTGTTCGTGTGCGCGGGCACAAGCTGTGAAGGTAGCAGCGGCGGCAGATTTGAAATTCGCCATGGCGGAGTTGGCCGCCCAGTTCGAGACGCAAAGCGGCGCGAAACTGGATGTCACCTATGGATCCAGCGGCAATTTCCTAACGCAACTCCAAAATGGCGCGCCCTTCGATCTGTTTTTTTCAGCCGACTCCGGGTATCCCAAAAAACTGGAAGAGGCCGGATTGGCCGAACCTGGCACTTTGCGAGAATACGCCGTGGGCCACATCGTAATCTGGACTCCCAGCGATAGTCAGATCAATGTAGCGAAAGACGGATGGAAGTCTCTGCTGGACCCCCGAGTTAAAAAAATAGCGATCGCTAATCCCGAACACGCTCCGTATGGCCGCGCCGCATTGGCGGCATTGAAGCAAGCTGGCATGTACGAACAAGTGAAAGACAAGCTGGTGTACGGGGAGAATATTTCTCAAACGGCCGAGTTTGTGCAGTCTGGCAACGCACAAGTGGGAATCGTGGCTCTCTCGCTAGCCACTTCTCCAGCGATGAAGAATGGAAACAGATGGGAAATCCCTGCGGATAGCTATCCCCCTATTAAACAAGAAGTCGTCCTGCTCAAAGCTTCGAAGAATAAAGAAGCGGCTCGCCGGTTTCTGGAGTTTGTCAACGGGTCGCAAGGCCGGGAAATATTGCAGCGATTTGGCTTTACCGTTCCGACCCCATAGTTCGAATGCATTTATTGCCCCCGGCAACAAACCAAGGTAGATTCCCAAAAGTGATATGGATGCATTGATTCTTTCTTTGCGCCTCGCGGCGTGCGTATCTTTTATTTTGTTGCTGATCGGCATGCCGCTGGCGTATTGGCTGGCGTATTGGAATTGGCGCGGCAAATTTTTGCTGGAAGCGATCGTGGCGCTGCCGTTGGTGTTGCCGCCGACTGTTCTTGGATTTTACGTGTTGATTGCGCTGGGCCCGCATGGCCCGATTGGAAAAGTCTCGGAAAAATTATTTCACCGCGGGTTGGCTTTCACATTTGGCGGCCTGGTGTTCGCCTCTGTTCTTTATAGCTTTCCGTTCGCCGTACAGCCGTTGATTGCTGCCTTCGAAGCCATCGACCGCAGGCTGTTGGATGCGTCCGCCCTGTTAGGCGCCAGCCGCTTGCGGACCTTCGGAAGTGTGATCTTGCCGCTGTCTTTGACGGGAATCGTGACCGCCGTTGTTCTCAGTTTTGCTCACACGCTGGGAGAATTCGGGGTGGTGTTGATGGTTGGCGGAAATTTGCCTGGCATCACGCGTACGGCCTCTATCGATATTTACGACCACGTGCAGTCCATGGAATATGCTGAAGCGAATCGCATGGCGCTGGTGCTGTTGATAATTTCCTTCGTGGTGCTCTCCGCCGTGTACGGCGTCAACCGGCGAATCGGCCGGCGAGTGTGGGCCTCGTGGGCAGAGAGATAAATCCGCCGGCGCTTAAAGCGCGGCTGCGAAAAGGGCGCTCCGGCGGCACACCTTCTTCGTTCGTCCTGGATGTGGCGATCGAAATTCCTGCTGGCATCACTATCGTGTTTGGTCCGTCGGGAGCCGGAAAATCCACCTTACTTGATTGCCTCGCCGGATTGTTGAAGCCTGACGCGGGGCGAATTGAAATAGGCGGCCCAATGCTGGCCGAAGTGCTGCTCGATGTGGAACAGCGGATCGATCTGCCTCCAGCAACGAGAAAAATCGCATACGTTTTTCAAAGCCTCGCGCTATTTCCCCACATGACCGTCGAGCAAAACGTCGGTTACGGACTAGCGGACATGCCTGCGGCGGAACGAGCCGCAAGCGTAAAGACCATGCTGGAAGCTTTTCACGTGGAGCAACTGGCTGAGCGCAAGGCCAACGAAATATCTGGCGGAGAACAACAGAGAGTGGCATTGGCGCGTTCACTGGCTACTTCGCCACGAGTCCTGCTGCTCGACGAGCCTCTGACGGCATTGGATGAAGGGCTAAAAAAATCCATTATCGAAGACTTGCGGCGATGGAATGCGGCCCAGAACATTCCGATTTTGTATGTGACTCACAGCCGCGCCGAAGTGGACGCCCTCGGCGAACGCGTGATCGTTCTTGAGCACGGGAAAATTATCAGCACGGGAACGCCGCATGAGGTGCTGGACGCGCCACGGCGCTCATCGCTGGCCCAAGCCTCGGGATTTGAAAATCTGTTCAGCGGCGTGGTGACCAAGCTTCGGAAAGAAGATGGTGTGATGCGTGTGCAGTTAGTGCGCAGCGCCTGTGAAATCGAAACACCGCTCGGTTACGCTACTGTAGGGACGGCGGTCAGGTTGGCGATTCGTGCCGGTGATATCTTACTGGCCACCGAGCGCCCTTACGGGTTGAGTGCTCGTAACGTGATTGCCGGAAGAATTATCTCCTTGGAACAACGCGGAACGATGTTTGTCGCACAAGTGGCTGCCGACCCCGATGGCGCTGCCGTTTTCACTGTGCATTTGACACTCGGTGCGAAACGGGCCCTGGAGTTGGGCGTAACTCAGCCGGTCTGGCTGGTGTTAAAAACACACTCGTGCCATGTACTCGAAGACTAAAATCAAAATCAAGTGCGCCGAGAGCAACTATAGTTGTGCTTTAGGAGAAGACGACGCAGCGCCAGGGGTGGAGAATCTGACTTCGTCGGCTTCCAGGTCGTCGCCTTTGGGAGTCGCATGGATCACCACGTTTTCCCCGACCGCCAGATCCGAAAGTGCCGCAGGCTTGTCCGCGGCGGCCACGCGCGCAACATATACGGTAGTAGGAACGAGTTTCACCTGTACCGATTTTCCGTCGCGCGTTTTTACCGTAACGGAGCCGGAATTTAATTTTTCGATCGTTCCAATGACGTGCTTCTTGTCGCCGTGAGCGGAAACGGCAATAGCCACGAACAGAAAAGATAGCAACAGTGAAAAGGCGTGACGCGTCATAAAACCCCCAGGATTTACAGATTCAAGAACGCCTTTTCAAGAATACCTTAAGGGCGAGAATTTGGCGTTCCGGATTTCTGCGGTGTTGTGCCATTAAGAAATTCATCTTCATCTTTTTCCTCTTCGCGATCCTCTGGGCTCTTCGGGTTGTAGCGGGACATTTCAATGCGTTCCTCGGCGGTCAGTTGTGGCAGATGCCTTATAAACAGGACCAGTTTCCAGGAATCCTCGTCCATACCGTGGCTGGCAAAAGACGGCATGCCCGTGAAGCGCACTCCATTCTCGATAATCCAGAAAAGCTCGCCGTCGGAGCGGTTCTGTGTCGCAGCTTGTCGTAGATCGGGCGGCTTCGGATATAAGCCCCGCCCAAATAGCGCGTCGCCGCTACCATCGTTGGCGTGACAGACCGCGCAGTGGTCCGCGAAATGGAGGCGCGCATCCTTAAGATTTTCCTCAGAGGCGGTCAGCGGGTTGTGCATGGCGCGCGCACTGGACGGAATAGAAAGATGCCACACGTTGCGGGCAAGCGTCTCTTCCATGGCGCTAGGACGCGCGCGAGCGCTCAGACCGTTATGGAGAAGCGATGCGGCCATAGCGGCGATTAAGCCCAGTAACGCGACGCCGATTAATAATAGTGTGGACCCGCGCTTCATTTGTTCTATTCGGATAGTAAATGACACGCGCAGGCATTGCCAGCAGTTCGGTGCGGGCGCAGCCCCAAGCGCGAGTATTTGGCGAGTTGACAGCGCGGCTCGCCGGACACGTACACTATTCAAGCCGGTTAACTTTCCGTGTGACTACTTGCGATGCGAACCAGTTTTTCCTTATTTCCGCGGGCCATACTCATCGCAGCATTACTGCTGGGCGGCTGGCCTTTGGCGCTAGTGTTGGCGGGCCAAAAGCCCGGAGACAAACCGAAGCACATTCCGCGGACAATCTGGAATTTTGATGGCGGGGTCTTCCTGGAAACGGACGGCAGCCTGAGCGAGAACACTTGTTTCCGGTTGGCCGGCCACATGATCGACAAGGGTTTTTTCGAAAATTTGAAACGCATCGATGATGACCGTGGCACCAGATACGTTCGCGGCAAAGAAAGCGTGACCGAATTTCCCGAACACCTGAAACTGCTGTTCGTTATCCATGACATGCCCTGCCCGTCGCAGATACCAGACCCTAAGGGCCGCCAATATCTCACTCGCGAAATGATGAGCACGCTGCATCTGTCGCTATTCTGGAAGCGAGGAGTCGATTTGCGTCCAGCGGAAAAGTTTAAAGTTAAGTTTTTTGCCGTCGAGCCGATTCCTCCCTACGCCACGGAACTGGCGAAGGAATTGCCTCAAAGATTTCAATGGGTCTACGAACTGGATATTCCCAGCGCCGGAATTCCTTTGAATGACAGCCTGGTAATGATTTTGCGTCGCGACGATGGCCGCATCGCAGCGCGCGTCGCAGCGCGCTTGTGATCGCCTGAAGCTGATGCGCCCGGGCACCCGCAGTCTTCTGGAGACATGCCCTATAAAAGTGGCGCGCCGGTTAGTTCTTGAATTTCCTTTTTGGTCCAGCCAGGCGCTGCCTCACGCAACAGCAGTCCCTCTACTCTTACATCGATCACCGCTACATCCGTCACGATGGTGTCCACGCACGCTAGCGCAGTGAGCGGATACGTGCACTGCTTCACAATTTTTGGCGCGCCATCTTTGGTGGTGTGCTCCATGCACACGATTAATACTTTGGCGCCCGCCGCAATATCCATGGCCCCGCCGATGCCGCCGGAGCCGCGCGCACCGGGAACTCTCCAATTGGCGAGATCGCCTTTTTCCGAGACTTGAAACCCTCCAAGGACCGCGACATCCAGGTGGCCGCCGCGGGTCATCAGGTGCGCGTCCGCTTGATGAAAAAAAGATGCCCCGGGCATCAGCGTCACGGGAACTTTCATGGCGTCCACCAAGTCGAAATCTTCTTCACCAGCCTTGGCGCGGCGGCCCATTCCGAGAATGCCATTTTCGCTGTGAAAAAAAACTGTCAGGCCGGGCGGCAAATAATCGGCGATCAAATTGGGGATTCCCCAACCAAGATTCACGTAGGCCCCATCGGGCAGCTCTTTTGCGGCGCGTGTGGCAATCTGTTCGCGGGTGAGGCGCGGCTTATCCGGCATAGCGAATTCCTTTTGCTTGCACAACGCGATGAACGAATATCGCTGGAGTCACCACATTTTCGGGCTCGAGCGCTCCGACCGGTACAATTTCGTCCACTTCTACGATGGTGGTTTTCGCCGCCATGGCCATGATGGGATTAAAATTTCTGGCCGCCAAATGATACGTGAGATTTCCAAGTTCATCGGCTTTTTGAGCTTTGATGAACGCGTACTCGGCATGGATGGGCGATTCCAGAATGCAACGTTGATTATCAATGACCCGCTCTTCTTTTCCCGCGGCGACTTCCGTTCCGACGCCCACGGTCGTGTAAAAGCCCAAAATGCCCGCAGCAGCGGCGCGCATGCGTTCGCACAAAATACCCTGCGGCACTAACTCCAGGGTTACTTCTTTGGCGGCGAAACGTTCCTGAAAATAATTTGCATGCGGGCCCGGGAAAGAGGCGATCACGTGGCTGATCTGGCCATTCTTGAACATTAATCCCAGTTCGCCGTCGCGCGTGCCGCAATTATTGCTAATGGCGGTAATGTTTTTAGTGCCCTTGCGAGTCAGCGCTTGAATCAGATTGTTGGGGAAGCCGGCGCCGCCAAATCCGCCAAACATAATGCGCGCGCCATCAGGAACGTCAGCCACGGCTGCATCGAGGCTGGAGAAAATTTTCTGCTTCATGAAAACTTCTGCATGTTGGATTTCAAGCCGGGCAATAAATAGGCCATCACGGATGGGTCATGTCTTCGGCGCGGACCAGCTTGTCGAACTCCTCGCCGGTTATGAAGCCAAGCTTAATGGCGGCTTCGCGGAGACTGCTGTGTTCGTGATGCGCGGTGTGCGCGACTTTCGCGGCGTTATCGTAGCCGATTTGTGGCGCGAGGGCCGTTACGAGCATCAAGGAAGTCTTGACGTAGTGATCGATCCGTTCGCGATTCACTTCAATGCCGTGCGCGCAATGCTCCACAAAACTGTTGCACGCGTCAGCAAGCAACTCAACGGAATGCAAATAATTAAAAATCATCACCGGCTTGAAAACGTTCAACTCAAAATTACCTTGTGAGCCTGCAAATCCGATGGTTGCATCATTTCCCATTACTTGAGTGGCAACCATGGTGAGGGCTTCGCACTGCGTGGGATTTACCTTGCCGGGCATGATGGAAGACCCGGGCTCATTCTCGGGGAGCGTCAGTTCGCCAAGACCGCAGCGTGGGCCGGAGGCCAGCCAGCGAATGTCATTGGCGATTTTCATGAGCGATGCGGCTAGAGTCTTGAGCGCCCCGCTGGCGAAGACAATCTCGTCATGCGCGGAAAGAGCCGCAAATTTGTTGGGATGGGAGCGGAAGGGGAGCTCGGTAAGCTCGGAAATTTTTCGCGCGGCACGCTCCGCGAATTCAGGATGGGCGTTGAGTCCTGTGCCGACGGCGGTACCGCCGATGGCCAGATCGTACAGACCGTCGAGAGCTTCGTTGATGCGTTTGACGTCGCGGTCCAGCAGACTAACCCATCCGGAAAATTCCTGGCCCACGGTGAGTGGCGTAGCGTCTTGCAGGTGAGTGCGCCCAATTTTTACAATGCCAACAAATTCTTTTGCTTTGGCGTCGAGGGCATCACCCAAACTTTTGACCGCGGGCAAAAGCCTGCGAGCAGTTTCCGTGGCCGCCGCGATATGCATGGCGGTGGGAAATGTGTCGTTGGAAGACTGCGACATGTTGACGTCATCGTTGGGATGAATCGGTTTTTTGCTGCCCATGACGCCGCCGGAAAGCTCAATGGCACGATTAGAAATCACTTCGTTGACGTTCATGTTGGTTTGCGTGCCGCTGCCGGTTTGCCAGATGCGCAGAGGGAAATGATCATGCAGTTTGCCCGCGATGACTTCATCGGCGGCCTGAACAATGAGCTTGGATTTCTCTGGTGAAAGCTTCCCGAGGTCCTGATTGACGAGCGCGGCCGCTTTTTTGAGCACGCCAAAAGCGCTGATGAGTTCCGGCGGCATGGTGTCTTTGCCGATGGCAAAGTGAATCAACGAGCGTGCGGTCTGGGCGCCGTAGTAACGGTCGGCGGGAACTTCCATTTTCCCCATGCTGTCGGATTCGGTGCGGATATTTTTGGGCTGCGAGGTGTGGGGCTGCGCAGCGTGAACGGCGTCGGCCATCTCGGCTCCTGAAGCTCGCGAAAAACCACTGCTTTAAGTTTAGCAGAAGCTCCGCAGTTGCGAGGAGAAGAGCCAGACCGTTATGTGATGCAGGAACAAAAGGGAGGTGGAGTTTGTCTAATACAGCAAGGTGATCGTCATGGCTCAGATTTCGCTTGAAGCGGTGCGAACGGCGTGGAAGGCCAGACGACATTGGGTTGCAGCGGGATTTCTTGGTGCTACGGTTTTGTTCCTGCTGTTAATCTTTGTGTATTCGCGAGACTGAGAACGACGCGGTATTGAGTCATCACGGTCAACAGGCCTCGCCGCTGTGGATCCCGGGAGCGCCCAATCGATGTGGGGGAGAAATAGCGTGTTGCCTTGGTCGCGCCGGGAACGATCCAGTCAAGTGGGCGTCGACCACCTGACCAGCTCACCCATGGGCTTGGCTGGAGTTTCGGGCGATGTGATTGGTGGCGTGGCGTACCGGGTTGTCCCGGTTTCAGTCAACTATGATCGCTCAGATAAAGCAGCGGAACCCGAAGACACCGAGCGCCAGGTGATTCGCACCGGGATGCTCGAGATTTTCGCGGCCGATCCTTTGCAAGCGGATGAACAGCTGCGCAATCTTGCGGCAAATCTTTCCGGCTTTGTGGTGAGTTCGAACGTCAGCGGCAGCGACCAAAGCACGAGGTCGGCGCAGGTGAGCATGCGCGTTCCGGCTAAATATTTTGACGAGGCACGAGCGCAGGTTCGAAAAATAGTGCAGACCGTAGAGCAAGAGACGATCGAAGCTCATGACGTGACGCGCGAATCCGTCAATCAGAAGGCAGCTCTGCGTAACGCTGAAGCCGAAGAGGCACAATACTTGCCGATTCTGAAGCGCGCTGTGGCGGTAAAAGATATTTTGGAAGTGAGCTCCAAGATAGCGGAGGTGCGAGGCCGCATCGACGGGTTGGAGGGCGCCTTGAAGTTTCTGCATCATCAAGTGGAAGTGTCGTTGCTGACGATTAACATCCATGCGGAGGAGCAGGCACAAGTTTTCGGAATGCACTGGCGGCCGCTGTACGAAGCGAAGGTTTCGCTGCGGGGCGCGCTTGGCGGAATGGCTGACTACGCGGACGATATGGTAGCGCTCTTCTTGAATCTTCCCGTCGTAGCGATATGGGTTCTAACGATCGTGGCGCTAATAAAGATCGGATGGATGGTATTGCGGAGTGTCGTGCGAGTGTTTTTTCCTGGACCCACGATATGGCTGCGGCGCTTGGTGCAGTCGCGAGCGACGTAGATCAGGTGAAAGGCAGCGCAGGAATTGACGTTAGGGATAATATGGTCAGAGCTTTTGCGGTACAACGAGCGGGGCGATAAAGATGACCGACCAGAGCGCTGTTAGCGCACGAGCAGGTTCACGGATTCCTGCGGATGATCTGCGGCGAATTCCTACAGTGGCGCACGCTGACAGTCAAAAAGTTACGCACGTCGGAGTAGTGGGCGACACGTACACCATTTTGCTGACGGGCGATGACACCGCTGGCCAATTTTGTTTGATTGATATGCACGTCCCTTCGGGTGGCGGTCCGCCGCCGCACCGCCATGACTTCGAGGAGACGTTTACGATTCTGGAGGGCGAACTGGAGTTGACTTTTCGCGGCAGCAAGTCGGTAGCGCACGCTGGCGATACGGTGCATATTCCGGCGAACGCGCCGCACCAGTTTCACAACAGCTCGCAGAAAGTTGTGCGGATGTTGTGCATTTGTTCGCCGGCGGGGCAGGAAAAGTTTTTTCTGGAGATTGGAGTGCCGGTGGCGACGCGAACAACGCCTCCGCCGAAGCTGGATAAGGATGCGCAGGAAAAGCTTGCGGCGAAGGTGAAGGAACTCGCTCCTAAGTATCGAACGGAATTCCTTAAAAGCGCCTGACCCAAACAATCTATAAAGGCGAAAAAGCTGATCAATTCCAAAGCGAACAGAGTCAAAAACCACCCCAAAAAATAGAAGCTCGGGCAGCCTTCCCGGTTTTGGGCGCCTTGCCATCCAGCCCTTACACCATTACTAACATGGTGGTGGGCGGCGAGCGGGATTAGGCGTCGTGTATAATCTTAGTAGGGGCTTTGGTTCAATCCGTGGGGCAAGAGAACAAAACTAGAGGGGCCACTCCGGCCGCAAGGGCCAAGGCAGCCGTACGGTTGCGGCGGGCGGCGCGGTTTGCGCGCACGCGTGCGCGCGAATTGCGCATGATTGTGAAAGCGCTCATTTCGACCAAGCACCCCATCCTGGTGCACATCATTCCTATCCGCCGCTGCAACCTGGCCTGCACCTATTGCAATGAGTTCGACGATGTATCAACGCCGGTGCCTCTGGACGAGATGAAGCAGCGGCTCGATTTACTGGCCGACATGGGAACGTCGATCATTACCATCAGCGGCGGCGAACCGCTGCTGCATCCGGAGATCGACGAAGTGATTCGCCATATCCGGCGCCGCGGAATTATCGCCGGAATGATCACCAACGGATTTTTTCTGAATCAGGAGCGCATCGAGCGCCTGAACCGCGCAGGCCTGGAACATCTGCAGATCAGTATTGATAACGTGACCCCCGACGAAGTCTCCAAAAAGAGCCTCAAGACGCTGGATGGACGGCTGGAGATGTTGGCGCAGCACGCTGTTTTTCAGGTGAACATCAATTCGGTGTTGGGAAGCGGCGTGAAGAATCCGGGGGATGCGTTGCAGATCGCGCATCGCGCGGTGGACCTGGGATTCACGAGCACCGTGGGAATTATTCACGACAACAACGGCCAATTGAAGCCGCTCGGCGAGAACGAGCAGAATATTTTTGAAGAGATCATGGAATTGGGGAAGCGCTCGTTTTCGCGGTTTAACGAGTTTCAACACAACGTAGCGCGTGGCCGAGAACACAATTGGCGATGCCGCTCCGGATCGCGATATTTATATATTTGCGAACGCGGACTGGTGCATTGGTGCTCGCAACAACGCGGCTATCCGGGGATTCCCCTGTCTCAATACACACCGGAGATGCGCAACCGCGAATATTCGACGGAAAAATTCTGCGCGCCGCGATGCACGGTTTCCTGTGTGCAGCAAGTGGGCATTCTGGATAATTGGCGCGACCCGCAAAATTTAAAGCCAACGCCAATGGATCCCGCAGGTGCGGGAGCACAGGAGTTGGTTCAAATCGGCTCAGCCGGCGACATCCAATAAAAACGACGCAATTACATTTCAAAAAGGAAGGTCTTCCGACCTCCGTTGAAACGTTTCGCCGAATCTTACTGAATCGGCGAGCTGGCAACTGTTGCCGCGCCACTGATCGCGTAACGAATCACGCCGGTCTGGTCGGTGAAAAAACCACGCTGTCCAGTTGATCCCGCCGTCGCTGGCAGGCCGGTTATGGCGTAGGTCGTGGGAGGTGCTGCGCCAGCAACGTATGTGAAGAAATATCCGCTCTTGGCAGTTGCAGCACCCGTGGCCAAAGCCAAGGTATTGTCAATCAAACAAGCTGCCGCAGTTGTCGCCACCACGCAAGGTGCCACGCCGCCGAGTGAAGGAAGGTCGACGCTGAAACCCTGGTTAGGATATGCGGTCACATATGACACTTCCGCGGTGTTGATCGTGCGCATCGAACCGACAGCGGACGATTCGTTAGCTGCCATTTTGGAGCGCAGCAAGTTCGGAATTGCAATCGCCGCGATGATCAAAATGATGGCGACGACGATCAGCAATTCGATAAGAGAGAAACCCTTTTGTTTGTTACGCACTTTTCACCAACTCCTTTGATTTCCTTTGTACGGTAATAACCAGCATACATCCTTAATACGCGAATACGCGAGTCGGGTTAGGAATCTCTTAGGTTCCATGACGGGTACTTCTATTTGACGTGCATGGCGCGGCGCAGCTGCGACCTTGCCAGTGATGCAATCAAGTGGATTCTGGCAAAAAATCAGATGCCCGGTTACGCCCGCAGCGGTAACCAGACAATTCACATCGCTAATTATCGACCGAGCTGGTTCAGATTGGATCGGCGGGCGAGATTCAATAAAAAAGACGAAATTCGTGCTACGACGGCATTCGAGCAGTACTGGCAGGAAGGAACAGGAAATCCTGGAACCGATTGGGTATTAGATTGTTCCTCGGTGCCAACAAAAAAAATAAACATTCGCGTTTTGCCGCCACGAGTCCCAGGACGTTCCTGCCAAATCAGGCCCTTGCCGCTTCGATACTCAGTCGCCAACTCTCTTTCTGAACCATCCACCGCGTAGTAAAAGTACTGCCGTGCTGCCCGATCTTCAGGCATCGGGGAAGAAGTCTCCAACGCGCTGGCGCCAGTAAAGCGAGAAACCCTCACCCCTCCTCGACCGGCATTGGGGAGGCGCACTCAACATCGTGCTCCACATGCAACCAACCGACGTATCCCTCGGGAATCAAGAATTTAGAAATAGGTAAGTTTTGGTCGCGTCCAGGTTTCAAGCGCACGTTGGGATATACTTCGCCCCTGGGATCGGACAGCAACGAAGGACTCGAATTACGCAGTTGCTCCGGCACTTCTGGAGAACGATTGGATCGCGGCGGTTTCGTCCTCATGGATATCGAACACGCCGTCCAGTTTGGTGGTTTTCAGCAGATCGAGGACGTGGACAGAGGGCTTTAGCAGCTTGATATTGCCACTTTGATTGCGCGCACTCGTCAAAGCACCTACAAGCTGCCCAACGCCAGAACTGTCGACGTAAGTCACGCCTGCAAGGTTGAGTAGGATTTTCTTTTGGCCCTTCTTGGTCAATTCGCGAATGGTTTCGCTAAGCACGAGACCACTGCCGGGACCGAAGGCTACTGCTTCACCGAGACTCAAGCGTCCGTTCAAATCGAGAATCGTGACATCGCGAGTTTGCCGAACATCGTATTTTAGCGACATGTTCAGGCCTCCTGTGACCTGCGAAGATGGTCGGGATTATACGCGAAATTGTCAGGTTTCAGGCCCGGCGACGCCCTACCAGTCTCTCGGTCACGTCCTCTTGGCTAGCTCTGGTTAACGCCGTAATCGCCCATGTGGAATTTCACGTTTCCGATTACCCAACACATCAGCCAATGACCGAGAGTTTGGGAATTTTTCATCGGAAGGCAAAATGCCTGCTGTACCAACCTTCGAACCTGACAGTCCTGATGGGCGGGACGTTTCCCAGCAGCGTGCGATCAGAGTATATACAAAAAAAGAGAACGCGACTTTCTAGTCGCGCCCCTTAGGAATCGAGATTTATCTGGGCCTAGGCCTTTGCGGGGTTTTCTCCGCGAGTGAAGCCAGGGGCCGGCCGCAATTCGGGGCGCACCACCTTGGGATCGGCGCTAGGCGCTGCTTGCGGAGGCTGCGGCGGCGGAGTGCGCAGCTTCTCCGGTAGCGGTTTGTTCTCCATCAGGAGCTTCACTTCGTTGGCGTCAATGACTTCGCGTTCGAGCAGCGCCAACGCGATGCGCTCGAGGGTTTCCTTATTGTTGGAGAGGATCGCCTTGGCGCGCTCATAGCCGCCGTTGACGATGCGCTTCACCTCTTTGTCGATCTGGATGGCGGTGTCTTCGGAGTAGTCGCGGTGCTGAGTAATTTCGCGGCCAAGGAAAATCGCTTCATCTTTTTTGCCGTAGGCCAGAGGACCGAGTTCGCTCATGCCCCACTCGCAAACCATGTTGCGGGCGATGTCCGTGGCGCGCTCAATGTCGTTTCCCGCGCCAGTGGTGATGTGCCCGAGGAAAATTTCTTCAGCGGAGCGGCCACCCATGAGCACGGCGAGCATAGACTCAAGATATTTCACGGTGTAGGTGTGCTTGTCATCTTCCGGCAGCTGCATGGTGAGACCGAGAGCCATGCCGCGAGGAATGATGGTGACTTTGTGAACGGGGTCGGCACCAGGAGTCATGGCGGCGACCAGCGCGTGGCCGGCTTCGTGATACGCGGTATTTTTCTTTTCTTCGTCGGACAAAATCATGGACTTGCGTTCCACGCCCATGAGCACTTTGTCCTTGGACATTTCAAAGTCGACCATCATGACGAATTTGCGATTCTGGCGAGCGGCCCACAGGGCAGCTTCATTCACCAGGTTGGCGAGATCGGCGCCGGAAAAGCCAGGGGTCCCGCGAGCAATGATGGAAAGCTCCACGTCATCGGAGATAGGCACTTTGCGAGTGTGTACGCGAAGAATTTCTTCGCGACCTTTTACATCAGGGCGAGCCACCACGACACGACGATCGAAGCGGCCAGGACGCAGCAAAGCGGGATCCAGCACGTCGGGACGGTTAGTTGCGGCGATCAAGATCACGCCTTCGTTGGATTCGAACCCGTCCATTTCGACGAGCAGCGCGTTCAGCGTTTGCTCGCGCTCGTCATGACCGCCGCCTAGTCCCGCGCCACGATGGCGGCCAACGGCGTCAATTTCGTCGATGAAAATGATGCAGGGAGCATTCTTTTTGCCTTGCTCGAACAGATCGCGAACGCGGCTGGCGCCCACGCCCACAAACATTTCCACGAAGTCGGAACCAGAGATGGAGAAAAAGGGAACGTTCGCTTCGCCGGCAATCGCGCGTGCGAGCAGAGTCTTACCCGTTCCAGGAGGTCCGACGAGCAGCACACCCTTGGGAATGCGGCCGCCGAGTTTTTGGAATTTTTGCGGGTCTTTGAGGAACTCGATAATCTCCTGCAGCTCTTCTTTAGCTTCATCGGTTCCGGCCACATCTTTAAAAGTAGCCTTTTTCTGCTGAGCGGAAAGCAGACGCGCACGGGATTTGCCGAAGCTGAGAGCCTTGTTACCGCCGGCTTGCATCTGACGCATCAAGAAAAGACAGAAGCCCACGAGCAGGATCAGCGGAGCAGCATTCAAGAGAATCAGTACCCAGTCGCCGCTGCGAACTTCCTTGACCTTCATCGGCACCGCTTTGTCGCGCAACTGTTTCGCCAAGTCAGGAGCCGATTCCTTGAAAACGGTCAGATGAAATTTGTGATTCGGGGGCCGGACGTATTCGCCTTGCAACTCGTAGCTATTGGGCGAGAGATAGAGAGTAACTTCCTTCACGTCGTTGGCGTCGACCTTGCCCATAAACTCGCTGTAGCTGGGCTCATCTTCTCGTGCCTGAGCGCCGTTCGCCGACACCAGTTTCCACAGCATCACGCCAAGGAATACGATCGAAATCCAAAAAAGAATGGTTTTTGCAGTGGAACTAGAATTCACGTTGCCCTCGCTTAGATCCCCAAGAAAATCTACGCAGCCTTTGCAAGTTCATTTCTTTCGGCGCTCGCTTTTCACCGCGGTCTTTGCGCCGTTCGACAGCTGGCGCCCGTTAGACAACTGCCGAAAGTTGCGACCGGTACCGTTCGCCGCCGCCAACCCATATCCGACCCATACTTCCTTAGATGCAGTTTTGAACCCAAAGTAATCCGATTCTAGTTCGACGCGGCGCTTTTCGGGCTTGTCCAGCAACACCGCCAAGCGTATCGAGCGCGGAGAACTTTCACCCAATCGCCGCAGCAGAAAATCCTGCGTCACGCCACTTTCGAGTACCGCGTCAACCAACAGCACATCCCGGCCTTTCAAGTCCGGCACCGTGCCGAACAGAATTTCCCGGCGCGGGCGCCCGCTGTCATCAACGTCGCGCAACTCTTCACGAACGAAGTGGCAAACCACCGGGCCATCCAGTTCTCGAATCAAATCCGCGGCAAACACGAAGCCTCGATCCAGAGTAATCACGATGTCGAGGCGGCGGCCCTGATAAGCCCGAGAAATTTCCTTGCCCAGTGCGGCTACCCGACCGGCGATTCGGGACTCGGAAAACGCGGCGCCCCGTCCGTTGCTATTTGCTTTGACCGACTGGCGACCCCGTGTAGAGCTGGCCTTGCGGCCGCTCATAATAGCTTTTCCTCGACGATCACGATCCCCGTTTTAGTCCCATCGTTGGCCGCAAATTCGGCGGAGGCACCGAAAGCTCGCGACCACGCTAAATCATCGCCGCTCACGACCACCGGCCAGCCAGCGCGCTGCCAACGATCAATGCTTTTTTCGTTAAACAAGCGCTTCAACTTTTCAGGCTCGCGATGCCCGGTGGCGCAAAAGCGATCGCCGTGCCGCCAATTTCTAAGTGTTAAAGGAAAATGCAACCGCGCTACATCCAACACTCCCCCTGAGAGTCTAGTTTCCCCTCTCTGGGCATGCCAGTCAATCACTGTGAAGCGGAATTCACACCCCAGTTCCGGAACGCAAACGCGATTCAGGTTGTGAGGCAAATCGATTTTGTAATCATAGTCGCGGGGTGAGCGCACGCGGCTTTCTTTGGCGCAAAATATTAGCGCGTCGCGGTGGCGTCGCACCTCGATCATTCCAGGTAAGGGAAGCGACGACCCGGTTTTGCCATGGCGGGCCAGGTCGAGCACCTGGTGCACGTGTAAAGCGGTGAATTCACCGTCTGGAAGCTTGCAATTTGCGCTTCCTACATTTGCCAGCTTGACGCGCTTAACGATAAGTCTCACCAGTCGGCCGCTTATTCCCGCTGATGAAGCCTGCTCGGGAGACTGATCTTCAATTGGCACGGAACTGTTGTGTTGAACATTCGGTGACAGCAAATCCGTGATGCGGATGCGCGCGCCTCCGGGAATCATTTCGAGGGAAGCGCGCAGGCGCTCTTCCGCGAGCTCGTGAAGCAGCGCGTCGTCTTGACGCGCGTGGCTCGCAAGCGAGACGAGATGCTCGACGATGCGCGGCTGAAATTGTTTTTTGAGCAGCGGAATTAATTTTCCACGAATGCGCGCCCTCGTTTTGGTTGTGTCGCGATTGGTAGAATCCTCGCGCCAGTTTTGCTTCCGCACCTTCAGATATAAACGCAAATCCGCACGCGAAACGCATAACAGCGGCCGCACGATTTTGTCCACCCGCGGATGAATCCCGCCGAGGCCGGTGACTCCGCTGCCGCGCAAAATATGCGCCAACACCGTTTCGGCCTGATCGTCGGCGGTATGCGCGACGGCGACTTTGTCCAGGCGATGTTCGCGCGCGCATTCTGCGAAAAAAGCATAACGGAGGCGACGTGCAGTCGCCTCAATGTTCGCCTTATCATTTTTAGCCATGGCTTTTACGGCGCCAGCGGCGCAGTAAAACGGCAACCTAAATTTGCCCGCCAAAGCGGCGACAAATTTTTCGTCAGCATCGGCAGCCCCGCTGCGTAGTTTGTGATTGAAATGCAGCACGCAAAGTGAAACGCCGAGATTTTTCTTAAGCCCAACGAGCAGCAGTAATAAAGCTAACGAATCAGCGCCGCCCGAAACCGCCACACCCACACGATTGCCATGGCGAATAAGCCCACTGCGCTGAATCGCGTGCTGCAACTGCTCGGATAAGCGTTTAGTCCTTGCAATGGTTGGGGTTAATTTTTTCGCCAGGCGTGCCACCCAAAGCTCCCCAAAGCGCATCTTATCATTCATACGTAGTAGCCACGCGAGTTCGGAGTTCTGTGGAAAACCGCGCGCAAGCCGGTTGACAATTCCGTTATCTACTGAGATACTCTTTAAGTTGTGCGTATGCCTTTCTGCTGGACAGGGAGGTTTTGCTCTTTGACAATCGATACGATGTGCCAGAATCCGTTCGAAACCATTCACGCTTTTCGAGCCTGAATGGTCTGAGTAAATCGAG
>Ga0182024_10002117_pt1 | contig 49873 bp, 49 predicted proteins | sample P32metaG_FD_120480 | JGI IMG/M metagenome (GOLD analysis project Ga0182024, IMG submission 120480) | Permafrost microbial communities from Stordalen Mire, Sweden - P3-2 metaG (Illumina Assembly) | ecosystem: Environmental > Terrestrial > Soil > Wetlands > Permafrost | place: Sweden: Stordalen...
CATAAATCGGTTTGGGAAGGGCACGGCTTCAGCCGTGCCGCCCAGAGCCAATAAAGACGAGGGCTTCAGCCCCTGAGGGCCGGACAGTTTACTTCTTCGATTCATTATGAGATGGCTTCTAGTCAATAGCAGGCGGAATGCTACGATTCCCAGCGAAGAGATTTTTTCCTGACACCTGACACCTGACACCTGAGACCTGCCCCATGAATTCTCTCAATCGTCTGCAACCGCTTGCCCTCCTGGTGATGCGCCTGGTACTGGGCGCGATCATGATCGCGCATGGTTATCACAAAGTGTTTGGTGGGTTCCATCATCACATGGAAATGGTGGGCTCGCTTGGGCTGCCTCGCTGGTTGGCATACCTTTCCGCGGGGACGGAATTCTTCGGCGGAATTGCGATCGTGCTGGGATTGTTTACTCGCTTCTTCTCGCTTGCTTTCGCTATCGAGATGGCCGTGGCCATCTGGAAAGTGCATTTCAAGAACGGGCTGACGGGCAATGGCGGATTTGAATTTCCGCTGGCGGTGGCGACGATCGCGTTTGCGCTGCTTTGCTTTGACGGCGGACCGTGGGGACTGACGTTTAGCGGGCGGGCAGGCGGTGCGCGGAAAACGAAAAGCGGCTAAGAACTGAGGAGAACCAGGATCGCGGAGCCGCTTTATTTGTTGAACCAAAGCCACGCGTTATTCCCCCGCAATACTGGGGCCGCAGCGCCACGCCACAGGGGGTGGTGGCGGGGGGGCTGGAGCAGGTGAAAGAAAGGCTAGGCTCGCTGGGGTCAGCCATAAATCTCCTAAGATCAGCCATAAATATGGTAGGATCTTCCTGTGCGAACCACGGTGGATATTCCCGACCCGCTCTACCGGCAGCTGAAGAGCAAAGCCGCCGGCGAGGGGCGAACCGTCAAAGAGTTGATCCTCCGAGGCGTAGAAACCGAGCTGCAGGCGAAGCCTCGACGGCATCCTCGCTTTGTGTCATCCCCGCTCGTACGCTCCAAGCGGCCGGGAACACTCGTGCTCGACAATGAGAAGATCTTTGAGATCATTCCTTTTCCCTGATGTGAATGTCTGGATTGCGCTGACCCTGGAGAGCCATATTCACAACGCCATTGCCGCACGATGGCTGGCCGGGCTGGGCCGCGATTCCAGCCTGTGTTTCTGCCGGATTACCCAGTTAAGCCTTCTCCGATTGCTGACAACCCAAGCCGTGATGGGTTCCGAGGTCATGAGCCAGGGGGAAGCATGGCGCGTGTATGACCACTGGCTGGAGGACACGCGAGTCCTGTTTCTGAACGAGCCTGCCGGACTGGAGCCAGCGTTCCGCGCACATTCGCGGCGAAGAGACCCGTCCCCGAAAAATTGGACCGATTCTTACCTGGTTGCATTCGCCTCCGCGTCCGGACTCACGCTTGTGAGTTTCGACCAAGGGCTTCAGGGCAAAACAAAAGACCTGTTGCTCCTCATAACGTGATGCGAGCCGTCGCCAGATGTTCAGAACTCCGCCAATTCTTTCATCGCCCGGAACAGATCGCTGGCTTGCGGCAGGATGGCGTTCTCTAGAATCGGCTGATAGGCGACGAAGGTATCGGTGGCGGCGACTCGCTTCACCGGGGCATCGAGGTGGTGGAACAGTTGGTCGGCGACGCGAGCGGCAATTTCGGCGCCGTATCCCCAGCTTAGCGAGTCTTCGTAGGCGATCAGCGCGCGATTGGTTTTCTTCACCGACGCGGCGATTGCATCCCAGTCAAACGGACTCAGACAACGCAGGTCGATCAGTTCGACGCTGACGCGATGTTCGCGCTCCAACTTTTGCGCGGCCTGGAGCGCGCGTGGAACCACCGCTCCGTAGGTGATGACGGTGAGGTCGGTGCCGGGTTGCACGATCTTCGCTTTTCCGAACGGGACCATGTAGTCGGGGCCGGGATAAGGCGCCCGGCCGTAGGTTTCGCGGTAGAGGCGCTTGTGTTCGAGGAATAATACGGGGTCGTCGCAGCGGATCGCCGTGCGCAACAGGCCCGCGGCATCGAGCGCGTTGGAAGGAAAGACGACGCGCAGTCCGGGAGTATGGGTGAAGATGCTCTCGCCGCACTGCGAGTGGTAAATCGCTCCACCCGTCAGATAACCGCCAATCGCCACACGGATCACCACAGGAGCCGAGAAGGCGTTGTTCGAGCGCCAGCGGATGATGGGGAGTTCGTCGCGCAACTGCATCATCGCCGGCCAGATGTAATCGAAGAACTGAATCTCAACCACCGGCTTCAATCCGCGCGTCGCCATGCCGGTGGCGCGCCCCACGATGTTGGCCTCGGCCAGCGGAGAGTTGAAGACGCGGTCGGAACCGAACTCTATTTGCAATCCGCCGGTGAGTTTGAAGACTCCGCCTTTGCCTTTTACCTGCTTCGCCTTTACGTATTCTTCGCGACTGCAGTCGGCGACGTCTTCGCCGAAGATGACGATGCGCTCATCGCGGCGCATCTCGTCGCGCAGGGTTGCGGTAATGAGATCCGCCATGGTTTTATTTTGCGACGCCTTGTTGGGCAAGTCGGCGGAGCGTTTGCCATCGGCCGCGGTTTCGGGCGCGTCAAGTACCGGCTGGGTGGCGAATGCCGCCGAAGTGGGATCGAGGTCGGGCGAGTACACGTAGTTGTAGATCGTTTCCGGCTGCGGCACCGGAGCTTCGAGGGCGCGGTCGGCATCGGCCTGAATCTGTTCCTCGACTTCTTTCTCGATCTGGTTGATCCCTTTTTCGTCGAGGATTCCCTCCCGCAGCAGGAACATCTGTAGGCGCGGCACCGGGTCGCGCGCGGCATCGGCCTGGCGCTCGGAGTCGGGGCGGTAAAGGCGCTCGTCGTCGGACAGCGAGTGGGAATAGGGACGGATCACGTGCCCATGGACAAACGCAGGGCCGTGGCCGGCGCGGCAATAATCGGCCGCCCGCTTCAAGGCCGCATAAGCGACGACGGGGTCGGTACCGTCAATCTCTTCAAAATGAAAATTGGGGAAGCTGGAGACGAGGCGCGAAATGTTGCCGCCGGAGGTCTGGACTTCGACAGGCACGGAAATTGCATATCCGTTGTCTTGCACGCAAAAGACTACGGGCAGGCGGCGATTGGAGGCTGTATTCAGCGACTCCCAGAATTCGCCTTGACTGGTGGTGCCGTCGCCAAGCGAGACGTAAGTAATTTCATCGCCCTGGAATCGGACGTTCTTGAATTGGCGGTAATCGCCCTCGGCTTTTTGCGCGGCCTTGGGGTGCTGGGCGAAATAGCGGCCGGCTTCGGCGCATCCCACGGCTTGAAGAATCTGCGTCCCTGTGGCCGACGATTGGGTCACGACGTTAAGCCGCTTGTAGCCCCAATGCGAAGGCATCTGGCGGCCACCGGAACTGGGATCGTCGGCCGCGCCCACGGCCCCCAGCAGCATTTCGAGCGGGGTTACGCCCAGGGCGAGACAGAGCGCGCGGTCGCGGTAGTAGGGATAGAACCAGTCGTAGCCGGGCTTCAACGCAAAAGCCGCAGCCACGCCCATGGCTTCGTGGCCGGCGCCCGAGATCTGGAAGAAGACCTTTTGCTGACGCTTGAGCAGGATCTCGCGGTCGTCCACGCGCCGCGAGGCGAACATGATGCGATAGGCATCCACCAGCTGCTGACTCGTCAGGCCCTGATAGGTCTTGTCCGATCTCGCCAGGTTGCTTTCGTTCAGCTTGGGATCGACGTTAGTCGTGGCCATTGTGTGCCGTTCACCCCAGTGGGTTGTCAGCCCGCATCATTGTAAATCAGGTGACAGGGGACAGGTCTTAGGAAAATCCTAATCGCCCCCGACCGCCTTTGCCGAAACCTGACCTCCTGTCACCTGCGACCTGCCTCCTGTCACCTGGGTTATCCTGAACTTTCCATGATTCGTTTCCTGCGCCCGTTCGATCCGCGTTCCGTACGCTTGCTGGTGTTTGATCTGGATGGCACCCTGATCGACTCGCGTCTGGATTTGATTCATTCCGTGAATGCAATGTTGCTTCATCTTGGCCGTCCCGAACTGGACGGCGACGTCATTGCGAGCTATGTGGGAGATGGCGCTCCCGCACTGGTGCGGCGCGCGCTTGAGAATACCGACGACGAGGCTTTGCTGCGCGCGGCTCTGGAGTATTTTCTCGGCTATTACCGCGTGCACAAGCTCGATCACACAAAGGTTTATGAGGGGATTCCGGAGACGCTGGCGGGCTTAGCTGAATCGTCAAATGGGGCTCACGAAAATGGAGCGCGGCGGAAGATGGCGGTGCTCACGAACAAGCCGGTCAAAGCTTCGCGCGATATTATCCAGGCGCTGGGGCTGGGGGACTTTTTTGTGCGTATATACGGCGGCAACAGTTTTACCACGAAGAAGCCCGATCCGTTGGGAGTGCGGACCCTTCTGCAGGAAATGGGCGTGGCAGCGGAGGAGGCGCTGATGATCGGAGACTCGTCGGTTGATGTTTTGACGGGCCGCAACGCCGGCTTGTGGACGTGCGGCGTGACGTATGGGTTCGCTCCGCATACGCTGGAGGAGGTGCCTCCGGACGTGCTGATTGAAAAGCCTCGGGAGTTGGGGGAATTGTTGCGGTAGGCGGGATGGAGAATGGGAAGCCGGCACCGGGATGGGTTCTGAGCGCTAACGCCTGTTTACGTCAACTATCCGATAAACTGACTGGATATGTCACGACGCTGCGACGTGCTTCTCACCTTGGCGGTCTGTATCGCTATCGCTTCCACAACTCAGGTCGGGATCGCTCAATGTAAGGACACAGCAATTCAGGAGTCAGAGAAACAAAAGCTAATTGCTGCCCCTGAGTACTCCAAGCAAATCCAACTGGCGAGACGAGCGGCTCTTGAGATCTACGACCACGGTTTCTTGGGCAATTCAGACTCCGCGATAAACAACAAGGTCGGTCGACCGCCGGGAATGTCGATTGCAGTAGCAGTCAATGGCAAGCTGGTATGGGCAGAGGGATTTGGGCTTGCCGACCTGGAACAGTGCGTTCCGGTGACCCCGAAGACGAAGTTCCGAATTGGAAGTACTTCAAAGCCGCTGACTTCTGCCGGGGCGATGCTCCTCTACGATCAGAAACGCCTGGATTTCGATGCTCCCATACAGCGCTATGTGCCCACCTTCCCAGCCAAAGGACAAGTGATCACGACGCGCCAGCTACTCGGGCATCTGGGCGGCATTCGAGATTACAACGCCGAGGAAAACAGCAAACTGGACCGCGACGTGTATCACTCTGTTTCTGAATCGCTCAAGAGATTCAAGGATGATCCGTTGGCAGCTCGCCCAGGCACGAAATGGATCTATTCCGCGTACGGATATGTCCTAGCAAGCGCGGCCATTGAAGGAGCATCCGGCCAAGACTTTCTTTCCTTTATGCACGACAAAGTGTTCGCGCCCCTTGGCATGCAAGATACCCTTGCCGACGAAAGCGATAAGATCATTCCCAGTCGTGCCCGCTGGTACACCATCATGGCAGATGGTAGTTATCGGAACACGCCCTATGAAGACTTGAGCTACAAGTGGGCGGGAGGCGGGTTCCTATCGACAGCCGAAGACCTCGCTCGTTTCGGTTCCGCTCTAATGAAACCAGGTTTCCTGAAACAAGACGCTCTCGCGATGATCTTCTCGCGTCAGGAAACCAACGCTGGCAAGAAAACGAAATACGGACTCGGCTGGTTTATTCACGATACTGGCGACGACGGAACAGAGCGCCAATTCGAGCACAGCGGTGGAGTGGCTGGAAGCAGTTCGTGGCTGGTTATCTATCCTGATCAAGGAGTGGTAATCGCTTGGGTGCAGAACAGCAATGACTTCCGCGACTGGTCCATAGCGAACGTCTCCGCTCCCTTCTTTTCGGATCGGAAATAGGTTTTGTCCAACAACGCTAATCGGTAACAGGATAGTTGTTGCAAAATCGCGATATCGCTCACAACCGGGCCAAATGAGTACTACCGTGGCTCCATGGGGCCCGAGACGTTACCGTCCTATCGGAATACGAGGTCAGTCGTCGATGGCCTAGAACGGGTCGACCTGGGAAAATGAATCTTCAGCTTATAGCAAATGAAGAGAATGAGGATCGCGCCCACGGTGGAAAAAATGAGGCCGACCGGATGATATCGTTCATTTGTCGGGCGCGAAAACATGTGCGTAACGGCACCGCCCATGATCGATCCGATGATGCCGAGCACGATCGTCTAGAAGATCGTCATATGCATGTGCATCACCGATTTTGCGATAACCCCTAGATTAGCCCAATGAGAATGTACCAGACTAAGTGAAACATACTTTTTCTTCAGCGTTCGCCCGGACTCTCTTGCTGCTCGCCCATATTGGCAAGGAAGGGCACCTGAGACTGTGGTTCTCAAGATCAGCCAGGGCAAGTCCACAGCTCACTTCTGAACGTTGTTCTCCACTACTAGAGAACCTTCATTCCGAAAACATGGCTATCCATTAGTGCAAAGAGAAGGGGTTTCCGGCCCCATTCCTTTTAGCGTCAGTGATCGTGATCGTGATCCTTACCGAATTCATGGACTTTGTAGTGCTGTTTAAAGTTGCCCTTGTCGCCATATTCCCAAACGTCGCCACTGCGGGTATCGAAGAACGCGTGGTTACCCCCGCTATACGAGAATTGGATACTGCCGTAGGGTCCGTCCGCCATGGCGGCCTGGGGTTGAAGGATTGGTTTCATTACGATCACCGCAAGCAGCAAAGCGACGAGTGTGAGGATCGTCTTCGTATAAAGGTCAATGCGCATGTGAGGCTCCAATTTGTTGTTTCCGCAGATTTCTTGAGGGCTAATTATGAAGGAACCGAATGGTTGCTGACTGAGCAATATTGCACACTTGTCGTTGCCGCAGCAGAAGCGATTTTTCGAATCGGCAATTGGCAACCAGACAATTACAAAAAGCTAGTTCTCAGTTGGCGAAACATCGCGATCTCACTCATTAACCCGGAAATCGCCGAAAGCGCCTGATCACCTCAACTGCAAGCTTAGCGTCACGCAACCGATCGTAAGCTGCTTCGCAACCTCAGCAAAGCTGCTCCCAGAGCAGCGATTCCGCCAACCCACACGGCAAACGCGAAATTCCCTACCCATCCCGGGGCTACCCCCACGCGGCACAGTAAGAAAGGCAGAAAATTCCACGTTGAGATGTGGACATAATCCCAGGGGTCCTGGGTCATGGCGCCGGTGGTCAAGCCCCAGGCGTCCATCTTGCCGAATGCGAAGGCGACGATGTTCTTGAAACGCATAGCGATCACGAATGTCGGATGTCCGAATGTTTCCATCTGGTAAATTTCAAGCGGCAACCAGAAGGCGAGCGAGGCTAACTGGATCACCGCGCTGATCGCGATCAGTACGCATCCTGCGCGCCAGATCGTTCTCCCCAGAGTCTCTCGATAGTGCAGGAGCAGCGGCACGGCAACCAGTGTCGCAAGTTCGACCGTCGTTGAAACGTAGCGGTCGCCCCAGGCGAAGTCGCCGGTCCAGTAAGTGTATCTTGCGTAAAAGCTGACATAAGCCAGTAACAGTAGAAAAGAAGTCACCCCATATGCGCGTACCTCTGGAGTTAGCCGCTTCCACAGCCACGCCATCAGGAAAATTGCCGCCAGGAGAAGAGGGTCGAAAAGAAAGATAGACTTCTCCGGCTGGAATAGCGGACCGAGGAAGCCGATGTGGAAGGGTGTGCTCCAGGGAAAGCTTGCCGGCAAGGTCGGATCGCGTTGGCGATATTCCCGGGCGAATATCGCTACGTAGGTATTGGTAAAGGATCCGAAGCGGTAAAACTGGTAGGCACGATCGACGAGTAGAAAGAATGCGTACACGGGCGCGGCGACTTTGGTGTAGGCGAGAAGATGCCGCCATAACGGACGACTGTGAGCCGCTTCAAACCAAAGCACGAGCAAGACAAAGACTCCGGCGGCCATGAGATCCAAGCCGGTGGTGAGGCGGGTGAGCAGGTTTAGCCCCAGCGCGCAGGAGCCGATAAAAAGCGCTCGCCGGCTATCCGTGCGCAGCCATTCGTATTGAAATGAAAATCCAGTCAGCGTGAGCAACATGATGTAGTTGTTCTCCATCATGTTCTGGGTGTAGTGAAGATGGGTGGTCGCGAACAGCAACGCCAGCACGCCCGCCACCGATTCTTTTACGCTAAAGCGCAACTGACGCAGGAAGCGGAATGCAATCAGCGCGGTGAGAACGTTGACCAGGATGTTGGTGAGGTAGCTGACCACGATGCTGCGGACGGCAGGATCGTCTTCGTACTCCGAGAAGACAGGCCAGCGGGCAATCCACGTTCCCAGGAGATCGGCGGGCAACATGAGCAGCGACTGGCCGATGCCATACCAGCTATAGAGACGGCCTCCGCGGCCGTGCAGGCCAAATTCGGGATACTCATAGAGGAAAACCTGCGGCTCCGAAGTCCAGAGCCAATGCGTGGTTTCCAAGCGATGCGCGGTATCGGATGTCCCCAACTCGCCCGATTGCACCACAAAAGCGAGCAGCCCCGCGGCCAGGCACAAGAGGAACAGGGGATCGCGCAGCCAGCGTCTGACGGGAGAAAGCATCGCCTGGATGGTAATTCTAGAGCGATTATTTACGAAATATCGGAGGGTAGCCCGAGTGTTGGAGTTCATTGTCCAATGCTGCTACCTTCAAGTTACTCTGCTATCCGCGTTTCTACGGGAAAGTTGGGATGACCAACAAGAACGACTCCTGGGGCCTGACCCCTGCCGAACTTCGCAAGCTGCGCGGGTTGAAGACTCCGTATGGGATTCAGCGGGCGCTGGACGACATGCCTTATCACCTGGAGGACAGCGCTTGGTCTCCGCGGCGGGTGCTGCGGGAGAATACCTCGCATTGCTACGAGGGCGCGCTGTTTGCGGCGGCTGCGCTACGGGCAATCGGATATCCTCCGCTGATTCTCGATCTGGAAGCCGAGCACGATACCGACCACGTAATTGCCGTCTATAAGGTGGGTGGGCATTGGGGAGCGGTTGCGAAATCGAATTTCACCGGATGCCGGTATCGCGAGCCGGTGTACCGGTCGCTGCGCGAACTGGCTTTGAGCTACTTCAACGTTTATTTCAATCTGCGCGGGGAGCGGACATTGCGGACCTTCTCGCGGCCCGTCCAGATGAAGCGCTTCGATTCTCTGAACTGGATGATTTCGGAGAAGCCGGTATGGTTTGTGGCGGAGTATCTGCTGACCATTTTTCACTATCGGCTGATCACTCAAGCGCAGGCGAAGCGGCTGCATCGGGTGGATGGGCGGTTGTTCCGGGCGGAGTGTTTGGAGCGGGCGGAGAAAAAACTGTAGTCCAAGTTGCTGGGGATTGCTCTCATGCGTTATTGCTCTCAAATCATCTTCGCGCTTGTTCTGCAGGCGGGCTGCGCGGTCGCTCAAAATTCCACTCCTATCGATCTAAAGCCGGATGCCAGCGGCGCTGTGCCTGCGGAGCAGATTCGAGACCTGCTGCACCGTGCCGAAGAAAAAGATCTGGAAAACGATAAGCGGCAGAGGGATTACACCTACATAGAGCGCGTGGAGCGGCACCAACTCGATGGGGAGGGGATCGTAAAGAAGTCCGAAACCTGGACTTCGGAAGTGCTGGAGATTTATGGCGAGCCCGTCGAGCGGCGGACGTCGAAGGATGACAAACCGCTGTCGGCCGCCGAGGCAAAAAAAGAAGACGAGAAGATTCAGAAGATCATTGACAAACGCAAGAACGAGTCCGAGGAGGATCGCCGCAAGCGGCTCTCGAAGGAAGAAAAGGACCGTGAAGAGGACCGCAAGTTTGTGCTGGAGATTGCCGACGCTTTCGATTTCCGTCTGGTGGGCTCCGAGGCGATCGATGGGCGCGATACCTGGGTGTTCGAGGGCGAACCTCGTCGGGGCTACGAGCCCAAGCAGCGCAACGCCAAGATGCTCAGCAAATTCAAGGGCCGCGTGTGGATCGACAAGGCCGAGGCGCAATGGATGAAGCTTGATATCACAGCCATCGACACGATATCGGTTGGCTTCGTGCTGGCCAGGATTCACGAGGGCACACATCTCATCATCGAGCTGACCAGAGTGAACGATGAGGTCTGGCTGCCAAAACGCGTGCAGCTACACTTCGACGCGCGGGTTGTGCTATTCAAGAGCTACGATGACGATGTCGAGCAAACCTATCGCGATTACAAGAAATTCCGAACGGACACGAAAATTACAGTGTTGGGGGAAACGCAATGAGCGCTAATTGGCTGCGCTGTGACGACGGGACCCAGGGAACGCGGGATGGAGCATGCGGGCTGGACAAAAATCAAGCCGAAAGTCGCACGAAAGGCGCTCCGATTGGGGAGTCGCAGTAGGGTGCGAGTTACCGTATTTTCAGGCGTTTGCGCGTCCGTTCCGGTACTTCCGTACCGTCTCTAGTACCTTAGTTACTTCCACTAGGGTGACCCCACCTCTACTTGCATGAATACTCCTACCTGTAGCGGTAAGGACGCTTGGGAACTCAACCTATAGACAAGAGCTGCAAACATACTTTTTCCGAAATCCAGAAAAACCCCATAAAACCCAACAAAACCGGGAGATTCACGTGGAGAGGCCCTCGCTTCCGGTTGAGATATGCTCAGCACACCAAAATACACACGAACCCGCAGGGAAACAGAAATGGCCGACTCGCGAGAAGTAATGAATATTCGCCAAGCTTCGCAGTATCTGGGAGTGAGTCCGGACACGCTTTACAAGTATGTGAACGAGCAGAAGATTCCAGCGTTCAAGTTGGGCAATCGCTGGCGCTTCAAGAAAACGAAGCTTGATGAGTGGATGGACGCGAAGTCGATGGAAGCGGAGCCGCGAGGCAAAAAGAAAATCAAGGCAGCGGGTAAAGCTGCTGGGCAGCAGTAAGAAACCTGCCGGCGAGGACGCCGGCGCTACAAAGGCGGGCACATGTTTGGAATGGGATCGAAAACGATAGTGGGTCTGGATGTGGGCTCTTCGAGCATCAAGGCAGTCGAGCTCAGGAAGACACGCACGGGAATCGAAGTGGCGCACCTCGGCCTGGAGCCGATCGCGCCCGATATTGTGGTCGATTCGATGATCGTGGACTCGGGCACGGTTTCGAGCGCCATCGCCAAGCTGTTCGCGGACACCCAGATCAAGTCGAAGGCGGTGGCCACGGCGGTAAGCGGACACTCGGTGATCGTGAAGAAAATCTCGCTGCCTTCGATGAGCGACCAGGAACTGGCCGACACCATCCAGAAGGAAGCGGCGCAGCATATTCCGTTCGATCTGGCGGACGTGAACCTCGACTACCAGATCCTTTCCGAAGACGCTGGCAGCCCGCAAATGGATGTTTTGCTGGTGGCTGTCAAGAAAGACAAGATTTTGAACTACACCAACGTACTCTCGATGGCAGGCAAGACTCCGGCTATTGTGGATATCGATGCGCTCGCCCTGCAGAACTGCTACGAGTTCAACTACGAGCCTCCCGCGACGCAGGTGGTGGCGCTGCTCAACCTCGGTGCGAGCGTGATGAACATCAATATCGTGAAGGGGACAACGCCGCTATTCCCGCGCGACGTTTCGGTGGGTGGCCATCAGTACACCGATTCGCTGCAAAAGGAATTGGATCTGAGCTTCGATGACGCGGAATCGCTCAAGTTGGGACGCAGGGTGGGCACTGTGCAGGACGACGCGAAGACGCCGATCCTGCAGCAGGTGACGGAAATTATCGTGCTGGAAATTCAGAAGACCTTCGACTTCTTCCGCGCCAGCGCCGCGGGCGAGCACATCGAGAAGATTTATCTGGCCGGCGGTTCGGCCAAGGTACCGGGCCTGGTGGAAGCGTTGCGCCAGGAGTTCTCAATGCCGGTCGAGTTGTTCAACCCGTTCCAGAAAGTGTTGGCTCCGATGGATGGCGTCGGGGCGCAACTGGTCGAACAGAATGCCGGTCAGTTGGCAGTGGCCGTGGGTTTGGCCCTGAGGAGCTTTGAAAAGCTATGATCCGAATCAATCTGCTGGGTGCTCCGAAACCGAAAAACAAGAAAACCATGTCCGTCGGCATGCCAAGCTTCGAGTTTGGCAACCTTGGCGGGCCCCTGGTCCAGGTGACGGCGGTGTTGCTGATTGCCGGCGCCCTGAACGCAGGGTACTGGTACAAGCTGGACCGGGAAAAGAAGTCGATCGAGATACAAACCCGGGTCGCGGAGCAGAAGAACCGCGAACTGGCCGATATCAAGGCGCGATACCTCGAGCGGCAGAGGCAGGCCGAAGCTTACAAGCGGCGGGTCGATGTAATTGACCAGCTGCGTAACAACCAAGCCGGGCCGGTCAACCTGCTGTCCATGATCGGGGATACGGTCAATAGCACCGAAGCGGTGTGGCTGAACAGCATGCAGGACCAGGGGGCGAGCGTCGCCATCGATGGCATGGCGCTGAGCAGCGATGCCGTCGCGAACCTGATATCCAACCTGCAGAAGACGGGTTTCTTCAGCAACATCGAGATCAAGGAAAGCATTCAGGACGACTCGGTCAAGGACATGCAGGCTTTTCAGTTCACGCTGACCTGCGAAAAGGCGAAGTCGTAAAGGCGGAACCGACTATGAATCTTGGCGAATTAACAGGGGTAAGGCTGCTGGGAGTTCTGCTGGTGACGGCAGTGGTGGGCACGGGCGCTCTCTACTATACGGTGTTCCGGACGCAGCGCGACCAAAACGAGGCGGCGCAGATCAAGCTGCAGGCCAAACTGCGCGAGAACGCGGAACTGGAAGCCTACCGGCCGAAACTGGCCGACATCGAGCGCCAGCTGGCGAGCTTGAAGCAGCAGCTTGAAATCGAGCGGCGCATCGTGCCCGATGAAAAAGAAGTGGACAATTTCATGCGCATGGTCAGTGGAGAAGCACGCAGGGCGGGAGTGGAAATCCGCCGCTACACGGCGCGTCCCTATGTCACGAAAGATTTCTACACCGAAGTGCCGTTCGAGTTGGAGTTGGACGGTCCCTACTACTCGATGCTGGGTTTCTTCGACCGTTTGGGAAGGGTGGAGCGCATCGTAAACGTGTCGAATCTGCTGGTGGCATCGACGCACTCCCCAGGCCCGGCGAAGCCGAAACATACTTACCAGTATGCGCCCAGTGAGAGTGTGGTGGCGACCTGCCTGACGACCACGTATTTCAGTCACGACCTGGATCCGGCGTCGCCGGGTGCCAGCAAACCCGGACCACCGGTGAAGAAGTAGGAGGGACGCGATGAAGCCAGCATTAACGGCAACGACGACAATTCTCGGTTGCGTACTGGCCGCGGGCATGGCCTGGGCCCAGAGTCCCAGCGTGGTCCAGCACACGCGCAACACGATGAGCGCGGTGAGCAACAATGCCACCACCGCCTCCAACCAGGCGCTGGGGAATCAACCGCCAGTTGTTTATCCGGCAACTCCGGTGGTGGGTTCCATGCACGCAGTGCCGAAATCGAGCACCGTCGCGGGTGCGCCGTTTGCAAGCAAGGCGGGAGTGAAAACCAGGCGTGGAAAGAAAAGGATTTTGGCGGTCGCGGCCGGGCACGGTGTGCAACCGAAGCCAGAGGTGGTCGCCAAAAGCAATCCGCTGGCCGGCACCGTAGCGGGCAATAGCACGGGGGCAAGCGGAGAAGGCGAGAACGAGACCGAGAAGTCGGTGGAGCCGGAAAGCAAGTACAACGCGAACGGCCGGCGGGATCCTTTCATCAGTCCGGTGGTAAGCCACGCGGGCGGCTCGGGCTGCAGCACCGGCAAGAAGTGCCTGGAAATCGGGACCATCAACCTGCGCGGCGTGGTGCATGGCGAAAGTGGTTTTATCGCCGTGGTCAGCAATAGTTTGAATAAAGCTTATTTTCTGCGGGAAAACGACCCGGTGTTTAACGGTTACGTGATGAGAATTACGGGCGACTCCATCGTTTTCCAGGAAACACTGCAGGACCGGTTGGGCAAGACCTTTACGCGAGAAGTGGTGAAGAAGATTACGGCTCCGGCAGTTTAGGTCTGGAGACAAATAGATTTCGAGGAAAACACATGGAGGCGAAACCGCCTCGCATGGGGAGATAGGGAAATGCGAAAGCAACTGCTGGGTCTTTTAGTTCCGCTTCTGGCGATGGTTCTAGTCGCAGGCGCGGCTGACATGACGGGCAAGGGAGTGGCCGCGAGCGCTGCGCTGCAGAGGCTCGAGGTCACGCACAGCCAGGACGGACTGCGGGTCGAGTTCAAGGCGACGATGGGCACGCTTGCGCCCAAGTTGACAACGCTCGATTCTCCGGCACGCATCGTCGTCGACCTTCCCAACACCGTGATGGCCACTGCGCAGAGCCACCTCAGCGTGGGCCGGGACGGAGTGGAAGACGTCCGCATCGGGATGGACGGGCAAACCCCGCCCACCACGCGCGTCGTGGTCGATCTTGCCGCCAGTTGCCTGCATGAACTGGTGGCAGCCGCGGACGGCGGCTTCGTTCTCGTGATCCATGACGCGGTGCTGGCGCATCGCCCAGTGGCGCCGGCGGGGAAATCCTTAGCTGCGAACTCGCCACCATTGGCCGCGAGCTCGGTACCTGGTTCGGCTCCGGCTAGCGCCGCTGCGGCAACCACCGCTCCGGCAACGAGCGTTCCGGCACCCATGGTCGCGCCCACTTCGGCTTCGGCAGGAAATCCCGAGAAGCCAGCGGACTTTGCCTTCGTCGAACCCAAGTATTCGGTGAAGGACGAGAAGACCGCTCAGCCGGCCGCGAAGGCCCAGGATGCGGCGAATCGCTTTGCCGACAAGACGGCGGCGGAACTGGTAGCCACGAATGTCAATGCCGCCCTCGGGCAAGCGGGCATCGCGCAACCCATTCAGCCGGCTGTGAATCTGGCCGCCGAGCAGAAGGCGCAACTGGAACAGAAGCCAGCGGCGGCGAGCGGCTCCAGATACACCGGCGAGCCGATCTCGGTCAATCTTAAGGATGTGGATCTGAAGGATTTCTTCCGCCTGATTCACGAAATCAGCGGTTTGAACGTCGTGCTCGATCCCCAGGTCCATGGCAACCTGACGATTGTGCTGGATGATGTGCCGTGGGACCAGGCGCTGGACATCGTGCTCAAGAACAACGATCTGTCGCGCCAACTGGACGGCAATGTGCTGCGCATCGCCACCATTGATACGTTACGGCACGAAGCTGAGAATCGTCGCGGCCAAATCGATGCCGAGGCGCTGGCCGTCGATAAGGTCAGCATTACCCGGTTCCTCAGCTACGCTCATGCCAAGGACGTAATCCTGCCCGTCAAGAAGTTCCTGAGTCAGCGTGGCGACGTGGTCGCCGACGAACGCACCAACTCGCTGATTGTGTCCGATATTCCGGCGGTTCTGCCGCAGATTGACCGCATCATCCAGCAGATGGACCGCAAGACACAAGAAGTCGAAATTGAAGCCCGGGTGGTAGCGGCTACACGCAACTTTGCTCGCGACATCGGCGTGCAACTGGGCATGGGCTGGGGCAATGGCACAACGTCGGTTGGCGGCGCACCCGCGGTTGGGCCCTCGACCGCAATTACCAACATAACCAATCCGCTGTACTACAGCCTCGGCGGTACGATTCCGCTCTTTTCGAACCTGGGCGCAACCGGGCCGACCAGCGGCATCCAGCTGATTAACGCGACCAACAACATGCGGATCGACGTTATCCTCTCGGCGGCTGAGTCGCGCGGCTTGCTGAAGGTTCTGTCCCGTCCGCGCGTGGTCACGCAGAACAACATTCAGGCGGTAGTGAAACAGGGTGTGAAGATCCCGGTCGTGACCGCAGCGCAGTTGAATGGTCCGCCGACCGTGACATACGTCGATGCTTTCCTGCGATTGACGGTGACTCCGCAGATCACGTCGGAAGGGACGATCTTCCTCAATGTGGACGTGGAGAACACGTTGCCCGACTTCAGCAACGCCATCGGTGGCAACCCGACGCTGCTCACGCAGCAGGCGACGACGCAAGTGCTGGTGACCGACGGCGGCACGGTGGTGATTGGCGGCGTGATCCAAACCAACAACTCGCTGAACATTTCGCAGGTGCCTTTGCTGGGCAATATCCCGTTCCTGGGCAATCTGTTCAAACATCGTTCCGTGCAGACGACAAACCAGGAGCTGATTTTCTTCATTACTCCGCGCATTATTCAGACATAAAGTTCAGACATAAGCGCGAAGTTAGAACAGCCCAAGCCGCCGGCCTTCTCGGAGAACCTGCCGAGAGTCCGGCGGCTTAGCTATTTCAGGTACCAGATATCAGGCGACAGGTGACAGGTGGCAGGAAAATCAGGCATCGTTGAAATCTAATGCTGATTTGAGTTTGGTTTTCCTGCGACCTGCCACCCGCGACCTGCCTCTACCTGCGACCTGCTTCTACCTGCCACCTGCCTTCTTGCTACACTCCCCGTATGGATCACGCTGGCCGCCTCCGTCGTCTCCAAGCCTCGCTCTCGGGCCACAAGCTTGACTCCCTGCTGATTACGCACCTTCCCAATATTTACTATCTCTGCGGCTTTACCGGGAGTGCGGCTGCTTTGATGGTCGCAGAGCGTGGATCGATCCTCTTTACTGACGGCCGGTACACCACTCAGGCAAAGGAGGAACTGAAGGCCGCGAGCGTCGTTGATGGGAACGTCAATGAGGGGAACGTCAATGAGGGGAACGTCAAGGATGTGAACGTCAATGATGGGAACGTCAAGGATGTGAGCATTGTCATCGCTCGTAAGTCGCCGACGGTGGCGGCTGCGGAGTGGCTGGCCGCGCGGCCAGGAAGTTCGAGGCGGCCATCTTTGACGTCCGTGTCTATAGGCATCGACCCGGAGTCGATCACCGCCGGCATGCGCGACCGGATTGCGGCGGCGCTGAAAGGGCGGGTGAAAGTACGCCTGCGTTCAGCGCCACCGCTGGTCGAGCGAGCCCGCATGGTGAAGGACGCTGCCGAGATCCTGCGCATCCGGCGGGCGGTTGAACTGGGCGCGAGTCTTTTCCGGATCGCACGCGACAAAATTCGACCGGGAGTGAGTGAGGTCGAGGTCGCCGCCGCTATGGAATATGAGGCGCGTTGCGGCGGAGCGGAAGGCATGTCCTTTCCTACGATCCTCGCATCCGGAACGCGCTCGGCGATTGTGCATGGCCGGGCGTCAAGCGCGCGCATTCCCCGGAGCGGGTTCGTGGTCTGTGATTTTGGTGTTATACTCGCCCGTTATTGCTCGGATCGGACGCGAACTGTGCACGTCGGGCGGCCTTCGGGAGAAGCTCGACAGCTGTATGAGGCCGTGCTGGAAGCGCAGCAGGCCGCCATCGCGGCAGTTCGTCCGGGAGTGACCGCTGCCGAAGTGGATGCCGCCGCGCGCCGTGTTCTGCGCAAGAGGAAACTGGCCCGGTATTTTACTCATTCGACGGGGCATGGTTTAGGATTGGAAATACACGAGGCACCCCGGTTGGCGGCGGGGCAAGCCCAGAAACTGGAACCGGGAATGGTCATCACGATTGAGCCGGGCGTGTATGTTCCCGGAAAGTGGGGCGTGCGGATCGAGGATGTGGTGGTGGTGACGACCTCGGGCTGCGAAGTGCTGGCCCCAACGGATAAAGAACTGGTTATTATTTAGCGGGACTGCTGGAAAGATCCAATGTCGATGCGCAGCCCCTAAATGGCGTCTGATTTCGAAGAAATTTTGGTATCGCTAAAGCGATACCCCGATACGAATCCGGCATGGTTAAAGCGATACTCTGATACGGGACCAAAGCGGAACCCACCGCCCTTATCCATGAATCAAAAAGAGCTGAAAGATCTCATCGAGTTCTTAATCGAGAAGGACATTGCCGAGTTTGAATTGGAGCGCGGCGATGTCAAGGTAAAGATCAAGCGCGCCGTGGAGCCTTCGCCCTCAGCGGTGCCCGACTCGCGTTATATTGCGGTTCAGTCCGCTCCGGTACTGGTTGCGGCGGCCTCCGCCCCCGTGTCTGGCCGGGTAGATCTGGCAGCGAGCGCGGGTGCGCCTGAACCTGCGGAATCCTTGCACATCGTAAAGTCGCCGATCGTCGGGACGTTTTACGAATCGCCCTCGCCCGGGTCGCCACCTTTCGTCAAAGTCGGCGATGCCTTGGAGGTGGGCCAGGTATTGTGCATTGTTGAAGCGATGAAACTGATGAACGAAATCGAATGCGACGTGGCGGGAGAGTTGGTCAAAAAGCTCGTCGCCAACGGCCAGCCCATCGAGTACGGCCAGGAGTTGTTCGCCGTCCGGCCGGCAAAATGATGGACGTTTCTCCGCTCACATCCCCAGGCAGAGCATGTTCAAGAAAATTCTGGTAGCCAATCGCGGCGAGATTGCCTTGCGCGTCATTTGCGCATGCAAGGAGTTGGGCATCCGCTCGGTGGCAATCTACAGCGAGGCCGACCGGAATTCGCTGCACGTGCGCTTCGCCGACGAAGCGATCTGCATCGGCCCGCCGCAACTGGCGCAGAGTTATCTCAATGTTCCTGCGGTGATCAGCGCGGCCGAGATCGCGAACGTGGACGCCATCCATCCCGGTTACGGCCTGCTTTCGGAGAATGCCAATTTCGCGGAGGTCTGCGAAGCCTGCCACATCAAGTTCATCGGGCCCACTCCGGATGTTATAAGGCTGATGGGCGAAAAAGAGAAAGCTCGCGCCGCCATGAAACAGCACGGCGTGCCCATCGTTCCCGGCTCGGACGGCGTGGTCGCTTCTGCTGAAGAAGCGAGCGAATGGGCGCGGCAAATCGGCTATCCGGTCATCGTAAAGGCCACAGCCGGGGGCGGCGGGCGCGGCATGCGCATTGTGCGTAATGAAGAAGAACTGCCGACGCTCTATCAACAGGCGCAATCGGAAGCCGCGGGAGCTTTCGGCAACGGCGATCTCTATTTGGAGAAATATGTCGAGAACCCACGCCACATCGAATTCCAGGTCCTGGCCGATGAACACGGCAACGTGGTCAGCCTGGGGGAACGCGAGTGCTCGATTCAGCGCCGCCATCAGAAGCTGCTCGAAGAGTCGCCATCCGTGCGGATGACACCGGAGCTTCGCCAAGAAACTGGAGACGTCATTAGCAAGACCCTCAGTACCGTCGGCTACCACAATGCCGGCACGATAGAGTTTCTTATGGACGAAGACCGGCGGCTTTACTTCATCGAGATGAACACGCGCATCCAGGTGGAGCATCCGGTCACCGAAATGGTCACTGACGTGGATCTGGTGAAGAGTCAGATCATGATCGCCGCGGGTGCGAAGCTCAACGACGTGTTGCAAGGCCCCATCGTGCATCGCGGACACGCGATCGAGTGCCGTATCAATGCCGAGCATCCGGAGAAGTTCACGCCGTCGGCCGGCAAAATCACAACGTTCAATCCTCCGGGAGGGACGGGCGTGCGCATCGACACTGCCGCCTACGCGGAAGGCACGATTCCTCCATACTATGATTCACTGATTGCCAAACTAGTGGTGCGTGGCAAGGATCGCAGCGAAGCGATCTCGCGCATGAGCCGCGCCCTCGGAATGTTTATCGTGGAAGGAATCTACACAACGATTCCGCTGCACCGGAAAATACTGGCTGATCCGGAATTTCGCGCCGGAAATTTCGATACCGGATTTATCGAGAGATTCCTGGCCAAGAAAAAAACATAACCGTAGAGACGCGGCTTGCCGCGTCTCCGCGCTGACGAAAGACTCTGCTGGCTAAGGCTTTGGGAAGGGCACGACTTCAGTCGTGCCGTAAGCGCCCTGAATTATGGCGGCTTCAGCCGCTGAGGGCGCCTGCGCCGTCGCAAACCCGGTTTGTTAAGCAAGCGAAGACGCGGCAAGCTGCGTCTCTACGGTTGATATCCATGTTGCAACTTCCGCGACTTTACCCGATTCTCGATCCTGCGTGTTTCTCCGACGCAGCGCGAATGTTTGCCGCCGCCGAGGAACTCGCCGCTGCCGGCGTGACGCTGCTGCAGTACCGCCGCAAGTCTGGCAGCGCCCGGCGCATGGTTGACGAGGCTCATGAACTCAGGGAGCGGCTGGGGACGACGGTCAAGCTCGTCATGAACGATCGCGCCGACGTTTGTATTGCTGCGCAGTACGACGGCCTTCATCTCGGGCAGGATGATCTGTCGGCTGAGTCCGCCCGACGCATTATTGGACCGGCTCGCTGGCTCGGAGTATCGACGCACAGTCCGGAGCAACTGGCGGAAGCCGATAGAACTTCGGCCGATTATCTTGCCATCGGCCCGATCTTTGCGACTGCCAGCAAGGCCAATCCCGATCCTGTCGTCGGAATCGAAGGGGTTCGCCGGGCAAGGGAACTGACGCGCAAGCCGCTGGTGGCGATCGGCGGCATTACCCGCGCCAACGCCCGATCCGTCATCGATGCCGGAGCCGACGCGGTGGCGGTAATATCCGACTTGTTACGGGCTCCGGGCAAATCAGCAGAAGAATTTTTGCGGATATTAGGGTAAAGTCGTGATCGTGTAGCGTCGGCATCTTGCCGGCTGTCGCGACGGCGTCCCGCCGTCGCTGCGGTTGGCGAGGACGCCCCCGCGACAGCCGCCGAGCCTGCCCTGGGCCTTGGCCGAAGGGGCGGCGCTACGGAATCAGGAGGTTCGTGAGCACCAACGTTCAGCCCCCAGTTCCCGCTTCGCAAGCCGCTTCGAACGCAAGCGATTGGGAGCGCCACACTCATCAGGACAAGGAACTAGTCAAAGGTCTGGGTCTGACCAGCGCGACCATGCTGGTGATGGGGTCCATGATCGGCTCGGGCATCTTTATTGTGTCCGCCGAGATTTCTCGCGAGGTCGGCTCACCGGCGCTGCTCATTGGAGCCTGGGTCATCACAGGTTTTCTCACTATCGTCGGCGCGCTCACCTACGGCGAACTGGCTGCCATGATGCCGCGGGCTGGCGGGCAGTACGTTTATTTGCGCGAGTCGCTCGGGCCGCTGTGGGGGTTTCTCTACGGCTGGACTTTATTTCTTGTGATTCAGACGGGGACGATCGCCGCCGTGGGCGTGGCTTTCGGCAAGTTTCTCGGAATCTTCTGGCCCGCGATCTCCTCCAGTCATTGGATTATCCACCTGTGGAAAGTTCCGAAATTTGCGGTCGGCCCCATGATGCTGGGCGGCATGGATGTTGGATTGAACACGCAGAACCTCGTGGCCATCCTTGTCGTTGTTGTGCTTTCGATCGTCAATATTTTCGGCGTAAAAACGGGAGCTTTCATCCAGAACATCTTCACCACCGCGAAGGTTTCCGGGCTGCTCGGCCTGGTTATCTTTGGGATATTTCTGGGCAGGAATGCTCAGGCCGTGGCCGCGAACTTTGGCGCAAGCTTCTGGAAAAATTCTGGTCTTGGCAGCTTACATGATGTCGGAGGCGGGGTACTGGTCTCGACGCTCACCGTGCTGGCGATTGCGCAGGTCGGTTCGCTATTTTCCGCCGATGCCTGGAACAACGTCACGTTCACGGCCGGCGAGGTGAAAAATCCCAGCCGGAATCTTCCCCTGTCCCTGGCGCTTGGTACCGGCGTAGTGATCGCGCTCTACATCGCGTGCAATTTTATTTATCTGAGCGCGTTGCCGCTGCTGGGCAGTCCGGACGGTACGAGCCTCCTGGCGCGAGGTATCCAGTATGCGAAAGAAGACCGCGTGGCCACAGCGGTCATGACCCAGATGTTTGGCGCCGCCGGCGGAGCGTTAATGGCGGTTGCGATCATGATCTCCGGCTTCGGTTGCTGCAATGGCCTGATTCTCTCCGGAGCGCGCGTCTACTACGCCATGGCGAAGGATGGCTTGTTCTTTCGCAGCGTTGCCCGGCTGCATCCCGGCTACAAAACGCCCGTGATTTCGCTGATGGTGCAGATGGTCTGGACGGCGATCCTTTGCATCTCCGGAACATACAATGACCTGCTAAACTACGTCATTTTTGCGGTGCTGGTTTTTTACGTGCTTACCATCGGCGGACTTTTTGTCTTGCGCCGCACCCATCCCGAGGCTGAGCGTCCTTACAAAGCCGTCGGATACCCGATATTGCCAGCAATCTATATCGTGATGGCTTTGTTTATCGACATTGTGCTGTTACGCTACAAGCCGCAATACACTTGGCCGGGATTGTTCATCGTGCTGCTGGGCATCCCGGTGTATTACATCTGGCGGCCGCGACCCCAGACAACTTCGGTCTAACTGACAGGAGAGACGCTACTGATGACTGACCTCTTTGCGAAAAAGCCGCTTGAGTTGCTACTGGAGGAGGCGCGAGAGACTGGCACACATAGTTTGAAGCGCACTCTCGGTGTATTTCAGTTAACGGCGCTGGGCGTGGGTGCGGTGATTGGAGCCGGAATCTTTGTGCTATCCGGATTGGGCGCCCACTACGCAGGGCCGGGACTGATGCTCTCTTTCGTGCTCTCCGGTTTGGGGTGCACTTTCGCGGCTCTGTGCTACGCGGAGTTTGCGGCTATGATCCCATTGGCCGGCAGCGCTTATACCTATGCCTACGCGACGCTGGGCGAAATCATTGCTTGGATCATCGGCTGGGACCTCACGCTCGAATATGCCATGGGCGCCAGCACGGTGTCATCTGGCTGGTCGAATCACTTCATTGAACTGCTTAATATTTTCCACATCAGGATGCCGCTGTGGCTGGCTTACGATCACTGGACCGGGCTCGGCGAAGCGGAGAAGATCATCGCTCGCCACATGGCGCTGGCCTCCGATTCCACGCTTGTTCCTGGCACCCAGGCTTTCCTCGATAAAGTGACCGCGATCATGGCAGCACAATCGCCGGAGTTGTTGCAGAAAGGTCACGATCTGTTGGCTGCGCCACATCTCTTCGGATATGAAATCGGGCTCAACCTGCCGGCCTTCGTTATCGCTCTCGTCATCACAGCAATTCTGGTGATTGGCATCAAGGAGAGCGCGCGCTTCAATGCCACCATCGTCACAATCAAAGTTGGGGTTGTCCTTTTTGTTATCGGCCTTGGTATCCGCTACGTCAACGCCAGTAACTGGGGATCGGACTGGTCGAGTTTTGCGCCTTTCGGATTCTCTGGAATCGGTGCCGGCGCAGCCTACATCTTCTTCGCATATATCGGGTTCGACGCCGTTTCCACAACCGCCCAGGAAGCGAAGAATCCGCAGCGGGATCTCCCGATCGGAATTATTGCGTCGCTTCTGGTCTGCACGGTGTTATATATCGCAGTGGCGGCGGTTCTCACCGGCATGGTGCCTTGGAGAGAAGTCAACATCGAGGCGCCGATTGCCCGAGCGTTTCTGGATCGCGGTCTGACCGGCGCGTCCCATATTATTACGCTCGGCGCGCTGGCTGGTCTCACCAGCGTAATGCTCGTCATGCTCCTGGGGCAGACTCGCGTGCTGTATTCGATGGCCAACGACGGCCTGTTACCCAAGAAATTCTTTGCGGATATTCACCCGCGCTTCCGGACACCGTGGAAGAACACCATGCTCGTAGGCTTGCTCGCGGCAATCGTGGGTTGCCTGACGCCGATCGAGGATATCGGAAGAATGGTGAACATCGGGACGCTACTGGCGTTTGTGATTGTTTGCATCGCCATTCTGGCTCTGCGGCATACCAACCCTGGTCAGCCTCGACCCTTCCGGACACCCTGGGTGCCATTTGTGCCAGTGATGGGTATTCTTTTCAATGGATACATGATGTACAAACTTGGCTGGATCAACTGGGCGCGGTTGATTATCTGGTTGATTATTGGAATGGTGGTGTATTTCACCTACAGCCGGAAACATAGCCGCGTGCAGGCCGCATTGGAAGGCCGCAAGGGAACGTAAAGTGCCTACCGTTCTTGCAGTTTTCTCGCCACGGCGGCGGCCATTCGCCGTGGCGCGAAGCGAACCGATTGCGCCACCAGCCAATTCTTGAATCCGGAGATCGCTACCGGCTTGCCATCCATCAACGCGCGATAGCCGTCCTCGGCCACCGTATGAGCATCCATGGTTCCAAACTTTGTCAGGCGGATGCCGTCGATCTTCGCACGCTGCTGGAACTCGGTGGCTGTCGGACCCGGACACAGGCAGGTGACGGTAACGCCTGTCCCTTGGAGTTCATTGGCAATAGCTTCCGAGAAATGCAGAACGTAGGCTTTGGTCGCGTAATATACCGCCATCAACGGTCCCGGCTGAAATGCGGCGGTGGATGCCACATTTAGAATGCTCCCGCTCTTTCGTTCAAGCATTGCCGGGAGATACAGGCGCGTCAGGTGGGTCAGAGCCGTGACGTTGAGTTGGATCTGGCGCAGACATTCTTCCAGATCATTCTCGGCGAACATACCGTACTGCCCAAATCCTGCGTTGTTGACCAGCACTTCCACCTGAATGTCGGCGCGCGTGGTCTGATCGAGTACATACGCGGAAGCTCCGGGCTCCGTCAGGTCGGTGGCCAGAATCAGCGAATGCGTGCCATGGGCCTTTTCAAGTTCGGATGCGAGTTGCCGGAGTTTGTCGGCGCTGCGGGCTACCAGAACCAGGTTGTAGCCTTCGCGCGCAAAGATGCGGGCGAGTTCTAATCCGATGCCGAACGAAGCGCCGGTAATCAGAGCGGTCTTGCGGTCAGCCATTGGCATTCAGTACTCAGAAGCTGTCTCAGAATCTGCTTGGGAAGGGCACGGCTTTAGCCGTGCCGCAAAGAGTCAAATAGAGACATGGGCTTCAGCCCCTGAGGGCGCCGGCAGTTTGCTCTTCCCGTCCATTATGAGATAGCCCTCCGGCAACAAACAAAGGCGAGTCCCAAAGACCCGCTTTTGCCTATTGAACAATCTCACCTACACGTGGGCCATTGCGGGTTCCACTTCGTAAATCGAATACCACGAAGTAGCGGCCTTCAATTTGCCGTTGACGTTGTTGATGTTCTTCACGCCTTCGGTTTCAAGCCACTTGCGGAACGCATCGGCGCCCTGCTTGGCATAGATGGGGATGCCATCTTTCCATGTGGCGCGCCCGCAGAGGACGCCGTTGAATTTCACGCCGGATTCTCCCGCCAGTTCCAGTGTCTCGCTAAATTCGGCGTTGCTGACTCCCGCCGAAAGATAAATGAACGGCTTGGTCGCGACATTGGCGGCCTGGTGGAATAGATCGATGGCTTCCTTCTTTGTGTACGCCTTTTGGCCACCGAACGATTTCGTGCCCTCGACAAATTTCATGTTCACCGGCACCTCGACTTTGAGCACGTCCACGCCGTAGCGCGGCTTGCTGAATTCGCGCATGCTCTCGGTGACGATTTGCGGTTTCTTCTTAGCATAATCGAGTCCCTTTTCGTCGGCTCCCTCTTCGTAACCGACAAACTCCAGGAAATAGGGGATGTCATTGGCGCGGCATTCGTCGCCAATGCGCTCGACCCATGCGTGCTTCTTGTCGTTCACATCTTTCGGATCAAACGGCGTGTAGTAGAGCAGAATCTTGACGCAATCCGCGCCCGCTTCTTTCAATCGGCGAGCCGACCAATGATCCAGCAGATCGCCCAGGCGCCCCGGCCCGGTCTTGTCGTATCCGGTCTTTTCATAGGCCAAGAGCAGGCCCGCATTCTTGGCGCGCCGCTTTGAAGCCGGCAGCCCCCATTCGGGATCGAGCAGGATGGCGCTGGCGTGTGGCGTCAGGACTTCGGTCACCAGCGTCTTGAACTCTTCCATCATGGCGTCGGAAACCGCCGAGCCTTTTTCTTTGGCGAGAGCCTTCTGCAGGGAGCCGCGCTGGTCCATGGCGGCGGCGGCGATAACGCCACGCTCATTCGATACCGCCTTCATTCCTGCGAGTTTGCCGGGAGTGAGCTTCATAGATCCTCCAATCGATGCGACACGACACATCATTCTAAACCATGGACCTTGGCCTGAGAACTTGCAGGTTCGTGTGGGGACGTTCGTGTGGGGACGGGCGCCCTCGCCCGTCCAAGCCGAGCGAAGCTCGGCAGTCGCCAGCGGCCATCGCAACTCGGAACGGCCTGTAGTTACTTTACTGCCGCAAAGCCAGCGTACCGAGCAGCGCCTGCTGCTTGGCAATCAGCGATTGGACACCCTGCCGCGCCAGCGACATCATCTTTGCGAGTTGAGCGTCGTCGAAGACTTGGCGTTCGGCGGTGGCCTGCAGTTCCACAATCTTGTTGCTCGCGGTCATGACGAAGTTCATGTCCACGTCGGCGCGCGAGTCTTCTTCGTAGTTGAGATCAAGAAGCACTTCGCCGTCCACAATGCCAACACTGATCGCGGCCACAAAATCCTTGATCGGCGCGGCGGACAATGTTCCTGCATCGACCAGGCGCTGCAGAGCCAAACCGAGCGCGATGAATGCTCCGGTGATCGAAGCCGTTCGCGTGCCTCCATCCGCCTGGATCACGTCGCAATCGATCCAGATGGTGCGCTCACCCAAATGCTTCAGGTCGGCAACCGCGCGCAGCGAGCGGCCGATGAGACGCTGAATCTCCTGTGTGCGTCCGCTTTGCTTTCCCTTGGCAGATTCCCGGGCGGTGCGGGTCAGAGTCGAGCGGGGCAGCATCCCGTATTCGCCGGATATCCATCCCTTGCCGGAATTGCGTAAAAACACGGGCACAGTTTCTTCGACCGATGCGGTGCAGATGACGCGCGTGTTGCCCATCTCAATCAGCGCCGAGCCCTCGGCGGTCGAGATGAAATCCGGGATGATATTGACGGGACGAATCTGCTCGGGAGTGCGGTTGTCGCTGCGAAAGATCATGAGAGTGGATTCTAACAGTCGCGGGAAAACGGATAGTCGCCGCCCCGCTGTCACGCGCAGGCTATTAGAGGATCTGCAAGGCTTTGAAGAGTCCACGATGAACAACGATTTGCTCGTTGAAGTTCAACCGTGCCTCTCGGTTCTTATAGTGGAAAACATACCGACCCACCCTGGGGCTGTTACCAATGACGTCGAATAGGTACAGAATCTGCAAGACGAATTTCACATTCTTCTCTTTGAGGGCCCCACGGTGCACTTGTCCAGAATACGCCCTTTCAAATTCCTTGACAGAAAAGTTCCACTTGCGCAGTTGGGAAATGGTGTCGAAGATTGCCGATATGTCCGGCAAAATTGCAAACAGTTCGTCCGTGAGCTCTTCCCGCAGGTAGTTGGAGAAGGCTTTGTCTACTCGTCTCACGATATTGTTTGAGATTTTAGGTTGGTCGTCGAGCGCTTGGTCGAGTGCTTGCTGAGCACAGTTTTGCAGGTAAGCCACGAAGTCCCGCGGCCTGAGTAGAGTGCTCCGCGAGATGAACTCGAACGTACTAATCTTATTCTTATTCCGCCCCACCCCCATAGGCAACTGCCCAAACACGCCGTCCCACGCCGCTCCGAAGCCGAGGGGGTGATCACAGGTCGGATCAATCGCGCGAGAGATGCGAAAAGCCATAACCTTCTTTATCTTCGCCTCGTCCCAATTTAGGTCTACTCTGAAATCCCCCCACTTGTTCTTATCAGAATCCTGAATTAAGTCGTATATGTCATCGCGCAAGAATATTATTGGGTAAAGGCGAGGCCCCCGTCCGCCACTGAAAGTTGACCTGATATCTTGAACGGCTTTGAATAAGCTCGTAATTAGAGCTGTATATTGCTTGTACTGCTCAGTCGCGATAATGTCTCTATAGTCCTCGTCCAGTTCATCGAAAAGGATGAAGTATGCCGCATCTCCGGAGTACCCAACGATGATGTCTTCAAGATAGTTCGCATATTCAATCCAGTTCTCGGGGACGGCCGATCGCTCTTTTGTGACCTTCACCGATAGCCCGAAAAGCGAAATCCCGAACTCCCTTCCAACCCATTGCCCGACTCTTCTGCTGAGAGGAGCGCCCTGGTCGTATAGCGCGGCGAGTTTTGTTCGCATTTCGGCGTCGACCGCCTCATTCCGCACCATGAGGCGACAAACTGTGCTGTAGATTAGATACTTCCAAATCGATATGAACTGGTTCGGCGGTGTGTAGCTGCTGTTGCTGTGCGAATACAACTCATTGAATGGGAAATTTTTGAAGCTTAGCCTTTCGGCAAAGACATTAAACTTTTGCCTGCGGCTGAGATACTCACAAATGGCGGTCTTCCCGGATCCCTTTCGGCCGATGACGAAGTATCTATCACCTCGCGCAATTTGATCGACTTCACGGACGTGCCAAAAATACCTATCGTTGTCCTCGGACTTTGCCTCTCGCTTCCACGCCGAGATCTCTTCTAACAGCGCTTTGCTGACACGAGTCGATTCCAGTTCTTCAATATCCTCTGAGACAAGATCAACGTCCGTGATTTCAGACAGCTCAGGTTGCGTTTGTCGCCTTTCCTGCTCCTTCATGAATTCTCCTCACGGGAAATACTCGTCGCCGAAACTTTAGCTTAGGAGGGAGCCAGTTGCAACACGTTGCCGAGTCGGGGCCAGATTGCCCCACGTCTCGCGGTTTTCGACACGTGGGATGCCGCGCACAAAGTAACCCACTGCCCTTGCTCGTGGAGATACGCGACAATTCCCGCAAAATCGGCCGCGGCTTCAGGCGACCATTCGATCTTCATCGGGAACCCAATCAGGAACCGAGGATTCGGTCCATCTGGCGGCGCACGTCCTCGTGGGAGACGCTTTTGCCCTGATCAAGCGAGGCGAGGCCCTTGCCAACCTCTTGCCTGAACCATTCGTCATGGTCAACGCAACTCGCAACCAACTCGCGCACGACCTCGTCCGGTGCCTTGCCCACTTGCGAGGCGATCCGGTTTAGTTTGGCTTCGAGTTCCGGCGCAAACGAGATTTCCATACGTGTATTGTAGGCGGCCCTAAAGGCGGAGAGCAACGGAAACATGATCGAATTTCATGATCGAATTTCATTGACTTAAAATCCATCCCGCGCGACAATAATTATCTGATCGGGGCAGTTTCGAGGCCCGTCCGTCCACCAAGACGGACCTCGAAGCTGCCCCAAAACCATTTTTGGAGGCTTCAAACCGGGTAAGTTCTTATTCCGGAATATTTTGCATATAAGTCCCTCCAACTCAAAGATTTGGCGGAAATTTCAGCCTAACGCTATGAGTCTAAAGGGACGATGAACAAAAAATTTCAGGAAAACAAGGCTAGTAACTTAAGAGTAAACAGGCAATCGCTTTTTGGCCTTACTGCCCGCCCGCCTGCTCAATCGTGATCACATCGAATGAATCGCTCAGGTCGGCGTGTCCCGCGAGCGTGTCTCGCGTTTTGCCTTCGACCAGGAGGTTGACGCGCTGGATTCCGGGAACGTTGACGGCCAGTGTCTCCACCAGCGAATTTACGGTGAGCTGCTCGCTGAGAATGCCGGAGCGGTGCTGGTCGGCGAAGGCGGCGTTCAGATCGATGACGGCCGCGCCGGGATCGACCAGGTAGATGCTGCGGATGTCCGACGCTGGAGAGAGAGGATGGGCAGCGCCGGGTTGCTGGTAGATGCGAAGGAGCGCGCGCAACAACTCTTCGGCGCGCTGCTGGCGTCCTCCGGGAAGAGGAATCTGGGCGGAGCGGGCGCGGAGCTCGCCGGCGGCGTCATCCGCCACATACAGCGTCACCGCCTCGGTCGGCCCGGAGGCTGGGGGAATGACGGGCAGCGCGTCGGCTGCCAAAGACTCGATTTCTGTTGCTCGTCGCCGCATGTGGCGCACGTAGATTCCCATTGCCACCACCAGCACGAGCAACGCGGCTACACCTATAAGAAGATGGCGGGGGATCATGCGTGGACCTCCATCTTCGTGGAGGCTGCGGGGAAAGTCGGAGCCGCGATAGCCGCCCCTAAAGGGGCATCTACTTTCGAGGCGTTTGTGGCATTGCTGAAGCGATGCCCTGATACGAAGCCTGAGTTTTCCCTGGCCTGTGCTAAGGGCACGGTAGTGACTGTCACGGCTGCACCGCCAGGCGGTCGCGGACCGAAACCACGGCGTCGGCTATGGCCGCCGCCGCCCATTGTTGATAGTTGGCTGAGGTTAAGTTGGCGACCCCATCGGCTCCGGGCGCCAGTTCCACCGCTACTGCGGGCATGAGCACGTTGTTCAATGGGCGCAGGGAAGCGGACGATGCTCGAACCGGGAATTCTTTTCTCTGCATCTCGGCTACGATTGCCGCCGAGACGATACGGCTGACGGGTAAAGCTGGAGCCTGGGCGGCATTCCAGGGATGAAATAATCCCTGGCTTGGTCCTTCCACGGGAAGCAGCGCGGTGTAGACTCGGGCGCCGCTGCCCTGTGAAACCGCGTGCAGGCTGATGTAGATTCCGGCGGCGGCGGCGTTGGCGGCGGCGGCGCGCTGATCTAAACTTGAAGTGGTGTCGGCGTCGCGCAACATGGTGACTGCGAAGCCGCGAATTTCCAGTTCGTGGCGCAGCAGCCGGGCGAATCCCAGCGTGACGTCCTTCTCGGCGAGCGTATCGGTCAAGGCCGCGCCCCGTTCCTCGCCACCGTGCGCGGGATCGACCACGGCGAGAACGCGATGGGCGCTTGTGTTGGCTGGGGCGATGTTTGCTGCGGCTGGTGTTGCCTGCGTGGGATTCTGCGGCCCAGCTCGAGCGGCGCTGGGCGTTGCTGGTGTTGATTGAACAGACGAAACCTTGTCCGTTGAAAGCGTAACGGTTGAAATCGTGATCGTCTTTCGGTCGCTGCTGAAACTTGCCATCAGCGGCTGGTTTGCGGCGACATCCAATTCGGCGTCGCCGTTGCTCTCGGAATAGCTGGCATGCGTGATGATTTTGTTATCAAAAGAAATCGACTGGCTTCCCGGGGAGACGACTGGGTCGCGTTTGAAAATCATTCGGAGCTTGCCCGGTTCGGTGGAGATAGTCGGGTTTACGGGAGCGCTGAAGTTCAGCAACAGCCGTGGCGGGTTGATGGCGTCAAGGCGGAAGCTTGCTTGAATGCCGACGTCGCCAATGAATAACCGGCGCGCGCTTTCGCGAAAATTAACGGGCGTTCCCAGAAAACGGGGCAGCAACGCGCTCAACGAATTTAGGGAAACCAAACCGCGCGAATTTTCAATCAGGAAAGGAGCGGGCAAATCGAAATCGCGCCCATGAATTTTCGCCCGCGTTTTTCCCGCGGCAAACTCGGCATCCAGCGCGTTGTAGCGAAGTTTCCAATAGCGCCCGTTGGTCTGGCTGGTGACTCGGCCGAGTGGTTCGAGAAGTTCGAGCAGGCCGACATATTCTCGGCCTGCACGCACCAGAACAGGGAGCGTGTAGACCGCGAGTGGGGAGTAAACGGAGACGTGAGCTTCATCGGCAGAGGGCGCCGCGGACAGAAGCGTCACGATGGCCAGTAGGATGGCCAGAATTCTAGTTCTCAGTTCCCAGTTCTCAGTTCTCAGTTTCCCACTGCGCACTGAGAACTGAGAACTGGGAACTGAGAACTGCGGCTTGCTACTCCAGAGCATAAATCGTCAGGCCGCTTAGGAGCTTGGGATAGAAATCGGTGGACTTCTGGGGCAGCACTTCTCCGGCAAAGGCGATATCGCGAACCTGCTCGATGCGCACCGGATTCATCAGGAACGCCGCCTGCGCCCTTCCATCTCGCACCTGCGATAGAGCGTCAGCGGCCTCGCGACAATAGGAAACGTTTTCCTGATTGCGTATCGCTTCCTCCGAGATCTTCAGCACACCTTCGAGCACGCACTTGTGCAACTGCACGACGTCGAGCGATTGCTGACGCAGAGAAAGCTTTCCGAACAGGCGCGGGTCAACATCTTTCGGTGTGTGCAGCAGAAAGGCACCCTCAGCTATAACCGCAAGCAGCGCCGTTCCCTCACGCCCGGCTTCGTGCAGGATGGTGGTGGCGCGCGCCGCGTCGATTCCGGCATCGACCTCTTCCACGTTGAAGAATCTTTTCGCCTCGGCCTGAAAATGCGCTGCAGAGAAAGATGGCAAGCCGCGCACTAGACGGTGGGTCGGCAGAATTACCAGGCTTGGGCGATGGGCATCAGATTGATCGGCACCAGGTTTATCCATGTCAACGAAGGTCATCATCATCGAGTCGTAAGGGAGGGGAAGACCCGAACCTGTCTCCGCCGCGGCCTGCCGCTCGTTGCGGTAGGTTAAGGCGGTTTCGTAGCGGTGATGGCCGTCGGCGATGATCAGCTTCTTGTCATGCATCTGTTCGCGCACGAAAGTAATGACCGCAGGATCGGAAATCTTCCAGACGCGGTGTGCTACGCCGTACTCATCGGCGACGTCGATGTCAGGGACGATTCCGGTGGCCACCGCTGAATCGAGTCGGGCATCTACCTTGCCGCCCCCGCTGTAAAGCATGAAGATTTGACCGAAGTGAGCGCGAGTTGCGCGCAACAGATCCAGACGGTCAGCCTTGGGCTTGGCCAGCGTCTGCTCGTGCCGGAAGACTACGCTGGCGTGATACGGCTCGATCCGTCCTAGGGCGATGAAGCCCCGCCGTTCGGCCGGAGCCTGCCCTCCCGGAACGTGTGTAGGAACTGTAAACGTCTGGGAATAGCGGTAGATCGACGGCTCGGGATCCCGCCGTAAAATGCCTGTCTGGCGCCAACTTTGGAACGCGGCCGCCGCCCGGGTGTAGATGTTCTCGGAGGGACTGTCGCCGGGCTGGTGTTTCCCGAGAATAATCCGCACCAGGTTATAAGGACTAGCCCGATAGTAGGTTTCCTGCATTGCGGGCGTGATTTTGTCGTAGGGCTGGGTCACAACCTGCTGAACGGGCACGCGTTCAGGATCGTAGCGCCAGGCTCGAAAGGGGGAAACAATTGCCATAGAGGGAATGCAGAATTGTAGCAGGGACGGCCCGGCCCTGGTCCGAAGTCCGGGAACGAAGTTCCGTACGATGTCCAGAGTCCGGCGTGAAGAGCAAAAGGGAAAAACAATGCGCACAATAGGCGGTAAGCTTCCGACGGCCAGCCGAATCTAAAAGGACGCGTTCGAAAAGGTGACAACACTTTTTCGAGATTGTGCTACTATCCGTGGCAGTGACGCTTTTGGGACCCGCCTTTTTGGGGTGCGGGTCGCCTCCCTCCACGGCGCGGATTTGGTGGGGCCTATGTTGTACGGTAAACCTTTCTCGGCTCGCGTTTCCCTCGCAGTACTTCTGGTGGTTGCTGTGTGCGGCACTCCGCTGCTGCTTGCCCAGACTTTGAATGAGGATGTCCACATACAGCCGCGGGTCCAGGCGGCCGCTCCGAAAGAGCCCGATATCGATCCGGCGTTCAAGACCCACACCAAGCCCATGAAAGTTCAAGTAGAGATGGTGCTGGTGCCGGTCACGATTACCGATCCCTTAAACCGGCTCGTCACCGGCCTCGACCGCGAGAATTTCAATCTTTTCGAAGGCAAGGATCAGCAGGAAATCAAGACTTTCTCCAGCGAAGACGCTCCGGTTTCGATCGGCGTGATCTTTGATATGAGCGGGAGCATGAGCAGCAAGATCGAGCGCGCCCGCGAGGCGGTGATCGAATTCTTCAAGACCGCTAATCCGCAGGACGAGTTTTTCATGATCGCCTTCGCCGATAAGCCGGAGGAGATTGCGGATTTCACCAACTCGGTGGATGACATTCAGGGCCGGCTGCTGTACACCGTTCCCCGGGGCCGCACGGCATTGCTGGACGCCATTTACCTCGGCGTCACCAAGATGCGTCAGGCGAAGTACCCGAAAAAGGCGTTGCTGATCATTTCCGACGGAGGCGATAACCACAGCCGCTATACCGAAGGCGAGATCAAGTCCATGGTCAAGGAAGCCGACATTCTGATCTACGCTATCGGCATCTACGATCATTACTTCCCAACCGACGAAGAGCGGCTCGGACCCACACTGCTCAGCGATGTCACCGAACTGACCGGTGGGCGGGCTTTTACGATTGATAACCCGAACGACTTGGCGGACGTTTCCACAAAAATTGGCATCGAGTTGCGCAACCAATATGTCATCGGATACCGTCCTAAGAATCCAATGCGCGATGGCAAATGGCGTAAAATAAAAGTCAAGCTCTTACCGCCAAAAGGATTGCCCCCGCTCAAGGTCTATGCCAAGACGGGTTACTATGCGCCGACGGAATAATATTCCTCTACTGGCTGTCTTCCTCGTAACGGCGCTGGTTCTGTCGAATTCTAATGCGCAGGGCGGAACCCAGAGCGAGTCCCCTGCGGTCCCGGTTGCGAGTTCCCAAACGCCTGCCAGTGCGCAAGCAGCATCATCGTCCGGACGGGAGGGCGTGACGGGACAGGTCGCCGATCCGACCGTCTCGCCGAACGGCGCTCCGCATGTTTCTCGGAATTCCGATCAGAATCCCGAGGGCTCCGACAGTGGGGTCTTTGTTTTCCGCAAGCAAGTCGAGGAAGTTGTGCTGCATGCGACGGTCGTCGACGGCAAGCAGCGCATCGTCACCACCCTCGATAAGGGCGATTTCAATGTTTACGAGAATGGGAGCCCGCAGACCATTACCTCGTTCCGCCAGGAAGACATTCCCGTGGCCATGGGCATCGTCGTCGATAACTCCGGTTCCATGCGCGAGAAGCGGCAGAAGGTGAACGCGGCGGCGCTGAATCTGGTGCGGGCTTCAAATTCCAACGATGAGGTATTCATCGTCAACTTCAACGACGAGTACTACCTCGATCAGGATTTCACTTCCAACATCAACAAGCTAAAGGAAGGGCTGGAAAAGATCGAGGCGCGTGGGGGCACGGCGCTTTACGATGCGGTGGTAGCGTCCGCCGATCATTTGAAACGAGAAGCGAAGCTGGAGAAGAAAGTCATTTTCGTGGTAACGGACGGAGACGACAACGAGAGCTCCGAAACTCTGGAGCAGGCGGTACGGCGTCTGCAAGGCGACGGCGGGCCTACGGTTTACTCCATCGGCATCCTGGAAGCCGAAGAGCACCCGAAGCATGCCAGACGCGCGTTGCAAATCATGTCCGAGCGAACCGGCGGCCTGGCGTTCTTCCCGAAAACGCTGGACGAGGTTGACGCGATCAGCCGCACTGTGGCCCACGACATTCGCACCCAGTACACCATTGGATATAAACCGACGACGCCGAAAACCCAGGGGGGTTATCGCCAGGTGAAAGTAGATGCCCGTTCGCACGACCACGGCAAACTGACCGTCCGGACGAAGAGCGGCTATTATGCGGGGCCCGAGCCCGCTTCCGGGGCGCAATAGAGTGAGAGTCACGTTGCATTTATGAAATATCCGTTCTCGGCGATTCGCGACGAGCAAGTTCCTCGCTCCCGAGTTGCGCTCCTGCAGCACGTCCTCGATACCTACGCCAGCGAGACGAACAAAGTCATTTCCGTCTGGGCGTCCTTTGCCGATTCGGATCTTGGCTACCGCCCGCATACCAGCTCGACTTCGGTTGTGGACATCATGAAGCATCAACTGCTCTCGGAGCGGCGATTCTTTGCCGAATTCCTGGGTGTGCCCGAAGTGCCAGCGGAACAAGTCTTACCGGGACGGCTTACGGTTGCGGACCTGAGTCAGCGGATGCTGGAGCTTGCTTCTCCGCGACTCGGATTCATGGCGGTTCGCGATGAGGAGTGGTGGCGGACGGTTGTCCCTTTCTTTGATACCCGCCGGGAGCGGATATGGATCTTCTGGCGGCGCGTCTTGCACACCGCTCATCACCGGACGCAGTTGACCGTCTATCTGCGTTTGCTGGGAAAGCCGGTGCCTGCGACTTACGGCCCGACGGCCGATGTGAGTTGGCAAGGCGCCGATCCGACTACGACCGTCGAAGCCGCGCGCCGCTCCGGCGTTACCACTGGTAATTGACGCTGGCGGCTTGCCTTCCTTACTCTGTCAGAGTGGACACATTGACACAAAGCTCCCGCCTGCGCGTCAGCGACGACATTTCGAAACTCGTCGGCGAAACTCCCATGCTGCAAATGAAGAAGTTGGCTCCTCGTGGAGCAGCCGACATTTTCGCGAAACTCGAATACCTGAACCCAGGCGGCAGCGTAAAAGATCGCGCCGCCATTGGCTTGATTGAGCGCGCGGAACGCGAAGGTAAGCTGAGGCGGGGCGGCACGATCATCGAAGCCACCGCTGGAAACACTGGCATCGGCCTTGCTCTGATCGGCGTGAGCCGAGGCTATAAAGTCCGGCTGTTCGTCCCGGAGAAATTTTCGGAGGAAAAGGTCATCATCATGCGCGCCCTCGGCGCCGAGGTGACCCGTACTCCGGAGGCCGAAGGTATGCAAGGCGCCATCGAGCGCGCCAGGGACTTGCAAGCTTCCGATCCATCGGCGTTTCTGGCCGCGCAATTCGACAATCCCGCCAACACCGACTACCACTACGAAACGACCGCGCGCGAGATCTTTGAACAGATGGAGGGGCGCGTCGATGCCATCACGATCGGTTGCGGCACGGCGGGAACCTTCACCGGAGTTGCGCGTTTTCTGAAAGAACGGCTGACAAAAGTCCATGCCGTGGCGGTCGAGACGCAGGGCTCGATCCTGGGCGGAGGAAAGCCCGGCCCACATAAAGTGGAAGGCATCGGCAACAGCTTTGTCCCGGGAAATTTTGATCGTTCGGTTTGTGACGAAGTGATGATGGTGGCCGATGACCAAGCCTTCGGCATGGTGAAGGAACTCGCCGTGCGCGAAGGCGTGCTCGGCGGCTCGAGCGCGGGCGCCAATGTCTATGCGGCGGTGCAGATTGCAAGACGGCTTGGGGCAGGGAAGCGGGTCGTGACGCTGATCCCCGACTCCGCCGAGCGGTATCTGTCGAAGAAGATTTTTGAAGGCGGAATTTAAAGCGCCCACCGCTGCGGGCTGCGAGCCACGAGCTAAAAGCCACGAGGCGAAGAGCCTACAAGGCAGACCCAGGAGAAGTCTTTGACCCTTAAACCATCGGGTTTCGCCACCCGTGCCATCCACGCTGGACAAGAACCCGATCCACTCACCGGCGCCGTCTCCGTCCCCATCTATCCAACGTCTACTTATGTTCAGGAAGAGATTGGCAAGAATAAAGGCTACGAATACGCGCGCGTATCGAATCCGACGCGCGACCGGCTGGAGACTAACCTGGCGGCGCTCGAAGGCGGAACGGCATCGCGCGTGTTCGCCAGTGGGATGGCGGCGATCAATGCCATCGCTACAACGCTCAAAGCGGGCGACCACGTGGTCGCCGGACACAATCTCTACGGGGGGACGCCGCGCCTGTTCGATCAGGTGCTGGCTAATTTTGGATTGACATTCACCTACGTCGATACGTCTGAAGTTGGCAATGTTGAGCCCGCGTTGCAGAAGAATACGCGGCTGTTGTTTCTGGAGACTCCGACCAACCCTCTGATGGAGCTTTGCGATCTTCGCGCTATTTGTGAACTCAGTCACCGGCGCGGGGTTGAAGTGGTCGTCGACAACACTTTCATGTCGCCGTACTTTCAGCGCCCGATCGAGCTTGGCGCCGACATGGTCGTGCACTCGACTACGAAATTCCTTAATGGACACAGCGACGGACTGGGAGGGGTGGTAGTCTGCACCAAACCCGGGCAAGCGGAAAAACTTGCTTTTCTGCAGAAGTGCGCGGGAGCTATTTTGTCGCCGTTTGAGTGTTGGCTGATTTTGCGCGGGGTGAAGACGCTCGCGGTGCGCATGCTGCAGCACGATTGCAACGGCCGCAAGGTTGCCGACTATCTTTCGAAGCACAAAAGAGTGCAGAAAGTTTTCTATCCCGGACTGCCCGACCATCCGCAACACGAACTGGCGAAGCGGCAGATGTCGGGCTTTGGATCGATGATTGCTTTTGAAACCGGGTCGCTCGTGAATGCCAACAAAATGCTGCGCAAGGTCCGGGTCTGCTCACTGGCGGAGTCGCTGGGGGGAGTCGAGACCTTGATTTCGCATCCAGCTACCATGACGCATGCAGGCGTCGGCGAGGTGGGCCGCCGCAAAATCGGCATCACCGACGGCATGGTGCGCATCTCGGTTGGCATCGAGGACGTGGACGATATCCTCGCCGATCTGGAGCAGGCGCTGGCGGCGATTTAGCCATCAGCCGTCTGCCATTAGCCATCAGGAAAACAGATTTAACTACAAACTGATAGCTGGTGGGCTTACCGCACGGATTCTCCAATCCACTCCAGGTAGGCCGCGCTGCCGCCTTCAATTCCAATCTCTATGCACTCCGGAAGTTCGTAGGAATGTAGCTCACTTAAGGCCTCGCGTACGCGATCAAAAACTTCTACGGCCGTTTTGATTACGAGCAGCCACTCGGTTGCGGTCTCGATCTCACCTTGCCAGCGATACACCGACTCAATTTGGGGAACGATGTTGACGCAGGCGGCGAGTTGCCGCTCCACCAGCGCGTGGGCGATGGTCCGGGCTTCTTCGAGCGAACCGCAAGTTGTGAGAACGAGTCTTTTGTCGGTCATATTAAGTAAAATCGAACTCGCGATTCGAATTTCATTGGAAGCATACGAGGCAGACGATGGCAACGCAAATCAAGTTTGGCACATCTGGATGGCGGGCCGTGATGGCCGAGGAATTCACGTTTGCCAATGTTCAGCGGGCGGTGCATGGCATTGCGCGCTACGTGTTGTCGCAGAGATCGAACGGCGCGAGAGTTATTGTCGGCCGTGATCCGCGCTTTCTGGGCGAATCTTTCTGCGCCATGGCGGACGGCATCCTGTGCGCCTACGGTATTACGCCACTGAACATCGTAGAGCCGGCGCCCACACCTACCATTTCCTACGCCGTAATCCAGTCGAAGGCGGACGGCGCCATCAATTTCACGGCTTCGCACAATCCGCCCGAATACAATGGCATCAAGTTTTCGACGCCAGATGGCGCGCCCGCTCTGCCCGAAGTCACCAGGGCCATTGAGTCCGAGATCGCGGCATTTGATGCGAATCCGGAGACGCCGGACGTGGCATCCGATACGACATCGGACACGTCCAAAACCGGGTCCCAATTCCAAGCGCAATCCATCGACCCGCGGCGCATGTATCTCTCACGTTTGCGGGAAATCGTCGATCTCGATGTCATCAAGAAAGCTGGCATCAAGATTGCCTTCGATCCCATGTGGGGAGCTGCGCGCGGCTATTCCGATGCGCTCTTGCGCGAGGCGGGCTTGACCGTGGGCACCGTCCACGACACGCGGGATGTGCTCTTTGGAGGCCATGCACCCGAACCCGACGATCACCTGCTCGAAGACCTCCGTAAGCAGATGCGCGAAATCGGCGCGGCGATTGGGATCGCGACCGATGGCGATGCCGATCGATTTGGGATTGTCGATGAAGACGGCACCTTCCTGCAGCCCAACTACATCATCGCTCTGCTTTTTGACTACCTGGTCGAAACCCGAGGCTGGAGGAATGGAGTCGGCAAATCCGTTGCGACCACCAATCTGATCAATGCGCTTGCGGAAGAGCACAAGATCGAACTGCACGAAACGCCGGTCGGCTTCAAGTACATTGGCGAACTCATCAAGCAGGACAAAATCCTCATCGGCGGCGAAGAGAGCGCCGGACTCTCGATCCGCAAACACGTGCCGGAGAAAGACGGCGTGCTCGCCGGCCTGCTGTGCTGCGAGATGGTCGCGCGCCGCGGAGCTTCGCTGGGCAAGCAACTGGGCGACCTATTTGCCAAAGTTGGTTCCTTCTACCCGCTGCGCGAGAACTTCCGCTTGACGCCGGAAGTAAAACAGAAGTTTACTGAGAAGTTACGAGGCGATCCGAGTGAGTTTCATGGCTCCAAAGTTGCTCAGGTAGTGAGGACGGACGGACTCAAGCTCGTGCTCGCCGACGGGTCGTGGGTATGCTACCGGCTCTCGGGCACGGAACCGGTGGTGCGCGTATATAGCGAAGCGCGCAGCAGGGAAGACCTCGCAAAGTTAAGTGCGGCAGCGAAAGCATGGATCTTCGATTAGGAACACCGAGAGTGCGCCTGCTTCCACATCCGGAGGAAGGCTTTCGCGCGGTCTTTTCTCAGGCCAAGGATCAGGCGCCGAGGGCAGAAGCCGCAGCGGCCCGCTGGGTGGAATGCACGCGGCCGGTCTGGTCGTGGCTTGTGCTGGAGTGGCGTCGTCTGGGAACCGTGGCTGCCATCCTTCTTATCGCGGGAATACTGCTGCACGCCATGTTTGGAGCCAACGGCATGGTGATTTATCGGCAGAAGCGCGCCGAGATGCAATCGCTGCGCATTGAGGTCGAGCGTCTGCGCAAGGAAAACAATCAGCACGTCGACCAGATCCGATCGCTCAAATCCGACCCGGCTGCTATCGAGAAGGAAGCGCGCGAGCAGCTCCACTACACTCGGCCTGGAGAGGTCGTCCTGGTGGCTCCCGTCCCTCCGCAAAAGCCACCTAACGACCGCGCCAAGAACGGCAGATAGAGGCTGTTGAACGACGAGTTCTCCGTTGTTCGCACAGCGTCCTCCTGTGATAAAGTGCAGGGGTTCGTACCATGTAGGTGAACCAATCTTAGGAGGATGACATGCGGAAACTTCTCTTGTTGTTGCTTGCTGCGGTATTGATTGTATTGGTGGCCTCGGTGTCATTTGCCGCGGATGTCCAGACGGTGAACGGCTGGGTTGCCGACTCCAAGTGCGGAGTCAAAGGAGCCCACGCGGGCTCGGAGGCATGCACGAAGAAGTGTATCGCAGCCGGGGAAAAGCCGGTCGTCGTTACCGACACGGACCAGAAGGTCCTCAAGGTCGCGAATCCCGATGCCCTTAAAGATCACTACGGACATCACGTTGCGGTGACCGGGCACGTCGACGGCGACACGATCCACGTCGACAGCGTCAAAATGCTCTAGGACAACCGGTTCAACAGATGTAAGAAGGGCGGCCCTGGTGGCTGCCCTTATTTTTTGCGTTTTGCCGGTCCAGCTGTTTGGTCGCGAGGACGCCCGGTTCTCCACTACCAGAACTGCGATAACCAGCTCTTTTCTCAGCAGACGGCTTCAGAGGCTGCTGAAAAAGTCTTCATAAACAGAACAAAGTCCCTCAGGCGCTAAAGCGCGGACACATTCTTAAAGACTTAGCGGCACGAGTGAAACTCCTGTCCTTCACCTTCCCGACAACACGGGAAATAGAGTTTTCAGCAGACGGCTTCAGACTCCGAACTGTGCAAAAGTCAGGACGTGCCCGGCTGGATCTTTCACCCCGATCTCGCGTGCACCGTAGAAAGCCTTTCGCTCCGGCATGACCACCCTGGCGCCTTTGGTGGCAGCGATCACATCATCCAGGCTGTCGACCTCAATGTACAGGAACGAAGGGCCCTTGGCATACCCCTGGGCTGAGAATGAACTATCCTTCTCGACGCTGGCATAGCTCTGATACATCAACTCGACTCCCGCCTTTTGCAGCGAAACGAACCCGATCTTGTTGCCCTCGGGAACTTCTATTGCCACTTCGAAGCCCAGTTGCTCTTTCCAGAATCTATGGCAGGACTCGACTTCGTCTACCAGCAGTACGGGTGTGATTTTTTTAACCGTCATCAGATTTCTCCTTTGCCAAGTGTCGACCTCAGCGAAATGGGGCAGCCCAGCTTTCTCCTTGCCAAGGCGACTAGTCTTATTTAGACTAGTTACACTATAAGAGATTCCGAAGTTCGTCAAGGAGGTTTTTATGACCGGCGAAGAACGGCAGTTGAGCGACCTGGTTTCGATTGGCCCGGCGATGCTGCGCGATTTCGAACTCCTCGGGGTTCGTACCGTGGCGCAGTTGGCGCGGCGCAATCCGGAAAAGATGTACGAGAAGCTCTGCCAAGTCACCGGCCAGGCGCAGGACATCTGTTGCCTGGACGTATTTCGGGCGGCGGTAGCGCAAGCGAAGAATCCGAATCTGCCGATCGAGCAGCGCCAATGGTGGCAGTGGAGCCGCAAGCGCAAGGCAAGCGATGCCTGCCGCTAGGAAGCGAGAGCTGACGACTCCCGACCTTGTGCTCCTCAGCCTGCTAGCGGAGCGGCCGCGGCATGGCTACCAAGCCAACGCAGAGTTGGAACGGCGTGAGGTACGCGATTGGGCGGGCATTTCGCGGCCACAGGTGTACTACTCGATCGAGAAGTTGGCGCAGTTGGGGCTGGTTCGAGCATCCGAGGATGAGTCGGCGGCGGCGGGTCCTGAACGCAGGGTCTTCCAGACGACCGCCAAAGGCCGGGCGGCGCTGGCCGATGCGCTGGAACGCGAGGAGTGGGCGACGCACCGCGAGCGGCCACCGTTTCTCACCTGGATCGCTCTCTCGTGGCAGGCGAGGCCCGGAGTGTTTCGTCAGCAGATCAAGCGCCGCCGGGAATTTCTGGAGAACGAATTGTCACGGGAAGAAGAAACGCTACTATCGATCAAGAAAGAAGTAGGCCACCGGTTTCATGAAGCCGTGTGGATGGTCAGCCTCATGATCGAGGGGTTCCGTGGCGAACTGCGCTGGCTGCGGAAACTGGAGCGCGAACTCCCGCGGCGCGCTGCCGCGGAGCACATATAGGGCTGAATATAACTCGCACCACCCCTTTTCCCGAAGCCTGCCATGGCGGGCGCGACGGTCCCTTTCTATCGCACAACGCCTTCCAGCGGCGAACTGGCAGTCGCGTAAAGCTTTCGCGGCATTCGTCCGGCCATGTACGCTTGTCGTCCGGCTAGCACGGCGTGCTTCATTGCTTCGGCCATCAGCACGGGTTCCTGGGCGCCGGCGATGCCGGTGTTCATCAGGACGGCATCGTAGCCTAGCTCCATGGCGATGGCTGCGTCGGAGGCGGTGCCCACGCCTGCGTCCACGATCAGGGGCACGCCTGTAATCATCTCGCGCAGGATTCGGAGGTTGGCGGTGTTCTGAATCCCCAGCCCGCTGCCGATGGGCGCGCCCAAAGGCATCACCGCGGAAGCGCCCGCGTCCACCAGCCGTTTCGCGAACACGATGTCGTCCGAGGTGTAGGCGAGCACCGTAAATCCTTCTTTCGCCAGCACGCGCGTGGCTTCGACGGTCGCTTGTACATCCGGATACAGCGTCGCCTGATCGCCGATCACTTCCAGCTTGATCCAGTCCGAGAGTCCCACCTCGCGAGCCAGACGGGCGGTGCGGATGGTGTCATCGGCCGTATAGCATCCGGCGGTGTTCGGCAGAAGAAAGTATTTATTCGGATCGATGTAATCGAGCAGAGATTCCTTGCCGCGGTCGAGATTCACCCGGCGCACGGCCACCGTCACCATATCGGCGCCGCTGGCCTCGAGCGCGCGCGCGGTCTCCTGAAAAGATTTGTATTTCCCGGTCCCGACAATCAAGCGGGAACGGAATTGCCTGCCAGCGATAATCAATGAGTCCGTCATGCGCTTATTGTACGACTTCAGTTAGCGGTTCATCATCTTAGTCGTCATCCGCTTGCTGGTAGTGTGCTCATTCCGTGGGCACTGGCTGCGAGCTTCGAGCCGCGAGCTTCGAGCAAACCGGAAAATCTAACCTCCAGAGGTCTCCGCCTTCTCGTACATATCGTCAATCAACGCCCGGTACCGCTCCTCAATGCCACGTCGCCGCACCTTGAAGGTATGGGTGAGGGTTCCATCCGTCGCGGAAAATTCTTCGGCAACTATCAACACGCGTTTCAGTTTTTCGAAGCGCGCCAGGTTCTGGTTCAGGTCTTCGATGATGCCTTCATACAGGGCCTGAACTTTAGCGTCGGCGACGAGTGTTTGTCGCGAACCGGTGTCAATTTCGTTTGCCCGGGCCCAATCTTCGAGAACCGGGAAGTGCGGCGAGATCAGCACCGCCGGAAATTTTCGCTTATCGCCGATCACCACCGCTGTTCCAATAAGCGGGTTGAGTTTCAGCGAATTCTCGATCGGCTGCGGCGCGATGAACTTTCCGCCCGAAGTCTTGATCAGATCTTTCTTACGGTCGGTGATCGACAGGTAGCCGTCGCTGTCGAGTTGTCCGATGTCGCCCGTCTTGAACCAGCCATCCACAAAGGCGTTGCGCGTTTCCTCCGGGCGATTCCAATAGCCGTTGAATATGGAGGGCCCGCGCACCAGCACCTCGCCGTCGTCGGCGAGCCGCACTTCGACGTTCGCCAGCGGTTTGCCAACCGTCCCCAGTTTGTGCGCGGCGGGCGTGTTCACCGCGACCACCGGCGAAGTCTCGGTTAGCCCATACCCTTCATGGATCGAAATACCGATGTCGGCATACCACTCCGCCAATTCCAGGCCGAGCGGCGCGCCTCCGGAGATGAACTCCTCCGCCTTACCGCCCATTCCGGCCCGCACTCGGGAGAAGACGAGGCGATTCGCAATTTGCATTTTCCAAGAGAGCGCCGAGGGCTGAGTTCCGGCCAGGGTCTCGTCGCGGTGAGCGCGTCCAACTGCCAGCGCCCAGCGGTAAATCGCACTGTGCGGAAAACCTGCAGCCTTTACGATCACCTGTTGACGAATCTTCTCGTACACGCGCGGCACAGCGATAAAGATGTTGGGCTGCACTTCGGTTAGAGTCTGTGCCAGTTGCCCAATGTCAGGACAATATGCCAGCACCACTCCGCGGTAAAGCAGCGCGAAGTCAACGTGGCGCGCCGTTACATGGGAAAGTGGCAGGAACGATACGCTGACCTCTTCTTTTGCTCCAAAGCCGAATGCCTCCATCGAACACGCGATATTCGAGGCCATGTTTCCGTGGGTCAGCATCGCTCCCTTCGGGGTTCCGGTAGTGCCTGAGGTGTAGATAATTGTCGCCAGGTCGTCGGGCCGAATCGACTGCGAACGAGCATCGAATTCCGGATCGGGGCCGGCCGGCCCGCTGAGCATCAGTCTCTGCATCTGGACGGCATGCGCAGTTTCGACCGCGTCCATCACCATAATCCGCTCCACCGGTGTGCGCCGCTGGATGGTCAATATCTTTTCCAACTGGTGCTTGCTGGACACCGCGACGATGCGCGCGCCGGAGTCGCTGACGAGAAATGCAGTTTGCTCTGCTGTCTGCGTCGAATAGACCGGGACCGTGACCGCGCCCAGGGAGAGCGCTGCGAAGTCGGCGATCGTCCACTCGGGACGATTCTCGCTGAGGATGGCGACGCGATCACCCTTGCGAACGCCCCAGGATTCAAGCGCGCGAGCTACGCCGACGACGCCGCGGTAAATTTCCGCGGACGAAATCGGCAACCAGCCCGAGGCCCTTTTTTGCAGCATGACGCGGTCGCGGCGGCTTTGGCTGACCGACAATAAAATGTCGTTTAGAGTTTGAAGGGTCATCCGATCCGGTCAAGGCCGGCAATCATCGTACGAAGTCGTGTACGAACATTGTACGCAGTCAGGAGAGTCCGCAGTAGCGCTGGCCGTGTCATCACGAGCTGACGCTTTGACCCCGTCCCCGTCGCGAGGTACGCTGGAGAAGTTTCTCTGGAGGAGATCGATGAAACGAACAGGTGTTTCGACGATGTGGGGCGTGTGGTTGCTCACTGCTGCGATACTTTGTCCGCAGATTGTTTGTCGGCAGGTCCAAGCCCAAGGGAAGCCGGATCCTGCGCCCATGAAACTGAAGGTCGGCGACGACGCTCCCGACTTCAAACTCCAGTATTTCGACGGCAGCGACCTGAAAGACGTTACCCTCCGCCAATATCGCGGAAAGAGTAGCGTCGTGGTGGCGTTCTACGTCTTCGCTTTCACCGGGGGTTGAACCGCGCAGATGAAGGCCTTCCAGCAAAATCTTAAGAAGCTGGAAGCCGCCGACACCCAGGTCTTGGGTGTAAGCATGGACAGCCCCTTCGCCAACAAAGCCTTCGCCGACCAGATCGGCGTCACTTTCCCGCTGCTGAGCGATTGGGGAGGAGACGTAACCCGGCAATACGGCGTCTACGTCGACAAATATAAAGCCGCGCGCCGCGTAAACTTTTTGATCGGCAAGGACGGGAAAATTCTGGAAGAACAGATTGACCGGGAAGCAATCGATCCCAAGAAAATCGTGGACGCCTGCGAGCGCAAGACGTTGAACCGCTGAATCAGGCGCGGAAGCAAGACTGAGAACCGCTCCAGCAGGATCCGCAGGGCAGACGAGTCATCGAATGAACGCGAAGCCACCGGTCTTGAGTTGCTCGAGACTGGTTTGGGACGCGCGGTGTGCTCACTTGCGAATCACCAGCCCGCTTGACCCCGCGCCACCGCGCTGTGTTATGCTTTTCATGCGGGGTGGAGCAGTCTGGTAGCTCGTTGGGCTCATAACCCAAAGGTCGGTGGTTCAAATCCACCCCCCGCAACCAATTTCTCCATTTGGTTTCAATGGGTTGAGCCAATCTCATGAACTGGCTCGCTGACTCTAAACCCTGATTCCCAGCCGATTTTTCCGAAATTGTTTACGCACAGATTTACGCAAAGTTCTTTTTGAGGCACGATCTTGCCTCCTCTCTGGATTTTCGGCTTCGATTTTCTGATCAGCCTCTTCACGACAGGCGCATCCTTGAACTCCGGCAATGGGACTTGCTCGACAGTTTGACCCACCGCCCACTTCGCCCAGTAACCTCGTCCGGGGTGCGGTATTTTCAGTTTCCGACACACCTTGCCCAACCTGACATCGGAGATTCCATACTTCCGCGAGAGCTTGATGAGCGGCTGAGTCCAGACCTCGTTGTACAACTCAAGGCGGTTCCAAGCGGCGCAAGAATGTACCGGATCGGTCGCACTGGTTTCACAGCTGTTGGAAAGGGATTTGGGTTTTGCGGATCGCCTTCGTCGCCTTTCTGGCTTCAGGAAGAACTGCCCCAACTCGCGAAGGCGGCGATGGAGACCGCAAAATTCTGGTTTCGCAATCCCAAGCAACTCGGCGGCAGCAGCAGGCGTCGTGGTCGCCGCAATCGCTCCCATGACTGGGAGAACACTCGCATCCTCTCGCCGTAAGAACTCTGCAAATTCAGTCAGCGTATGACTCGCGTCCCTCTGCCTCTCCTGACGCTGGCACCTCCTCCGCAGGTGCGCCGAATGTGCATGACAGAACTCGTCGCCCACCTGCCCGGAGTCGCTCTCATCAATGTGCCCCCAGAGGGAAACGTTCCCTGCGCGGCAGATCGGATTCTTCATCCGTTTCGAACGGATCGACCTGAACTTGTTTGCCAGACACAGATTGATGTAGTTGAAGAACCGGGCGCTGTTCGCCCCGTGGTGCTTGCACGGATCGAATGTCTGCACGACGTCCTTTTTTCCCGCTGCCCAGTGCTTCGACGTGGGCGGCAGCGAGTTCAGGTGGATAAGCAGATCTTGCGTCCAGTCCTCCAAGTCTTCGGACTGGGCGAACCTGTCGGCGTGCTTCCTCACCCACTGGCGGACGTATTCGGGAAATCGCTCGTGGAACTCATCGAAGTTCTTCGGGACGACGAACCCGTCGTGCCCGACGTAGTGCCGGTCAACAACGGTGAACGGGTCGGCTTTCCGGTTTTCAACAGAAAAATTGACGAAATTGACAGGTTGATTCTCAACTGGGACGGTATTGCTCTGCATGGATACTTCCTTTCGAAAGGATTTGAACTGCATGCGAGCAAGCCTAAGAGGTCGGGACGAGTTGGCGGCGAGGGTTCAGCAGGCGTTGCTACTGCCGACGAAGAAGGAATCCGAGCACATCGTGGACGCTGTGATCGGGAGCTTGGAAGCCACGCTGCTCAACAATCTGGCTACAGACGGGTTCACGTTGAAGCTGGGCAGCTTCGGCAAGTTCTCAGTCCGCCACAAGGCTGGGATTCTCAGGAAGATTCCGTTCACGGGACAGACGATCCTGACAAGGGACAGGCGGAAGGTGAGGTTCGTGAGTTTGGGAGCGCTCCGACGGGATGAGACTTCAGAAGAAGCGGTAGGATTGTCATGATATGTCTGCGAAAAACCTCCTTGACGGAGGGTTGAAGATCTGGCAGGCTTCTCGGACTTACAATTCTGCCGTAATACAGTCCGTCGCTCTAAGCGAGACCTAATGGGTGGATGATGAATACTTCTAAGAGCCTCTGGTATCGTCGAAGTTCCTTTCTCTGCATTATTGCTCTGCTTGTTGGGGTTGAAGGAGGCTGCGGCGGCGGTGTCCTGACAGCCGGAATGATTGGGTTCGACTTAAATCAGCTAAAAAGCACTGTTAAGCAAGCTGAGGATAGCGGACATTCTCTTATTGATCATGGCAATGTTGCTTTAGGGCAACAGCAGCTACTTTTAGCAGGCACTTTGAACGGAGGTATTGATAGATTTCAAAAAGCTTACCAAAGTTCCATGCACAAGACTTTCAACGAAGTAGATATAACCGAGAAGAATACATTTGATCAGCTTACGGATCTCTCAAACAAGGCGTTGCATATGGAGTCCCAAACATCGCAAGATGCCCAGAACTTAGTCCTGACTAGTCAGACTACGGTCAATCAGATTCTTGACCGATTGCCACTGACCGACAAATCGCCAGTTTTCTTCGGCTTCGTAACTCGCGATGTACTGAACAGTTTTGACGCATCTCCGGCGGATGTACAGATAATGGGATATCATCTCGTCGATGACTCTATCGGTCGAAAAAAACCGTTCGTCGAGATAGCTGGACATGTGATTCCCGAAGACCACGTTGACCCGCAGTATGACCGAATAAAAGTGACATTGCCTCCAGAGATCCTCAAGCAGTTGCGGGTGGGCAACGAACCATGCGATCCGATGCAGCCTTTTGAAATAAGAGTGATCGTGTATTCGAAATCAGCGTCCTTTTTTAAGAGTCTATTCAGATTTCCAGATGAAGCCCACTACGACGGACATGCGAGTCCGGGTAAGCGTCGATATAGCATTTCTCTGATTGCAGATGGCGAAACTTCCCAAGAAATCCAAGTCGCACAGGCCAAAGATGTGTATTCAGGGCAAGTGAACGTCGATTGCGAATCCACCGGATCGACAGGCGTTAATTGGCAAGCCCCAGTCGGGTCTAATCAGGTCAATGCCACCGCAGATTGGGTCAATACAGATAAGGTCGGGCAGCAGAGCCCGAATGCAGCAGCGAGCGGACTAAACGCAACTGCCACGGGTAGCATCAGAGGTCAAAACAAGAATTGGCTCGGCAATTGCGATGGAGGAGGTCACGGCACTTTACACATGCATGTCACGTACACCATTCCCCAGCAACAAACCCAGCCTCTTAATTCGGCGAGCGAGTCAGTCCTGATGGCACCTGATTCTGTCAAGTTTACCGTTCCAGTGGCAGAAAATAACAAGTGGCATTCAGTTCGAATTACCGTAAAGAGAGCTGGCTGTGCAAATGATTTCGATTCAATCCAGCTGAATGTTCCCGATAATCCAAATCAAAATGTAGACCAGTCTTCGACCCACGGGTATTTTGTGCTGAAATATGCGTTGGGTACCATAACCGTTTCAAGCACGCCGCAGCTGCCGGAGTGAGCGACTCGGTTGAGGATTCTGGATGGCTAGAGTGTTTCAGAGGCGTGGGAAGCTTTTGTGACCACCTTATCAACGCCATGACGGGGCAAGTGATTGCGGCGGGCGGTAGATGAAGGCACCTATTGTGGCAGTTTCATAGGAGGCGTGCCACCATCGAGCGCATGTACCACCTGATCCACTTTCAGGCTCTCTATCCGCCCTTCCTCTGGCGGCTTCTGTTCCCTCGTGCAACTCACCTTGCGCTTCACCCAATCCTCAAAATACCCCTTAGCATCGACGATGACGTCTTCGTAACCCGCTTTGCGGAAATCGTTTTCGACGCGCTTCCCTTGGCTGCCGCAGACGATCTCCACCTTTGCCTTCGTGGTTCGGCTTCTAAGAATCATGTCGCAAGCTCGGTTATCAGCCGGAGCCATACCGTACCCACAGATCACGATCTTGCCCGCCTCCCTCAGCGCTGCGCCTGCCTGATACCAAAGGCTGTCGAAAAAGAGCTTCCATTCGTTCCCGAACGATGTACGGTAAAAGAACTGCTTGTTTCGACCGGGAAGAATCAGACTGGGGAAAGCTCCCCCGCCC
>Ga0182024_10002118_pt1 | contig 49872 bp, 51 predicted proteins | sample P32metaG_FD_120480 | JGI IMG/M metagenome (GOLD analysis project Ga0182024, IMG submission 120480) | Permafrost microbial communities from Stordalen Mire, Sweden - P3-2 metaG (Illumina Assembly) | ecosystem: Environmental > Terrestrial > Soil > Wetlands > Permafrost | place: Sweden: Stordalen...
ACAACCACGAGTAAATTCATTAAACCCCAATAGGAGAGTCTGAGGATGAACCGGCAAATTATGCGGAGTGAGGTCGCCGCGGTAGGGATGGTCATGCTTGTGGGCATGGCGACATTCGCGGGCACGAGCAGCAATCCGTGGAACAGTAAGGGCTATCAGCAATGGGACGATAAAGACATCACCATGATTCTGAAGAGTTCGCCATGGGTGCGAAGCGTTACCGTGGAGCAAACGTGGAAGCCGTTAAGTCCGGCGGACGCGAATAATGGAAGTTCGGGCGGCACCCTGGGAGCATCCTCGCATGGGGCGAGCGTGATGCCTTCCGAGCATGACGATGACGCGACAACCCGTGGTGCCGATGAACAATTCCTGGTGTATTGGTCTTCCGCTCGAACCGTACGGGGAGCGCTGGCACAGCGGGCTATTCTACATGCCGGCAGCGACGCAAAGCAGGCGGAGGAATATGTAAGCGCCCCACAGGCGGAATATCAGGTACTGATTCAGGGGAGGGATATGGCTCCGTTTCAGCGCATGGACGAAAAGGCTTACGCGGGTATGGCCTGGCTGCAGGTGAAGCCGTCGAAAGACAAGATCGCGCCCACCCACGTCACCTATACCCGCGACGCGGCCAATATGGTAAACGGAGCGATCTTTTTCTTTGCGAAGACGCGGGCCGACGGTTCGCCTCTATTCACCCCGCAGTCGAAGACGGCGGACTTTTCGTGCAAAGTGGGTGCGTCGTCAATTCATGCCAGTTTTGATATTCCAAAGATGCAGGATCAAAAAGGGCAGGACCTGTAGAAGTATTTGACCGCGGTGCTTGAATTTGGCCGCCGCGGATCAGAAATAAAAAGCGGCGAAGATACCATGGGGGAATGAATGAGGCGAGTGGCGGCATTGCTGATGGTGGGAGTGGTGGCGATGGTGGCAAGCGCGGGCACGGCGGTGGCGCAACGCGGGATGTCGTCCATGCCCGAAATGCGCGGCGTATGGAACCCGGTGGTGGGCGCGGGCGGCGCCTATGAATTTGATAATAACGGCAAGAAGCAACAGATTGAATTTGCGGTCGTGGGGAAGGAGGACGTCCAGGGCAAAGAAGGCTACTGGCTGGAATTTACCGCGCAATCGGAACGTGGCGGCGTGGTAAGCAAGACCCTGATTGTGGTGGATGGAGACGACACGCACATCGCCAGAATGGTGGTGCAGCCGGCGGGCCAGAGTCCCATTGAATTGCCGGCGCAGATGATGGCCATGCAACACAAGAGCCCGCAGCCGGCGGATATTCGCAAGTACGCCAAGGATTTGGGAAAGGAAACCATCACCACGCCGGCGGGGACTTTCTCCTGCGAACATATGCAGATGAATGACGGGAAGGCGGACGTGTGGGTGTCGCCCCAGGTTCCTCCTTACGGGCTGGTGAAATCCGTCTCCAAGGAAAACGGCACGATGATGCTGGTGAAGGTGGAGACTAACGCTCAGGATAAGATTACGGGTACCCCGCGAATGATCAATCCGATGGCGATGGGCGCGATGGGCGGTCATCCGCAGTAAGACGGAAGAGGACGCTTTCCAGCACGGTTCTTTTATGAATATCATGACCTGCGGCGAAGGACGTGCCGTCGGCCTTTTCTTGCAAGGCAAGCCCAGTTGCGGTTTGAATGACTTCAGTGAACGGAGCGGGTTTGTCCCGTAAGGAAAGATGAAATTGCGAGCAGCGCGCTAAGAAGAGGGTTCGGAGACGGAAGCGGTTGAATCAGGCGGGTCTGCGGCGTCCACAGCGGAAACTTTAGCGGCGATGGCGCAAGCAGTGGCGCGGATAGCGCGCAGAGGCACGCTGACATGGACATCAGCGTCGTCGTCGTTCACGTCCGTCACCACGGAGCGCCCCAGCTTACGGACGATCACGTGGGAGCCGGGGCTGGCCACTTCGACCAGCACCGTGTCGGAAATATTGGAAAGGGAATTGATCACACCTTCGACCGCAGGCAACACGAGGCGCAATTGGGCGTCGTGAGCTCCGCGGAAATACCGCGCGGGAATGAAGTGCAGAGCCACGGGGATCATGATGCCGGGGACCGCCACATAGATAAGATGGCCGCCCGGCGTTTTCTCGCGCACCCTGACGGTGATCACGCCATCCCATGCGACAAGCACGACGGCAATCAGGGCTAAGACCCCGAAGTAGGCCAGCACTCGTTGTCCCCGTGTCATGATTTGCTCCTCAACCGCATACTTGCATCAATCCCATAGCATTCTGTTCCATCGGGAAGGAGCATTCCGCTTCGGACGCCGAGATGCTCGCGCTCAAGCGAGGATTTCGTTTAATTGGAGTTATTACGGGAATCCACCCAGATGCGTACGGTCTCGGTATCCTCATTCACGGTGACCAGCGTGGTATCACCGAGAGTTTCCAGTTCGCGCAAAGCGGCATTGAGATCGAGCTCATGTTCGCCTTTGGCAACCATGGCGGTAATAACGCGCATGGGAATGGTAACATCCACGTGCTCGTTACCCTTTCCTGATTTACCAGCGGACTCCCGGACGTGGACAACCAGGTTGCCGCCTTGCTTGGCGACGCGGACGTCTTCATCGGAGCTTTTGACGGTGACAAACTCATTGTCGGGAGCATCACGGAGAGCGTTGAGCAGCATGGGCAAGTCCACGTCGTGCATGTCCGCTTGACCAATGGAGATCTTGCCGGCATGGAAATCCTTCTGATTGATGGCGGGCAAAACCATTTCGGCCATGGACAGGGGCACGTTCACGTTAACGGTCTCGCCCTGGCCGCTATCCACGACCCGGACATGAATCCAGCGGTCAGGCGCGGATGTGCCCCCTTGGGCGACGGCCGATAGTCCAACCACAAACAATCCCGCGAACATTAATTTCCGCATTGCAGCCCTCCTGTGTTGCTAGGCTGACTGTGATTACGTAACCTCTCGGATGGAAGTTCCATAGCGGCACTAGGAAAGTTGTATTTGGGGTAGCGCGCTGGTTTATCTTTCCGGAGCGCCGTCTGCAGCAGGAGGGCGATGGGCCATTGGTCCGCCGACGAGCTGCTGGATTCCCGCGGCGAGACCTCCGGGGTGAGGGATTCCTGTCCATCGATGGGTGATCCTTCCGCCGGCATCTACCAGAATCAAGGTTGGAACGGTGACGACCCCATACCGACGCGCCACATCGGCACCGGGGTCGGCAAGCATCGGGATGGTAAGGTTCCAATCGTAGGTAGTATTCAGGAGCGCATTCGCGGATGGCTCGCCTGACATTTGGCGAGGTTGCTCGCCAGAATGATCTCCCACGGCAGCTGGAACACGGGCGAGACTGAAATCGGCCAATATCGTTTCATCAATAATAAATATAACCAGACCAGAATCGCGGTATTGGTGATCCATGCTAAGCAAAGAGGGGACCATCGCGCGAGATGGATTTGCGGTTCCCTTGTTGGGCTGCGTCTGCAGAAAGGCGATTAGCGCGGGCTGGCCGCGGTGGACGTCCATGTGGAATGTCCCGCCGCGAACATTAGGGAGCGTAAAATCGGCAGCCCGCTCAAAATTGGGACCGGGCCGGCTGGGCGACTGGATGGCTCTATTCCCGCCACACAATAGATTCGGGAGCGCAATGGCGAGCGATAGGCAGAGAAATATACGGCGCACAAAGTTTTCCGGGCTAAAGAAAAGGCTATAAGCGAAACACGTCAGCGTAAGTCCATGCCAGTGGGGGCATCGTACGCGCCAATATTATGGGTCTTAGTCAGCGGCTGGCCATAGAAGTCCTGCGTGCCCGCGCTGCCGGTGATACAAGCTTTCTTTGGCAAGCACACATTGGCGCCCGCGTTCAAAGCGGGGGAACCGGGCTGCAGAGTGTAATCCCCGTTCGCCAGGCTTGGCAGAGGGGTATCATGGTAGCCCGCGCCGTTCAACAGAGGATCGAGATTCAGTCCCAATGCGTCCTGCCCCGAACCCGTCTGATAGTCCGCAAAGTCCGAATATGTCGTATTCGCATAGGTAAACGTGTATCCCGTCCCCGCGGAATTCCAATAGAGGTTGTTGTTCAGCTTCATTTTGCTGGTGGCATTGATCATTTCAGGCGCGGTGGAATAGATTAGATTGTTCTTGAAGAAGTTTGGAATCATGCCGGAATACGCGCCCTCGTCCAAAAGGGCGTAAGTTCCAGGAACTCCGTTTACGTAGATCGTGTTGTTATAAATCTGAAGCCCATCCAGTCTGCCTTTCCCATAAGCGTAAAGAAAAACTTCGCCGTTGCTGGTGTCCTTTTGGACGTCATTGGCGCAAATGTTGTAACGGATGATGTTGGAATTCGTGGTGGTCACGGCGCCCACGGTGTACCCTTCCGCCAGAAAGCAGTAACCCTGGGAATCATGGCCGTAGTTATATTGGTAGATGTTGTTTAAATTCCAATAATCAATATCATAGTCACCGCCGTCGGTATTGGCCGCCGACCATGTCTGATTGGAATAGCTCTCGTTATTCTGGGCCGTGGCGCCCGAGGTATACCAGGTCCATAACCCGACCGGTGTGCTGCCAGTACAGGCGGAACACAGCCCGGAATGATAGACCACATTGTTTTGCACAACCACATTCGCCGAACCCCAGACCAGAATACCGTCGCCATAAACGTCGTGAACCGTACTGTTTTGAACGACCACGCCAGCGTTATATACGGGCGAAGTAGCGCTGTAATAGGAGCCAATATTGATACCCTCGGCTGCCGTAAGGTTGTCGACGGTGACGCCGTCAATCAAGACGTCAGCGAAATAAGCGGTTGGCTTTCCGGAATAGAAAATGATTCCACCGCCATCGGAACGGGTCTTAGCAATCTTATTCACCGCGCTTACCGTGAGATTCGATAGATGAATGCTGGTCAGCCGCTCGCCGGCTATATCGGCATAGGCATAAATGGCCGTACTGTTGCTGCCAACGACGGAAATATCCTGCACGTCGTAGTACTGAACATTGTGGAGATAGATGGTTTCCGCATTGGCCGTTCCACCGTCAAGAATAGGAAGATCGCCCGTGCCATAGGCATCAATCGTCACCGGAGCGCCAGCGTTGCCGGAGCCTAACGGAGTGAGTTTTCCACTGCAGGTAGTGCCGCGCAGGAACAAAAGCTCATCGCCCGGTTCAAACGTGGTGGCATTGGGATTTGTCAAGCTGTTCCATGGATTACTCTGACTGCCATCCCCATTTGAACTCGCACTACAGTCCACATAATAGGTTGTCGCCGCGAGAGCACATGCGGGTGCGATTCCAAGAAAAATCAAGCCGCATAGCAGACGAAGGCTAATCAGGCCAGGTGTTTTTATGACATTAAACATTCGAATCTCCCAGATGGATTGTTCTTATGCGCATAGGGATGGTGCCTGTGCGTTACAGCGTGCGACAAAGTCCAGGCGCCGAGGTACAGTGTCCCATGAAAAGGGATTTTGCCGGTGCCACATAATGCGGAGAGTTGTCGCAGAGCGGGTTCGTGTGGCTATTGTTCAGCCGGCCCAGAAGGAACGGTCGGCTCCGAGAGGGGGGTGGCCGCGCCGGAGCATTCACAGCGCAATAGAACGGCTGCCAGAGGAGGCAAGCGCAGCGATATGGAATTGAGCCGGCCATGAGAAGCGACCGGCTGGGATTCAATTGCGGGGGAATTGAGGGCGTTGCTGCCGCCATAGGGTGCCGCGTCCGTATTCAAAATTTCGACATAGCGGCCTGGCGTGGGGACGCCAATGCGATAGTCATCGCGCACTACGGGGGTAAAATTCACCACCACAACGAGAGAATCGTTGGCATCGCGGGCGCGGCGTTGAAATGCGAGGACACTGTTGCGCGAATCGTCGGAACTGAGCCACTCAAAGCCCTCCCATGAAAATTCCATCTGGTGCAGGGCGGGTTTGGCCGCGTAAAGATGATTGAGGTCTCTCACCAGGCGCTGAATAGCCTCGTGCGGGGGCGCCTCCAGCAGCTGCCATTCGAGGCTGCGCGCCTCCGACCATTCGTGGCGGGAGGCAAGTTCGCTGCCCATGAAGAGCAGCTTCTTTCCGGGATGAAAATACTGCCAGGCAAGCAACAGGCGAAGATTGGCGAACTGCCTCCACGAATCACCGGGCATTTTGGACAGCAACGATCGCTTGCCGTGAACCACTTCATCGTGGGAGAGGGGAAGCACGAAGTTTTCGCTGAAGGCGTAAATCATCGAAAACGTCATCTCGTTGTGATGAAAGGGGCGGTGAACCGGCTCGCGGGCAGTGTAGCGAAGTGTGTCATTCATCCATCCCATGTTCCATTTCAGATCGAAGCCCAGGCCACCGGAATAAGTGGGCTGGGTCACCGCGGGCCATGCCGTGGATTCCTCGGCAATCATCAAAGCGCCGGGATGGCGGCTGTGGACGGCTTCGTTGAGGTGGCGCAGGAACGCGATGGCCTGGAAATTTTCGTGCCCGCCCTGTTCGTTGGGAAGCCACTCACCGGCGTTGCGGGAATAATCGAGGTAAAGCATGGAAGCGACGGCGTCCACGCGCAATCCGTCGAGATGATATTTGTCGAGCCAAAAAAGCGCGTTGGAAATCAGGAAGTTCTGGACTTCATTGCGGCCGTAATTGAAAACCAGGGTGCCCCAGTCGGGATGTGAGCCGCGGCGCGGGTCGGCGTGTTCATAGAGGTGCGTGCCGTCGAAGGAGGCCAGGCCGTGAGCATCGCGTGGAAAGTGCGCGGGCGTCCAGTCCAGAAGCACTCCGATTCCGGCCTGGTGGCAGCAATCCACGAAATACATGAAGTCATCGGGAGATCCATAACGGCTGGTGGCGGCGAAGTAGCCAACGGTCTGATAACCCCAGGAAGGATCGTAGGGGTGCTCCATGATGGGCATGAACTCAACGTGCGTGAACCCCATATCCTTAACATAAGGGATTAACTCGGCGGCAAGCTCGCGGTAGGTGAGCCAGCGGGCGCCCTCCGATTCCACGTGGCGCCAGGAGCCGGGGTGGACTTCGTAAATGGAAATTGGCGCGGAGAGCCAGTCGGTGGTTTGGCGGGCGCTCATCCATGTTGCGTCTTTCCACTGGTGCTTACCGATATCGCGAACTATGGAGGCGGTATTGGGACGCAGCTCGGACGCGAATGCGTACGGATCAGCTTTAAGGGCGGGTGGCCCGCCGGATTGGGGCAATAGCTCAAACTTGTAAGCGACACCTTCGGTCAGGCCGGGGATAAAAAGCTCCCACACGCCGCTTGGACCCCGGTGGCGCATGGGGTGGATTCGTCCGTCCCAGGAATTGAAGTCGCCCACCACGCTGACACGGCGGGCATTGGGCGCCCAGACGGCGAAGTACACGCCGGAAATTCCACCAATCTCGCGAAGGTGCGCGCCAAGTTTCTCGTAATTCAGGTAGTGGGTGCCTTCGCCCATCAGGTAAATATCGAAATCGGTAAGGACTGGGGGAAACGCGTAAGCGTCGAACGTTTCCACGCAGTGATTGCCGGGGAAATCGATTCGGAGGCGGTATTGATCCGGAGCGATGGGAGCGGAATCGCCGGCATAGGTCCTCTGCGGCATCTCCGCGACGAACAGCCCAGCGGGATGAAATCGGACGGCGGGAATGGGGGACGGCGAACCTTTCCAGAGTACGGAGACGCTTTCGGCACGCGGCTGAAGGACGCGAATCAGGAGTTTTCCGCCAGTCTCGGGCGCGGTGCTGGAAATCCAATGGGGTCCCAGGACGCGAAAAGGGTCGCCATATGCGCCCCGGCAGAGCAGGGCAATTTCGCGCGAGATTTCCGCGGATTCGCCGGCGAACGCGGCCACGGCGGCCTTGTCCGCGTTGGTCTTGCCTCCGTCATGCTTTTCGGGGTCGTGTCGCCCCGGTTCTGTAGTTTTCCTGGATTCTTCCAAATCCTGTGCTCCACAATGTGCGGGCCTATTCTACTGGAGGCGGCGTGAGGGAACAATTTTTCAGGCGCCATCCATCGTTGGCCCCGCTTGCGCGCGCGTGCTACCATTTGGCGGTTCCGAAAATTTGATCGCTGGAAGGAGCTTTCGCGTGCCGCTTTACGAGTACGAATGCAGCAAGTGCCATCACCGTTTCGAGAAAATTGAAAAGGTGTCGGCCAGTGAAGTTCAAAAATGCCCGAAATGCGGCGGCAAAGCCGAGCGGCAGATATCGCGCTCGGCGATCCAGTTTAAAGGGTCGGGCTGGTATGTGACGGATTATGCCGGGAAAAAATCCGGCGACACAGGTCAGGATTCGAGCGGCAAATCAGGTTCCGGCGATTCCGGCGGTAATTCAGCCGCTGGCGGTTCCGGTTCGAATAAGACCAGCGAAGGTGGCGGCGACAAAGGTGGCAGCGGGACTGACAAGCAGAGCAACGAAAAATCGAGCGGGGAAAAGTCTGGTTCGGAAAAGTCGAGTTCGGAAAATACCAGCTCGCAAAAGTCAGGCGGCGAGAAATCGGGCCGGGAAAAGTCCAGCGGCGGAAGGAAAGGGAAGAGGGATTGAGGTGGTGGATTTCTCTGTTTAGAGGGTAAAGTAACGCCGATGGGCAAGTTGAGAGTTAAACCGTATAGTCCGCTTCGGTCCCTATTACCAACTCTGTTTGACTGGCCTGGTCTTTGAATGGGCAAGGAGTAATCAATGCGTATGCGATTATTGATTCCGTGGCTGGGACTGGCGGGATTTCTTGCTGTACCATTGCCCGCGTGGCCGCAAGCCGCCAAGCACAACGCCACTACACTTGTGGTAACCGGTCATCCTGGACAGGCGGCTGTTTTGCAAATAGGTGGCAAGTCGTATATTGACCTTGAATCGCTGGCGCGCCTTACCAATGCCTCATTAAGCTTCGCGGGAAATCAAATCAAGCTGACCCTGCCGAAGTCGGCATCGGCCGCGACTCCGCCGGCCGCAACTACCCCCGCCAGTCCGGCCGGCAATCCCGGATTTTCCAAAGCCTTTGTGCGGGCGGGGATTGAAACAATGTCCGGTATCAGGGAGTGGCGGAGCGTAATTGCCAACATTATCCAGCACTCCTACCCATTTGATGAGACATGGTTTACGGCTTATAGCGCGGCAGCCGCCAAGAACCTGAATCTTGCTTCGCTGGCGGCGACGACGGACTCCGATCGAAGCGCATTTCAATTGCTCTCCAATGAATACAACAATATGCAAAGTTTGACCAGTACAGTTCTACAAAATCGCAACGTCATGCACTATATGCCGCCCGGCTATCTGGAAGATAATCCGCTGAACCAGAAAATTGTGAACTGTGCGCAATCCTTGCAAGCCATGGCTGCAAGCAATCAGTTTGTTGACGATGGATCGTGCCACTGAAAGTTTAGAACCGCGGCGGACACAAGTTCGGCCACAGCAATAGCCATAGAGGAAGACGGTGCAGCCAGACAGCCGCACCATATCCACTCCATAGCAACGCTGGATAATTATTGACCATTTTATACAGCGGCAGTATGCTCCGAGAATATTCGCGATCCGGATTTGAAAGCATGTAGCCTTTCACGGTGAATTGAGCTCGTGCCGAGGCCGGATGTGACATGGACGGGCTGAGATGGCAAACGCGGTAAGGAGAGGAGAAATAATGAGCAAATACAATTGGTACAAGAGAGTGTGTGGTGTTTTTCTATTGTGGGCAGGGACGGCGATTGCCTTGCCGGCGCAGACGTTCACTTCCCTGCACAATTTCGACAATACGGACGGCGCCTACCCCCAGGGACCCTTGATCCAGGCGCGCGACGGCAATTTTTACGGAACAACGGGCTACGGCGGGAACAGCGCCTGCAAGGATGGCTGCGGCACGGTCTTCAAAATCACTCCAGGCGGGGTGCTGACTACCTTGCACAGTTTCGACAACACGGATGGATCGCTTCCCATCGCCGGGCTGATCCAAGCCGCCAACGGAAACCTTTACGGAACCACGTTTGAGGGTGGCACCAACAACTTTGGCACGGTCTTCAAAATAACCACTGGCGGCACACTGACCACGCTCCACAACTTTGATTACACCGATGGCTCTAATTCGCAGGGAGCTTTGCTACAGGCCACCGATGGGAATTTGTATGGGACGACCAGCGGCGGGGGCGCTAATGGTTTTGGCACCGTATTCAAAATCACGGCGGGCGGCACTGTGACAACGCTGCACAGTTTCGATTTCTACACGGATGGCTCCAGTCCCATCGCCGGGCTGATCCAGGCATCCAACGGGAAGTTCTATGGGACGACCTATGACGGTGCAGCCAATGGCGATGGCACCGTTTTCAAAATCACTCCAAGTGGCACGTTGACTACATTGCACGTGTTTAACGGAACCGACGGCAACCTTCCCTACGCGGAGCTGGTCCAGGCCACGAATGGGCGCCTTTACGGCACCACGGAGGAGGGAGGGGCCAACGGCCTGGGGACGGTGTTTGAAATCACCGCAAACGGCGCGCTGACCACGATTCTCAGTTTTAATGACGTGAACGGGGCCACTCCGGTAGCCGCGCTGGTGGAAGGAAAAAACGCGCTTTACGGAACTACCTACTACGGCGGCGCCAGTGGCGATGGCACGGTGTTCCAAATCACCGCCGGGGGCATCCTGACGACGCTGCATAGTTTCGATATAGCGGATGGCGAGAGCCCCTACGCGGCACTGGTCCGGGCCACCGATGGAACGTTCTATGGGACAACGTTTGATGGCGGCACCAGCGGCGACGGAACCGTCTTCAGTCTGTCTGTGGACCTAAGCGCGATTGCGGAACCATAACCGGCCGCCGGCCCGGTTCGCCGCTTGGAATTGACCAGCAATTTATGCGGTTGTTCACGAAAGTAATTGCTGGTAGCGCGAAGCGAGAGTAGTAGTATGTCCGTACGTCTCAAGATGAAGCCCCGGAGCGGTGAGGAGCTAACGTGAGAAAGTTTAATGGTGGAATTTGGGCTGTGAGAGCGTCCGCGATCACGCTGTTGTGCGGAGCCGTGACCGTCGTGCTGCTAGGGCAGACGGCGGCAGACCAACGGCCTTCGCCCGTCTTTATATTGCTGGCAACCTTCGCGGGGCCAAATGGCGCCTATCCCGTCGGCGGAATGACCCAAGGCCCAGACGGAAATATCTATGGAACAACCGAGGAGGGAGGCGCGGGGGAGCAGTACGGTTACGGTACGGTTTTCAAAGTGAGTCCCAGCGGCGTGCAGACAGTTATTCACGAATTCGATTTGAGCGATGGGGATTGGCCGAGCTCCGCACTGGTGCTTGGGACTGATGCAGATTTCTATGGTACGACACTCTATGGGGGAGCCAATTCCCAATATGGGACCGCTTTCAAGATTACGCCGAGCGGTACGTTTACCATGCTTCACGACTTTAATGGGAAGGATGGCTACTTTCCCTACGGGGGCGTAATTCAGGGCACGGATGGGAACTTCTACGGAACGACGTCTTCTGGGGGAGCCTATGAGAATGGAAACGTTTACAAGATGACCCCAGCAGGCGTGGTGACAGTGCTCTATAGCTTTTCTTGTTCGCTTAGCGATTGCCCTGACGGGGAAGAGCCGGTGGGGGGCCTGGTCCAGGCCAATGACGGAAATTTCTATGGGACAACCGAGAAGGGCGGTGGGGCCAACTTTGACGGTACGGTCTTCAGGATTACCCCTGGCGGCACGCTGACGACGATCCATTCGTTCGAGGGCCGAGACGGCGATGATCCTGCTGCGGCTCTGGTTCAGGGTAACGACGGAGATCTATATGGAACGACCGAAGGCGGAGGTAGTAATGATATAAGTTACGGGACCGTCTTCAAGATTACACTTGATGGTCAGCTGACCTCGCTTTATAGCTTCACCAATGGGAAGGACGGAGCTTACCTGGTGGCGCCGTTAATACAGGGCTCCGATGGAAACTTCTACGGGACGGCCAATGAAGGAGGCGCGTATGGCCAAGGCACAGTGTTCGAGATCACTCCGGAAGGCGCGGTTACCGTTCTTCACTCGTTCGATAGAGAGGACGGAAGAGAGCCTTATGCGCCTGTATTTCAAGCCACCAATGGAGCGTTATATGGGACAGCTTATATTGGTGGCGCGCGAGCTGGCGGGACGGCATTCAGTATTTCCACCGGTCTCGGCCCATTCGTGAGAGCTGTGCCGACTGTCGGCGTGGTGGGAGCGCCAGCCAGCATTTTGGGAACGAATCTTACCGGCGCGACGGGAGTCACGTTCAATGGTGTTCCGGCTTCGTTCACCATAGCTTCGAAGACTCTGATTAAAGCTACAGTTCCCGCTGGGGCAACGACGGGAAGTGTGGAAGTGGCACGGCCAAATCGCAGCCTTTCCAGCAATGTGGCGTTTCAGGTGCTCCCGTAGCCTTGTTTGAAAAAGGGTAACGCTAGAGCGGAACGGTCTTGAGATATGCGCGGAATTCGTCGCCGAATTCGGCATTTTCCAGGCCCAGTTCAACGGTGGCTTTGAGAAAGCCTAATTTGTCGCCCGCATCGTAGGATTTCCCGTCAAAAACATAGGCATAGAGACCCTCGGCGCGAGCAAGATGGCGGAGCGCGTCAGTGAGTTGAATCTCGCCTCCACTTCCCGGCTCGGTCTTGGCCAGATAATCGAAAATGACCGGCGGGAGGACGTAGCGTCCGGTGACGCCGAGATTGGATGGCGCTTCCTCGGGCGCGGGCTTTTCAACGAGATCGTGGATGCGGTGAAGCTTATCTCCCCAGCGCTGGTGGGGTGCGGGCCTGGTATCAACCACGCCGTACAAGCGCAGACGGTCACGATGTACCGCTTCGACGGCAATCGCGCCCACTCCGGTTTCCTCGTAAACGTCCATCAGCGATCGGGTGACGGGCCGGCCATTGATAATTACATCGCCGAGCAGGACAGCGAAGGGCTCATCGCCGACCAGTTCGCGGGCGGCAAGGACGGCGTGGCCCAGGCCCAGCGGCTCGCGCTGGCGCGTGTAGCTGAAGTGCACCATTTTGCTGATTTGGCGCACGAGTTCGGCGCGCTCGGGCTGGCCGTGCTCTTCCAGGAAGCGTTCCAACTCGGGCGCGGAATCGAAATGGTCTTCAATGGCATTCTTGCCGCGCCCGGTGACGATGATGATGTTTTCGATGCCCGAGGCGACGCACTCCTCCACGGTGTATTGGATAAGAGGCTTATCCACCACCGGAAGCATTTCCTTGGGTTGGGCCTTGGTGGCGGGGAGGAAACGCGTCCCCAGTCCCGCGGCCGGCAACACTGCTTTGCGAACTTTTTGCATGGTTTGGCGTGTCCGATAAAGCGAAATTGACGATAACCGCGCCCGTGCGGGATGTCAATTTATGTCCATCGGAAGGGCCAGAATGGGGCAGTTGACGGCTTACCGGTTAATACGGATAGGCTATGTTACGATGACGGTTTCAACGGTCCTTCACGGATTCCATGACGCAACGCATACACATTTTGGGAATTGAATCGTCGTGCGATGAGACCTCGGCGGCGGTGGTGGTTAATGGCCGCGAACTGCTTTCCAACGTAGTGTCCTCGCAAGTCCCGCTGCACCGGCGGTACGGGGGGGTGGTGCCGGAGTTGGCCTCGCGGGAACACCTGCGCCAAATTGTACCGGTGGTGCGGGAGGCGCTGGCGTTGGCACCGCTTTCCCTGGCAGACGTGGGCGCGTTCGCAGTCACGCGCGGGCCGGGATTGATCGGCGCGCTTCTGGTGGGAGTGACCTATGCAAAGGGGTTGGCGCTTTCACTGGGCAGACCGCTTATCGGGGTGAATCACCTGGAAGGGCACGTCCATGCGGTGTTGCTGGAAGCCGGGATGCGCGGAGAGCGCCCGGAATTTCCAGCAGTGTGCCTGATTGTCTCCGGTGGCCACACGCAGCTGTATAAAATAGAACTGGCTGCGATCGTGACTGACCCGCTCGATGAAGGTGGTATGAGGGTCCGGGAGGGTCGCGAACCAGACAGGGACGATGAACCCTGGCGGCTCGTTTATACAAGACTGGGCGGCACGCGCGACGACGCCGCGGGCGAGGCGTACGACAAAGTGGCCCGAATGCTGGCGCTGGGCTATCCCGGGGGACCCATCGTGGATCAGCTTGCACCGTTCGGCGACGCCTCAGCGATTCGATTCGGTGATCCGAAGATGAAAGGCAACATGCTGGATTTCAGCTTCAGCGGCCTGAAGACGGCGGTGCTCTATTTCCTGCGCAGCCATCCTGAATTTTCAGAGGAGATTGAAGTTCGGCGCAAATCGCTGGCCGAGGGAAAACGGACGGCGGTTGAGTTGAAGGCCCTTTGCGGGCAACACACGCTGGATTTGGTGGCATCCTTTCAAAAAGCGGTGGTTACAAACCTGCTGACGCGAACATCGGCAGCGGGGGGTATGACTAGGGCACGGTCAATTCTGGTGTCGGGGGGCGTCGCGGCGAATAGCGAGCTGCGCCGGCGGTTCGGCGCCGAATTTTCTGCGAAGGGGCTGCCGGTATTTTTCCCGAGCCGCGAGCTCTCCACGGATAACGCAGCGATGATTGCCGCGGCGGCATGGCCGCGCTTTGTGGCGGGCGAATTTGCGGATGCCGACCTGGCGGCGGAGGCAGTATTGCCGCTGGCGTGAACGGGCGGACGCGGGGCACCTAACCAAAATCCGGCGGAAGAAAGGCCGCCTCTGAATGTAAATTGGTGATTAAACTAGTCGGTGGGGATGGTAACGGCGGGCATCTCGAGATGAGCCTTGGCGAGCGCCTGCACGATATGAGTTTCCATGACGACTTCAGTCTTGTTGCGCGCAGTGGCCAGTTCGCTAATCAGCAGGTGCTTGGCGCGATCGAGCATTTTCTTCTCGCGGAAAGAAAGCGGTTTGGTGCGGCTAAGCGCCACCAGCCCTTTTAGCACCGCGGCTACTTCCAGCAGGGTGCCCGTGCGCATCCGGTCGGAATTTTCCTTGAAGCGATGTTTCCAATCGGCGGCTTTCAGAGAAGGGGTTCGCTGGAGGAAGGTCAGCACCGAGTCGGCATCCGCCGAGCGAATCACAGGCCGCAAACCGACATTTTGGGTATTGGCCTGGGGAACCATCACACGCAGGCCGCTAGCCACAATTTTTAGGAGGTAATATCGTTCTGATTTGCCGTTTAGATATCCGTAACTGATTTGTTCGATAATGCCTACGCCTTGATTCGGATAAACGACTTTGTCTCCGAGCTTGAAATCCATTCCCGAGACCCCCGTTGTACGGCGAATACCCTATACTAGGCCGAGGCAACCCTTTAGTCAAGAACTTCATCGCTTTTCGGTCAAAATAGTTGCGGGACGGCTCGAAGGAGGGTTAATAGAATGGTTATGGAATGCTAATTCTCGCCGTTGATACGACTTCGGTCTCCGGAAGCATAGCCCTGGCGCGCGATGCGGCGCTGCTGGGCGTGGTTTCGGTGCTCTCGCAGGAAGGTTTTTCCACCCGAATGTTTCGCGAGGTGGAGTTTCTCAACGTCGAGCTGGGGATTTCATTGAGCGATATAGACTTATATGCGGTGAATGCCGGGCCAGGGTCATTTACGGGATTGCGGGTGGGATTGACGGCGGTTAAGGCATGGGCCGAGGTGTATCGCAAGCCCATTGCGGCGGTCAGCGGATTGGCGGCCGTGGCGGCGCAGTTCTCGGTAACACGCGGTTTCGATGGCGATGGGGCCGGCGGGGGAACCGGCGATAGCCCTGGCGGGAATCGAAGCGAATACATCGTGCCCGTCGTGGATGCCCGGCGCGGTCAGATCTATGGCGGAGTTTATCGCCGGATTGCGAGCGGCCTCGAAGCTTGCGGCGAGGATTGTGTGATGGCGGCGAGCGAATTCTTGCGCGAAGTGCGGGATCGACTGGCTAGTGGCCCGGTAACGCCTGTGACATTTGTCACGCCCGATCAACATCTGTTGCAATCCGTGATTGCGGAATCCGAATTTTCCGGCTGCCGCCTGGAATTTGCGTCGCCTGTACTGGCGCCGTGGATCGCCGGCCTCGGGCTGGCGCAATCGCATCGGGGCGAACTGGTGGACGCTCTGCAACTGGAAGCCAACTACATCCGCCGCCCCGATGCGGAAAAAGGCGTGGAAAGCGACGCGAAAAAAGACGCGGAAAGCGGTACGGGGACGGAAGCGGGAATGGCTGGCGGGACGGGGCACCAACCGGCGGGAGGGGTCTCCTGAACATCCGCCGAGTCGGGCCGAAGGACTACGCGGGAATCGCGGCGATTCAGGGGGCAAGTCCGCATGCTTCGCAATGGAGCATCTCGGACTATAAGGCGCTGTTGGCTGAAAGCGGCATCTACGGCGGATGGGTATCGCATGAAAACCATTCGGGGAAAGATAATCTGGTTGGGTTTATTGTGGTTCGCCGCGCCGCTGACGAACTAGAGGTCCTGAATCTGGCGGTGGCGCCGGAATGTCGCCGCCGGGGTGTCGCGGGATTGCTCCTGGCCGAGGCGGTGCGCGAAGGCCGCGATTTGGGCGCGCGGTCCGTCTGGCTGGAAGTCCGCGCCTCGAACGAAATAGCTTTAAAATTTTATAATGCGAGAGGTTTTCGCGTGGCGGGAGGGCGTCCCAAATACTATCGCAACCCCGATGATGATGCCGTGACGCTGACTGCCGCGATTGAGCCATGACGGAAGTAAGAGGGAAGGCCGCTGACCTGTCGTACAATGTGAAAATGTTTTTTAGGCATGGCCAAGCCGCATGGTAAAGGAAGGGTACAAGTTCTCCGTCGGCCCGCTGCTCCTGGGGGCGGCCGCGTTGGCATTCCATTGGGAGATTATCGGGGCTCTCCTGATTTTCCTGGGCCTGTTTGTTCTCTATTTCTTTCGAGATCCCGAGCGGCAAATTCCTGGGGGCGATAGTGACGTGGTGTCGCCGGCCGATGGCCGCGTGGTGGTGATTGCGGAAGAGCCATTCCACGGGCGGCCGGGAACGCGAATCTCAATTTTCCTGGCGGTGTGGAACGTTCACGTGCAGCGCGCCCCGCTGGCGGGGCGGATTTCCAGCGTTAACTACCGGCCGGGCCGTTTTTATGCGGCCATGCGCGCGCGGGCCAGCGAGGAAAACGAGCAGAATGTTTTTTGCCTGGAAACGGCGGCCGGCGAGATTATGTTCAAGCAAATTGCCGGGTGGATCGCGCGGCGGGTGGTTTCCTGGAAAAAGAGCGGAGACGTCGTGGCGCGCGGCGAGCGCGTGGGAATGATCCGGTTCGGCTCACGAGTGGACGTATGGCTGCCCGCCGGGGCCGAGATACGAATCCGAAAAGGGCAAAACCTGGCGGGCGGTTCCACGATTCTGGCGCGGTGGCCATGAACAGAATGGAAACTTTAAATGGCGATACTGAGGAATCGAACGGCCCGATGAAACGCTTCCGACGGGGAATTTACCTGCTGCCCAGCGCCCTCACCGTCGCTAATTTGTTGTGCGGCTACTTCGCGATACTGGCCACGCTGAAGGGCAGCGCCGTGGATCTGGATCATGCGGCGCGCGCGATTGGCTGCGCGATATTGTTCGACATGCTCGATGGAAGGGTGGCGCGGGCGACGGGAACGAATTCGGAATTTGGCAAGGAGTTCGATTCTCTCGCCGACATCGTCAGCTTCGGAGTGGCCCCGGCTTTTCTCTCCTTCGCGTGGGGGGTGCGCGGTACTTTGCACAGCGGGTTGCCCCATGCCCATATGGCCTATCAGCTGGGATGGCTGGTGACTTTCGTATTTGTGATCTGCTGCGCATGGCGGCTGGCGCGGTTCAACGTGCATGGGGCGGGGCCGGTGGGCAGCTCGCGATATTTCGTTGGATTGCCCACGCCGGCGGCCGCCGCGGGGATCGCGGCCATGGTGCATGGGTTCTGGTCGCCGATACAGGATTGGCGAATATCGCTGCTGTGGCTTCTGGTGGTGCTGATACTGGCGCTGCTAATGGTCAGCACGGTGCGCTATACCAGCTTCAAAGAGGTGAGATGGAAGCGGAGGATGCCATCGGTGATGATCGTGCTGGTGGCTGTGATGCTGGCGGCGACATTTTATTATTCAGAGATGGTATTTCTCCTGCTGGCGGGCGCGTACCTGCTCCACGGCCCCGTCTTTCAATTTGTCCGGTTCATGCGCCATCGGCATGCCCGCGGCTCCGTTTCCGGAGCGGCTTAAGCTATGCCAAGACCCAGCGCCAAGCGGAATGCCATCGCGATTGTGGGAGCGGCAACGCTTCTCGGCAAGGAATTGAAAATGGTTCTGGAAGATCGCAATTTTCCAGGTCTGGATATTGACCTTTTCGACGAGGATTCCGAGGCTATCGGAGTCCTGGCGGAAGCGGCGGGCGAAGCCACCTTCGTGCGCGGGCTGGACGAAGAGGATTTTCATGGAATGGGAATTGTCTTCCTTGCCAGCAGCGGAGCGCGCGCGGCAACGAGCGCCGAATCAGCCGTCGCTTCGGGAGCCGCGGTTATTGATCTGAATCCGCGAGGGCCGCTGCTGGCCGATTCCCTGATTCGCATTCCCAATATTGAAAAGAGTTTTCCGGAACGTGCATTTACGCCGTCGGTTGCTACCGCCAATGGGGGCGCGCATTTATCGCCCATGGTGCGCGTGCCGTCCGCGCCCGTAACGATTGCCATCACCCTTTCGACCGCGCTGGCCAAGTTGGCGCCGTCACGGATCGCCATCACTTTTTTCCCGCCGGTTTCCGAGCGCGGGCAGCCTGGGATTGACGAACTCGAGACCCAGACGACTCGCCTGCTGGCCCTCCAGCCAATCGTGCAGCCATTGTTTGACGCGCAAGTGGCCTTCAACCTGAATAGCCGCTTCGGCGCTGAGAGCAAGCATAACCTCGGGAAAACGCGCGACGAGGCGGCGTTCGAAATTTCGCGTTATCTTGGCGGCCAGGCGATTACCCCCGCCGTTCAATTTATTCAAGCGCCGGTATTTTACGGCTATGCATTTTCCGCGTTCGCCGATTTTGGACTGGCGACGGATGGAGCGGCGATTGCCGCGGCATTGAGGGAAGCCGGGATTAAGATTGAAAACGCCGCGGCCGCCGCTCCGACCAACATCAGCGTTGCCGATGATTCAGCCATACACATGGCTGCCCCCGCGAGCGATACGATCTCGCCAACAGCAATGTGGCTCTGGGGCGCGGTGGATCATTTCCGGATGGCCGCGGTGAGTGCGGTGCGCGTGGCGGAGAGCATTCTTGCGCAATAGGCTCGCCGCCGCGATGCTGTTATGGCTGGGCTGCCTGAGCGCGATTGGCTGCGGCTATCACGTGGCCGGGCGAAACTCGGCGTTTCCCTCCACCTGGACGACCATTGCGGTACCGGCGTTCGCAAATAAGACTTCGTATTACCGCATCGAACAGATCTTCACCGAGGCCACCATTCACGAGCTGCTCGCTCGAACAAAGTACCGGATTGTTCAGGATCCCGGCGCCGCCGACGGCGTACTGCACGGCGAAATTACCAAGCTGGAGACCGCGCCTCTGCTGTTTAATCAGCAGACCGAGCAGGTGACTACCGTGCTGGTGACTGTCCACGCGAAAATCAGCCTGGTGGATCGTCAGACCCAAAAGACGCTGTATAAAAACGACGACGTGGTCCTGCGCGATGAATACCAGATTTCGAGTGACGTAAAAGCGTTCTTTCAGGAAGAAAATCCCGCCGTGCGGCGAATGGCCACGAATTTTGCGTCGCGCGCGGTAGCCGACCTGCTGGAGAATTTCTAGTGGAAGGCGAGTCCCCGGACAGGCTGATCGCCCGCCTGAAAACGGCGAAGCCCATCCCCGCCATTGTATTGCTCGGTTCGGACGTTTACCTCCGCGATTTGTGCTGCAACGCCATTGTGGAAACTTATGTTGCCGAGGCCGCTCGCGAGTGGGCGGTGGTTCGCGCGTCCGCCCGAGAAAATACCTGGGCGGAAATCGCGGAGCAGTCGCAGACATTGCCCATGCTGTCGCCCGTGCAGGTGCTGATTATTTCAGATTTGCGCGCGTGGGAGCGGTTGGGCGAGGAATCCGCGAAAGAGCTGGCCGAGGGGCTGGCCGCCTATTTGCAGGATCCCGCGCCGTGCACCGTGCTGGTATTCGAAGCCGACGCGCTGGATGAACGCCGCCGGCTGAAGAAAGCGCTTTCCGAACACGCCCTGATGGTTAAGCTGGAAGCCGGTGGCAGCGGCAGTGCGTCTTTGGCGGCGCGAATGGTTTCGGAGTTGGGAGCGCGGATTGAGCCGGGCGTGGCGGCCGAGCTGGCGGATATGTTCCCGGGAAATCTCGGGCGGGTTCGCTCGGAGATGGAAAAGCTGGCGCTTTTCGCGGATGGCCGCCCGATTACGCGGGCGGATATCGAACTGCTCGTCGTCACCGAGCGAAAGTCCACAGTGTGGCAGCTTGCCGATATTCTCGCGGAAGGGAAGCGCGACCTGGCCATGCGTTTTCTCGATTCCGCATTGCGTGCGGGCGAGCAGCCCGCTCCGATTGTGGGCGCGCTGGCGTGGATGTACCGCAAGCTGATTGAGGCGCGCGAGCTTCCCGCTGGCGCGTCGAAATATGACGCTACGCGGCTCGGAATGAAACCGGAAACCGCGGAAATTGCCTTGCGCGCTTCACGGCGCATTCCGGCGGAAGCCCTGCGGCGAGGATTAGTGGCGCTCGCCGAGGCCGACAGCCGCCTGAAATCGGGAATCGCCCAGCCCCGCGCGGTTCTGGAATTTCTCATCGCCGAATTAACTTCCACGCGGTTGTCCTCTTCGCCATCCGCGCCCGCGCCGTCTTCCATTCGGTCTGCTTCCACTCCCTCGGCCGCGCGGCGGTAGTCCGCCACGCCGCTCCGCTATCCGGCGTGCTCTTCGCCGAATCCCGCTGTGAATCCGCAAGTGCGCCCTAAAAAAGCAAATGCCCCGCGTGAAGCAGCGGGGCAGGCAACCGAAGACCGTTTTGCTGGAATATTCTAGGCGGTTTTTTTGCTGCGCAGGGAATTCAGCGCCAGGGTCAGCCGGGACTTGTAGCGGTTGGCGGTATTTTCCTTCAACGCGCCCTTGCGGATGGCCTTATCCACTTCGGAATGGGCGCCGGATAGCAGCTTGGCTGCTTCGTCGGCATTTCCAGTGGCCAATGCGGTGCGCATCTGCTTGATCGCGCCGCGGACGCGGCTGCGATCGGCGCGATTCATTTCGGTGTTGCGCGCGGACTTGCGGATATTCTTCAGCACAGATTTCGAGCGCTTCTTTTGCTTCGCGGGTGTGCCCTGCGGCATTCGTTCTCCTTGCGTAATTTCGGGATGAATAAGTGTATGCGACGGCGCGGAAACAAGTCAATCGCCGTCTGTGTATGATCGGCCCGCGTCTATGACGCGATGCTGGGAACGTATGATTTTTGGAGGGTTAGGTTCCGACCGGAACCCTAGTTTTTGGACCCTCAACCGTGCCTGGTTTCGGGAATGACCTCGCCCGGCCGGAAGAGCGGCCTGGCGGCCCTGCCACCGGCCTGCGCAGCGAGCTCGTTGATCGCTTCCAAATCGCCCCGGGAAAAGCCCACCGAGGACGCTTGCACCCCGCCTTCCCGCCCGATGAGGAAAATGCTGGGTACATTGGTGAGGCCGTAGGCATTGGAGGCGGGATACCCGTCTTCATCGGTCAGCGCCGTGAACGTGACGCCGTATTCCGCGCAAAAATCGCGAGTGTCGCGCGCATCGTCCTGCGAGACGGCCCAGAATTTTAACTTACCGCCGCCAAAGGTTTTATACATGCGTTCGAGGAAAGGGAAAGTGAACTGGCAGGTGGGGCAGCTTATCTTGAAAAAGGCCACCAGGACCGACCCTTCTCGCAACGCTTCTTGCAGCGAATAGCGCCCGTCGTCGATTCCGGTCAATTCAAATTGGGGCGCGCTTGCGCCAGCGGGGATTGCGCTCATGGCTGCCCTCTATGATAAGGCTGGGCGGCGCAATCCTTCAATTTACGTAACTACCGAGGCTGAGGAGACGACGGGCTAAGCATTGGGCGTCGGGGCGGACAGACCCCCATCCTACAATACAACTTTAATTGGAAGAGCCTGTCGGTCGCCGCCGCGCTCACCCTGTGGAATTTCTATTTCCGAATCTACGCGGGTGCGGTGAAGAAGGAACAGGTAGTGGACTTTCTGAAGTCCTTGGTAGGTCACTTGGACCTGCCGCTGCTAATCGTATGGGATCGTCTGCCAGCGCACCGCAGCAGGCTGGTGCAGGACTACATTGCCGGTCTGCAGGGCTGGATTGTTACTGCCTATCTGCCACCCTACGCGCCCGAATTGAACCCGGTCGAGTACATCTGGGGCTACTGGAAGCAGCACGAGCTGCCCAACGTCTGTCCCCGGGACTACTGGCAACTCAACGAGACCGCCCGACGAACGCTGCGCCGCATGCGCCGCCGCCCGCGACTGATTACCGCCTTCTGGCAGCAGGCTTTTTCATGACCAGAATGACCTTATATTATGCGCTGAGCCTTCAGAAGCAGATAGTCGAGATTTGTGTAGCCGCGGCCCCTTCTAAGAAGAGTCTTGATGTTGCCGTTGATGGCTTCCACCACACCGAAGCGTACTTTGGCGCGGCAGTAGTTCAGAATCCCGCCCAGGTGATCGACCAACATGTGGGCGCGTTTTTGAAAGGGTCCCAGCCGTTGCCATCGCAGTTCATCGATTCAGCTCTGCAAATAGCCCTGCGCGTCAACGAAAAATGCAGCCCTGCGAATTTTGCGGTGCGGGCCAAGCCAAGGATGCCAAAAACTATCCAAGATAGTTGGCCCCCCAAGCCGCTCTAGTAACAGAAAAATGACATTTGGCAGGCCCGTTCATGCGGTTTTTCATTGACTTTGCCATCCCCACCCTAGTAGATTTCTACGAGCGAGTTGGCCTCTCTCAGCTAGGTTGGAATTCTCGCAAATCGCAATCTCAATATACGGCGTCCAGGTGCTGCAAATCGCATCCGAACCCCTTGGAGGAAACAAATAATGAAAGGAAATAAATCATACGGGTGGCGTGGCCTTGGAATCGCCCTCGTGGCATTGCTGGCGTTGCCGGCGATTGCTCAAGCGCAATCATGGGTTGCGCTGACCCATCCAGCGCCATTTAATCCCAATGACATGGAGCAGCTTACCGACGGCAGAATCCTGGTGCAGCAATATTCGCCCAGCTCTGGCGTGGACGAATATTGGGCTTTGGCCCCCGACAGCACCGGCAGCTACGTGAACGGCACCTGGACCCAGGTGGCTTCGCTGCCTTCCGGCTATTCGCCCTTGTATCACACTTCCCAAGTCCTGGCCGATGGCCGCGTGGTCGTCGCCGGCGGCGAATACAACTTCCTCAGCGCCGACTGGACCAAGCTGGCTGCGATTTATGATCCCGTCGCCAATACCTGGGCATCCCTCGCGGCGCCCACCTTCTTTGCCAATATCGGCGACGCCCAGAGCGTTATGCTCCCGAACGGCACCATGATGATGGCCAATTCCGTCGCCAACCAGGACGCTATTCTGGACCCCACAACCCTTCTCTGGACCAGCACTGGCACCGGCAAGAAGGACAATAATAACGACGAAGAAGGCTGGAATTTGCTGGCCGACGGCTCCGTCCTGACCGTTGATACACCGACTGCTTTTGGAAACGATGGCGAACGGTGGGTCAATGGCGTCTGGAGCAGCGACGGCATGTCGCCCGTGAATCTGATCAACCGCGGCGAAGGCCAGGAAGAAATTGGCCCCGCCCTTCTTCTTCCCACCAATGGCACGGTTTTCTATATCGGCGGCGCAGGCCCCAACGCGATCTATACCCCTATTGCAAACAGCGTGGGAACCTGGGCGGCTGGGCCGACCTTCCCTAATCAGGGTGGACAGCTTGGCGTAGCGGATGGGCCGGCGGCGGTTCTTCCCGATGGCGACGTGCTAGTGGGCGCAAGCCCCGGTATTTTCAGCACTCCCACCGTCTTCTTTGATTTCAACCCAACAACGGGAAGCTTGACGGGAGTAACTGCGCCCCCGAGCGCCAACACCGAAGCGTGCTACAACGGACGCATGCTGGTTCTTCCCACCGGCCAAATCATGTATACCAACCTTCTCAACTCAAACTCGGGCGCTGCCTATATTTACACGGATCCCGGAGTGTCGAAGCATGCCTGGGCGCCTGTAGTGAAGAAGTTCCCCGCCACGGTTACTCATGGTTCGGTGAATAACGTGATCAAGGGCACCCAGTTCAACGGCCTGACCTCCGGCTGCTCTTACGGCGATGACGCACAATGCTCCACCGCGTTCCCGCTGGTCCGCATCACCGTCGGCGCCGTGGTCACCTATTGCCGTACACACAATCACAGCACCATGGGTATCGCCACTGGCACAGAGCATGTCTCCACGGAGTTTGACGCCCCGGCGACTTTGCCGATCGGCGCAGGCACCCTGGAAGTTGTTGCCAACGGGATCTCCTCCAAGCCCGTGAACATCACCGTCAACTAACCACCGCCGCTGCGCGATTCAGCGCAGCAGCATTGCCAAAACGGAGCCGGCCGGCGCAAGCCTCCCGGCTCCGTTTTGTTTTTGGGGTCGCTGGTCGGGATGACAAGGCGGAGTTGTATAGCAAGGCGGGGAGGGATCGGCAAAGTGGAGGCACTGGATCCCGGATAAGCGCAACGCGTTTTCCGGGATGACACCCCGACGCCTAGGGATGGCCACAGATCGGGGATTTTCATGATATTTTTCGCCACATGGACAAGCAGTGCTACGTTTACATCCTGGCCAGCAAGCGCAACGTTACGCTCTATACAGGTTTTACCGGCGCTCTCACCAACGGAATCTGGCAGCACAAAAACAAGGTCGCCGACGGTTTTACAAAGGGATACCGCGTTTGCCTGCTGGTCTATTACGAAATCTTCGGCGACACGCGCGAGGGTATCAGAGGGGAGAAGGTCCCAAAGAGATGGCGGCGCACATGGAAAATTGTGCTGATTGAGGCCGCTAATCCGGGGTGAAAAGACCTAGCGGATGGGATTCGCTGACTTGCCGCGGGTGCCGGGAAATGCGAGATGATTCTCCGTCTTGTCATCCCGGAAAACGCGCAGCGTTTATCCGGGAACCAGTGGGCCCTGGACGGGCGCGCCCGCCCGCCCGCACTCGCGCTCACGCGTTTGTCTGTTAGGATTGCCGTTCGCGGTCACAAAGGCCTTCGCCATCGCTCCCGATCCCATCGCCGAACTCCTGGCCCAAAGCCGAACCATCGCTGTGGTGGGCCTGTCGTCGCGTCGAACACGCCCAAGCTATGGAGTCGCCGCTTACCTCCAGCGCGCCGGCTATCAAATATTTCCCGTGAATCCCAATGAAACCGAGGTGCTGGGCGTGCGCTCGTGGGCCACGCTGGAAAGTCTTGCGGAGGAGTTGGCTCGGATGGGGTCGGAGAAGATAGACATCGTGGATATTTTTCGCCGATCCGAGGAAGTTCCCGCCATTGTCGAAAGCGCCATCGCCATCGGCGCCAAAACCATCTGGATGCAGGAAGGCGTGATTCACGAGGAAACGGCGGCGCGCGCCCGCGCCGCCGGACTCTTTGTGGTGATGGACCTCTGCGTCCTGAAAGAGCACGCCAGCCGCATCTCGACAGGAGAAATCCGATGACCCCTGAGGAATTTCGAGAGCTTGGCCACCGCATGGTGGATTGGATTGCCGCCTACCGCGCCGGCATCGAATCGCGTCCGGTAATGAGCCGCGCGCAACCCGGCGACATCACCCGGCAGTTTCCCGACGTGCCTCCCGAACACGGGGACTATTTCGACGGCGTGTTTGACGATCTCGAACACATTCTGCTGCCCGGTATCACCCACTGGAATCATCCCGGCTTCTTCGCTTACTTCCCATCGAACATGCCTCTATCGGGCGTGCTCGCGGAATTGGCTATTGCCGGGATCGGCGCGCAAGGCATGAGCTGGCAGACCAGTCCCGCAGCAACGGAAGTCGAAGACGTGGTGATGGAATGGCTGCGCCAGATGATCGCGCTGCCGGAGGAATTTAGCGGCGTAATTCAGGACACGGCGTCCACTGCGACGCTTACCGCGCTGCTCTGCGCTCGCGAACGCGCCACGGACTACGGACAAAATCGCGGCGGCCTGCAATCGGAAACGCAGCGAATGATTATTTATGCTTCGTTGGAGGCGCACAGCTCGGTGGCGAAAGCCGCGCTTTTGGCCGGCTTCGGGCGCGAAAATTTGCGGCTGATTCCGGTGGATGCGGAATACGGGATGCGCGCCGACTTGCTCGAAGCCGCCATTCAAGAAGACATCCGCGCGGGTAACCGCCCCTGCGCGATTATCGCCACCTCGGGAACCACCGCGAGTGTCGCGCTCGATCCCATTGCGCGTATCGCGGAAATTGCGCGGCGGCATCACGTTTGGCTGCACGTGGATGCAGCCATGGCCGGCGTCGCCATGATTCTGCCGGAATGCCGCTGGATGTGGGACGGTGTGGAGCACGCCGATTCCGTCGTGCTGAATCCCCACAAATGGCTGGGCGCGGGGTTTGATTTCAGCGCGTATTTCGTTCGCGACGTGCAGCACCTGATTCGCGTAATGTCTACCAATCCCAGCTATTTGCGGACCGCGCATGACGCCAGCGTGCGCAATTTGCGCGACTGGGGCATTCCGTTGGGACGGCGTTTTCGCGCGCTAAAATTCTGGTTTTTGCTTCGCGACCAGGGAGTCGCCGGTTTGCAGACGCGCCTTCGCCGCGACCTCGACAATGCGCAATGGCTCAAACACGCGGTGGACTCCGCGCCGGGTTGGGAGCGCGTCGCGCCCGTTCATCTGCAGACGGTTTGCATTCGCCACGTGCCGTCGGGCTCTGGCAATCTCGAGGGGGAGGGTCTCTCCTCCGAACAAGTCAACGACAAGAGAGATTCCTCGCGGTCTTCGACCTCTCGGAATGACGATGTGCGGGCTGTGTACGCCAAAGATTTCGCCAGCAGCTTGACGGTTCCAAGAGATAGCGCTGACGTTCGTACCGTGAGGGATGTGGATAACCCGGAGCGCGAAACGGCGCTCGCGGCGCACAATCTGCGAATCGCCGAGGAAGTCAATCGCGCGGGGCGCGCCTACGTCACCCCGTCACTACTGGGTGGACGCCAGATTATTCGCGTGTCCATCGGCGCGGAGCCTACCGAGCGCCGCCACGTGGAAATGGTCTGGCGCGAATTGCAGCGGGCTGCTTCGCTCTAAAATAAACGGGGCGGGGGCGCATCCGTTGAATGCAGTTTCCACGCGATTTGACGCAGAACGCCCAGCCAGGCGATTGCGTCCTGCGGCGATAAATTCAGCCTGAGCAGCAACCGGCGCAGCTTTTCCTCAGAGGGAGCTCCCCTATCGGGCGCGCTTTCGCGGCCATAACTTTGCAGGCCGCCGTCGGCGCTAACTGGCGGGGACTGTGCGCCGGGATATCCGCTGGCGCGCAGTACGTCGCCAAGCAGTGTAACGATGCGCTCAAGGTCGCCAGCAGTTGCGAGGGCGGAAGCAACGTCGCCGGTGGTTGGCGGGGGCATCGCGCGGCCTGTGGCACTGGCCAATCTGGCAATCGAGGTCCCGGGCTGGGGAGAAGACAATGTGTTATCGCGGATGAGCTCATACAGGCAGATCGCGACCGCCTGACCCAGGTTCATGGAAATGTTTTGTTCACTGGTGGGGATGCGCATCAGCCAGTGGCAGTGGCTGAATGCGGCGTTGGATAGCCCGGTTTTCTCCGAGCCGAAGAGAATCGCCACGCGCTGCGGTGCGGAGGATCGTTCGCGTCCAGACTCGTTGCGAGCCAGCGCTTCGCGAATGGCCGACGCGCCCGCTTCCAGTCCCTTAAGAGGATGGTGCAGATCGCGCAGCCGCACCGCCGTGGTTCCCAAGATCAATGCGCAGTCAGCGACTGCTTCCGCCACGGTGGAATATTCTTCAGCGGCGGTCAACACGGATGACGCGCCGACCGCGGAGCGTGCTTCACGAAAAGCCGCTTCATAGGGGTGGACGACGCGCAGATGCGAAAAGCCAAAATTGCTCATGGCCCGAGCAGCCGCGCCAATGTTAAGAGGATTGCGCGTCCGCACAAGGACGACGCAGAGGCGTTCGCATTCAGCTGAAGTCAGCAACGCCGCCGATTCTACCGCACGCGGAAGCGAAATTGATACCACTGCCTTGCATCGAAGTCAGCGGATTATCGCAAGGAAAATCGACTCGATTACGGCGTCCATTCCCATTTTCGTACTGTGACCAAGAAGCGGGCCCGGGAGGCTATACCCCATCGGCAGCCCTCGGAGAATTGAAACTTTTATCCGTCGCGTGCCTAGCTGGATGTTTTCTTGGGAACCTTTGCGCCCTTCTTGCGGGCCTCGGAAAGTCCGATGGCGATGGCCTGCTTGGGGCTGGTTACCGTGCCGCCTTTTCCGTCCTTGCCGGACTTCAACTGGCCTCGCTTCTCGCGGTGCATCGCGCTCTCGACGCTTTTGCTTGCGGCGGGGCTATATTTCGGGCCTCCGGATTTTGCGGAACTTTTCTTTGCCGAGCTAGTCGATTTACTGGAATTTTGTTTTGTTGGCATTGGTGCCTCCTGCTTTGTTAGATTGAGGGGCCCCGCGCAAGGTGACGGGCGATTTGCAAATGAGCCTGCGGTCCAATTGTCCGCTCGTATATTTTTTGACGGCTCAGCTCGCTGATAATAACCTCACGAGCCGGGGGTGGGCATGGGAATGAGCTGGAAGCCGGTCTGGCCGGCGTTTTGCAGGCCGAGATAGTTGCCGTCGGGCGAAATCTGAAAACTGCCAAAGACCAGATCGCGGAGAATGGGCTGCATGCCGCCATCGGGGATGTGAATCCAGAAAATTTCCGTGGAGTGCGCCGGCCCCCCGCGTTTTAGGAGCAAGTATTGTTCGCCGGGCGCCCATTCAAAATATCCGGGCGGAACGTGCAGGGAAATGGCCTTGGCCGGCGCGGCCAGATCGCGAATTTCGATGGTTTCGACGTCGCTGAAATAGGCCACGCGATTTCCTGAAGGGGAAAGGGTGAGCTGTCCCTGGAAATTGGGAAGGGAAGTGATTGCCCGCTTTTTCTGATTGGCGAGGTCCAGCCACTCGAGTTGTAAATCCGCGTGAGTTCCCAGATCGCGTTCCACGGCGATAGCCCGATTGTGGGAGATATCCCAATCCACGCCCTCGAATGTGCTATCTCCAAACACCGCCGCGGCTTTTCCACTCGGCGGTCGGATACTGCTGATACCCGTTACTCGCGAAGTAAGGCGGCTGGCGTGTTCCGACGCGCCATTTAGAAATACGACGGTCGATCCATCGGAAAGCCATGCCGCATTGGCCGCGTCAATCGCGGTGGCCAGCGCGCTTTCAATGGGGACTTCGTGGTGGCTGTCGTCCAGGGGAATAGCACGGGCTGTGGCGGGCAAGTCCACATCTTCCTCACCCATCGCAGCGGTGAGAAGCCCGACGACCAGGTGGTGACTGTCGGGGGCCCAGCGAATTTCGCGAATGACGCAATTCGCGGGTTTCGATCCTTTGACGATTTTCTGGCTGTCGAGCAGGCGATCACGCTTGCCGCCGAGAGTGACCACCCACAGATCGTCGCGCTCGACTTCAGTCTTATCAATGCGCTTGATGTGCCGCACCGCATAGGCCACGCGATTATCCGGCGCGATGGCAAATACAGGAATGTCGCCTTCGACGTGCAAGACTGCTTTGGTAACTTGCGCCCTGGTGAGCGAAGGAACGATCGCTATTGTGGCGGCGCAAAAGGCCATGTCGAATGCGAGCTTGCGGAGCAAGCGTTGAATGGTCATGTTGCCGGCAGTTGTGGGTTTCATCCCTAGCGATTACCCCCGGTTATATCGATGTCTCGCCGCGCTAAGCGCACTCAGCGGCTAAGGCCGCTGGCGTTCGAATGCTGACGGCGTGGTTGAAACCTGCCCTACAAAGATAAAGGCGCAAGCGCGTCTCTTCGAATGCCGGCTACACCATCTAATTATGACGGTTTCCGCGAAGCTTCGCGCTCGCCGTCGCGGCGCAAACGTTCGCGCAGGCGCTGAATTTCCTCCAGGCGCTCGCCCAACATTTGTTCGAAGCCATCACTCCCGGGCCGGTAAAAGCTTTTTCCGCGGAGGCTATCGGGGAGACATTCCATTCCCGTTACCTTTTCCTCGTAATTATGGGCGTGCTGGTATCCCGCGCCATAGCCCACCTTCTTCATCAGTCCGGTAACCGCGTTGCGAATCTGCATGGGCACGGGTTCGGCGGGGGAACGCCTGAGTTCGCCGCTCACTTCATTGTAAGCGCCATAGACGGCGTCAGATTTCGGCGCGAGCGAAAGATAGACGGCGGCTTCGGCCAGCGCCAGATAGCCTTCGGGCGCGCCGATGAAGTCATACGCCTGCATCGCCGCTAGGGTGAGGGCCAGTGCTCCGGGATCGGCGAGGCCTATATCTTCACTGGCCATGCGCACCAGCCGCCGGGCAATGTAGAGCGGATCTTCGCCCGATTCCAACATGCGGACGAGCCAGTAGAGCGCGGCATCAGCATCGGAATTGCGGACGGATTTGTGCAGCGCCGAGATCAAGTTGTAGTGCTCTTCGCCGCCTTTGTCGTAGGGCAGCAGGCGATGCTGCAGCACTTCTTCGAGGCGCGCGGGGGTGAGCGAACGTATGCCGCTTTGATCGGGCGCGGTTCCGAGGATGATGGCTTCGAGAGTGTTATAGGCCGCGCGGGCATCGCCATTAGCCAACAGTGCGATGCGCTCGAGCAATTCGGGAGCGACATCAATCTGCTGGCCACCGTAGCCGCGCTCAGTATCGGTCAGCGCGCGATTCAGAAGGCCGGTGATTTCATCCTCACGCAGTCCGCGCAGCACGTAAACCTTGAGTCGTGAAAGCAGAGCGGAGATCATTTCGAAGGAAGGATTTTCAGTGGTAGCGCCAATCAGGAGGATCGCTCCTGATTCGACGTGCGGTAAGAACGCATCCTGCTGGGCCTTGTTGAAGCGATGCACTTCATCCACGAAGACGATGGTGCGCCGCCCATATTGGCGAGTGCGCTGGGCCATCTCCATTACCTGCTTGATTTCCTTGATGCCGGAGAGCACGGCTGAAAACGGGACAAATTCGGCGCGGGTACGGCGGGCAATCAAGCGCGCGAGCGTCGTCTTACCGCAACCGGGAGGTCCCCAAAGAAGCATGGAGCTTAATTCGTCGCGCTCGATCTGCGTACGCAGCGGCGTGCCAGGGCCTAGCAGTTCTTCCTGACCGGTAAATTCCTCGAGGGTGCGCGGACGCATGCGCTCGGCCAGGGGACGCGTGCAGTCAGGTTTGGAGTCTTCGGTCTCGAGTTGGGTGAATAAACTCACGATTTATTGTAACCGTTCATTTGCCTGCCGGGCGTGGATTCCGAGTGGCCGAAGGCCCCGAGGAATCTTTCTTGATGTTCGATCCTCGGCCAAAGTGCCACGAAAGGCGGCGAGTTAGCGAAGCCCTAGAGAGTGTTCGTCGACGTAACAGGTAATTTTAGGGGAAACGATGTACTGCACAAAATGCGTGAGGATCGCATAAGCAGGAAATGATAGTACGAGGGTTAACAATATAAGATATGTATCATCCGGCCTACAGATCAACCCTAACGCAAGAGATACTACGAACCCAAGAGCGATCTGAATTCTCCAATAGCTCTTGGGGATGGATAGCGAGCCATGGTACTTCGGACAACGAAACGGGCCGAACTGAAGATCGGTACGTCTTAAGTTTGTGCTGCAAAGGGGGCAGTGTGCCGTCTTATTTAGCATGTCATTAAGAGATTGGCGAGCTACGGCATTCGCCATCTGGGCTATTCGTCCCCCCGCTGACGAGCGGCTTCGTATAGTAGCAGGGAGGCGGCGACACCGGCGTTAAGCGATTCAACAGGGGCGGCGAGCGAAATCCTGATGAGTGAGTCGGCAGCGCGCAGAATGCTTTCGTCCAGCCCGACGGCTTCGTTGCCAATCAAAAGAGCTACGGGTCCGCGCCAATCGGTTTCTTCGGGAGTCATTACAGCGCGGCCTTTGGGCGGATGGACGCAGGTGGCGTAGATTCGCAGTGTTCCTGCCTGGTGTCGCGCTTTACCAGCGCTGCTTGGTGGAACATCACCCGGCGCGCGCAATATATCGCCGGTCTGGCACCGCAGGCGAATTTGGTCGAGGACGTCTTCCACGGGCATACCCCTGACAATTGGAAACCGCAGCGCTGAACCTGAGGATGCGCGCAGGGCCTTCTGCGACCACGGATTCGCGGTACCCTTTGTGGCAATCAAACCGCTCGCGCCAAATGCCTCCGCTGAACGCACCGCTGTGCCGACATTGCCGGGGTCCTGCACCCCCACCAGAACGACGAGCAGGGGATTGGCTTCGCGGCCCAGCGGTCTGAGCGCAGCCTTGCTCTCCGTCTCAGCGTTGAATAATTCATACAGTGAACGCTCGCGCAGGCGCACGAGCGCGGCAATGCCTTGCGGCGTCTCCGTTCCAGCAATAGAACGGAAAAGTTCATCAGTGGTTCGCAGGATTCGAGGTGAAAAGCTGGCCGTGTTTCGACTGTCGTCCCGAGCGGGTTGGTGGTCCCGCGCTTTTAATTGTTCTGGCACTTCCGCGAAGATACCCAGGTGCCGATTGCCGTGGGTGTCAACAAGGATAGCTTCCACCAACAGACCGCCGGTGGCCGCAGCGCGTAGCGCTTCGCCAACTAGATGCGGACCTTCAACGCCAATCTCAACGCTGGCTTTTTCACCGGAGCGATCAGCGAAGATCTCCATACCGCCTTCAATAGAATGGGATCCCGGCGCGCCGCGCAAAGCCGCGCGGAACCTCTTCAACCATTGATTGTCACGGCCGCGTATGAGGTCATCGCCGCCATGTGAGCGCGGCACCGCGCCGCGCAGTGGACGGTTGGTGAGATCGGAGTTTCGAGTCATTGAGGAGGGTCGCGCACAAATAAAATGGCGCGAGCCGTTAAGCCCGCGCCATGAGAAATCCTTCGGAAAAAGCTGCAGTCTATTACTTGCTGGGCGCGGCCGGTTTCATCGACCCGGACGCAGCGGGAGCAGCGGGCGGCTTGATCGACATGAGCTCAACTTCGAAAATCAGCGTGGCATTTGGCCCAATGTCAGGTCCCGCGCCTCGCTGCCCATAGGCGAGATCGGCGGGAACGAAGATCTGCCATTTGGACCCAACCGGCATTAACTGGAGTGCTTCGGTCCATCCCTTGATGACCTGCCCGACTGGGAACGTGGCGGGCTGGCCGCGTTTGTAGGAGCTGTCGAATTCCGTACCGTTGATTAGCGTGCCCTTATAATTGGAGATCACCGTGTCAGTGGTCTTGGGCTTTGGCCCAGTGCCCGCTTTTAAAATTTTGTATTGCAAACCACTGGGTAGCGTGACCACGCCTTCCTTGGTCTTGTTCGCAGCCAGGAACGCATCGCCTTCCTTCTTATTTGCCGCTCCTTCTTCAGCCATCTTGGTCTCCTGAGTCTTTTTCACCTGGGTCTGGAGTGCAGTTAGCGCGGCCTTCATCTCATCATCGGTCATGAGTACCTTGCCGCCGCCCATCGCGTCCTTGATGCCCATGGAAAGCATGCCTGGATCAACGTCCACGGACTGGCGCTTTAGATTCTGGCCGATATTCAGGCCGATGGCGTAGCTGCCCTTGTCCCGATCGGTTTTGAGGACGCCGTTAGTATCCAATGTGAGCGGAGCGGGCGCCTGGCCCATACCAGCTCCCGGGGGATTTTGCGCTTTCGCCGCCGCATTCTGTTGTGAATTCGCCGCAGGGGACTGGTGTGCCGCAGCCAGCCATGCTCCCGCCCCGGCCAGCAATAGCAGGGCCGCCGCTGACGTACTTAAAGTAATGACCGCCTTACGTGTTGGTTTTCGCATAGTGATATTCTCACATTCTGCCCGCCGATATGCAAACCGCCAGTCGCGGAATACTTCCGTTGCCGTTTATCATCGGGATCTTGCGAGAAGAGTTCTCGGCGGCGAGGAAAGCCCAGCCACGGGTGGCCGGGCGGCAAGGTCCCGGGCACGCCCTTGCGTGGGGAGCGAGCGTGTGATACTTTGCGTGCGTTCCGATTCTGTGCAACACAGCCGAGCGAACCCCTTGCCCGCCGAAATCCTGAAAATTTCCGCCCAGTCGCCCGAATCCAGTCCGGTGGATTATGCGGCCACGATTATTGAACGCGGTGGTGTGGTGGGATGCCCCACCGACACGTTTTACGGGTTGGCCGCCGATCCGTTAAACCTTTCGGCCATCGAGCAGGTCTATCGCATGAAAGGCCGTCCGGAGGCCAAAGCTCTGCCGATTCTTGTTGGCTCGGTGGAGCAGGCGGTGGCACTGGCGCGCAATGTCTCCGAAATCTTTCTCAATCTTGCGCATCATTTCTGGCCCGGGGCGCTAACCATCATCGTGGAGGCCAGCCAGAAATTACCGCTAAAAGTCACCGGCAACAGCGGGCGCGTGGCACTTCGCTGGGCAAATTCGCCGATTACCTGGGCGCTGATTGCCGCCTGCGGCGGTCCGCTTACGGGCACCAGCGCGAACCTCTCCGGATTTCCCTCCTGCACAACCGCCGCGCAACTGGCTCGCCAGCTTGGCGACGCACTGCCTTTGATTCTCGACGCTGGAGATACAGGCGGAACGCTTGCCTCCACCATCGTCACTGTCAAAGAAGATCAGTGGAGCATTGCCCGCGAAGGCGCCATCTCCGAAGCCGCCATTCGCGCCGCTCTGCATCTGTAATCTTGCCGAAGATCGTGCGTAGAAGTATTAATTTCGCTCGGTTCGCTTGAAGTTCAACCGAACGAGAATTCTCAGCCGGAACATCGTTCTTACCCAAAATAGATGCTGGCGGTGCAGAATCCCTGCTGTACACCTTCAAGAGCGCCCCTGACGGCCAGACTCCAAACGGCAGTTTGGTAATGGACGCGGCGGACAACCTATACGGAACAACCTTTGGCGGCGGCGATTCGGCTTGCATCCTTAGTTATGATTCGAATGGCTGGGGAATGGTCTACAGGCTGGACACTAGTAGGAAAGAGACGGTACTCCACGCCTTCACCGGGCCCACCGACGGCGCTGATCCGAATAGCGGTCTGGTGCGCGACGCCGCGAGGAACCTTTACGGGACTACCTTGGGGGGCGGAGGCAGCACCAATGCATCCTGCGCCATCTACTCGGGCTGCGGAGTCGTGTTCAAGGCGGATACAACCGGCAAAGAGACCATATTGTACAGTTTCATGGGCGCACCAGATGGGGGATTTCCCGGGAGCCTGATTCTGGGTTCGGCGCGCGATCTGTACGGCGCAACAGGAGAAGGCGGCGCGGGGGATTGCATGGATGGGAACGACGGGTTGGGCTGCGGAACGGTGTTCAAGGTAAATATTAGCATCGGGGCGGAGACCATTCTTTACAGCTTCGCTGGCGGGACGGATGGCATGGCTCCCGACAGTGTAACCCGCGACGCAGCCGACGATCTATACGGGACAACGCAATTCGGCGGCAACACAGTTTGTGAAAACGGTGATTACCTGGGATGCGGAACGATATTTGAAGTGAATACCACCGGCAAGGAGACTATCCTGCACCGCTTCGTCGAAATAGATGGCCGAACTCCCTCTTGCTGGCTTGCTCCTGGACCTATCGGGGGCCTTGTACGGTACGGCCTCCGAAGGCACCGGGGCCGCGAAAAACGGAGTGGTGTTCGAGGTCAAGCCGTAGTTGAGTTCTGAATCGCTGTGGCCGGTTTGCGTTTATAGTACCGCAAACCGGCTTGCGAACTGGTTAGGCCATGCAGAGGAATGGCCGCGTTGGTGGCGTTGTGACCGGCTAGTAGGTGAAGGACTGCAAGGAGTCCACGCTGGCATCTGGTCCGTCCACATAGCCGGAGCGCAGGCTGGGGTGGAGGGCGATATGGGCTGGAACCACGTTGGATACATTGGAGAAGCTGAATTCATTGAGGGTTTCCTCCAAAGTGCCATTGGTGCTGTACACGTAAATGGTGCTGCCGCTGGATCCTGAGCTGGAATTGGGTTGGGCGACCAGAAATAGTTTATTGGTGGCGTCGAACTCCACATCCGCGCCGCTGAAGAATTGCTGCCCGCCCGATCCCGGCAATATGACGTTGGTCCCCTGTTGGGTGGCGAGATTGTAGAATTCGACGTTGGCGTCATCTTCGGTGGTGGTGCAGAAAATGCCGTCGGCGGAGTCCACGGCGATTCCGTTGATGAAGCCGAATCCGGTGCCGGTAAACTCCGAAAACGTTGCCTTAACTAGGTCCACCAGACCAATTACGGGGAAGCAATCGAAGCAGCCGTCGCCTCCGCCGAGGATCGCTTGTTTGGTGACGCTATCAAATGCGATCGGCGGTGGGACGCTGGCGAAATTCAGCGAATCCGTAATCTGGACGATGGGGCCAAAGGTATTTTTCGCGACGTTGGTTTCGAATACGTCGGGGATGAAATTTCCGCTGTTGTCGTAGGCGAAGACGGCGGAGTTGGGCTCTCCCTGGTTGCGGCTTACGCCCGTGGACATGATGATGTGCTTGGAGTCGATGGGCGGCATCCACATGCCATTCAGCTTGTTGGCATCGAGCGGATTCAAGGTGCTGAAAGTGCGCTTGGTAACGAAGATTCCCTGCACGTGCTCGTGTTCCACCAAGCCCACGCTCTTTCCCACTACTCCCAGAGTGATGAAATTGTCCTGGGTCTGTGTTTCCGCCACTACGCCGAGAATATCGCCGGAGGTCTGGTCAAACGTTTCCACCGCGGAAAGGACGTTCCCGTTGGAAAGCAATTTAATTTCACTCAGCAACCCTTCGGTACCATTCTGATCAATGTCGAATCCGAAGATTTGCCCGCCAAACTTGCTGTGAACGAGCACCGGGCCCGGCCCAGCCGGTGGAATGGCCTGGCAATAGGCTGCGCCGCCGTGAAAAAACAGCGGGGCCAAACAAAACAACGCGCACCTGATAAGGGACATCCGCGCGACACTACGCGGCGGGTTGCTGGCTTCCGTGTCTGTGTTAGCCGCGGTGATGCCAGATCTAATTCCAGGAATGACTGGCGTGCTTATGCTGCTCTTCATTAGAAAATCTCCTTAAGATTTGGTGGTGCATCGCGTTCGTCCATATAACTGGCGAGACGCCTTTTTTATTCCAACTTCTGCTTCGCCGCGATTTCCAACTGGTGGATCAACGCGGCTTCTTTCGCTGGGGCCTTGGCGGGTGTCCCGACGACGACCTTCAACCGACCGGACCAATCGCGGAATTAGAATGACCGAGATGACATCAGGGGTTATCACCAAATTGTCGATATAACGTTACTTTACTTAATTACAAACTAAATGCTCCAAGCCCCAATTCATTGGGTCCAAAAACAGACCTAGCGGTTTTCGTGCTCGAATTGGGAGAGCGCGGCTAGATAACCTGTTGCTGCGTTCAGGTTGTAGCCTGCAAGCGTTCGCATCACCCCTTGTAGAATCGGCGAGTGGTCCATGCGATTGCCGAACTTCTTCGAAAGCCATGTTGCCGCGAGAATTACCGCTAGTCCGAACAGCAAATTAGCCGCAAGAAATACCGCGCCGAATATGTGGAACGCGTCCAGCCCCCAGAACGCTTTCATCGCCACGATGAAGAGAGGGGTCCAGATCAACGGCGCCGCAATTAATATCCAGAGCGTGTGGCGGACACGAAGCACACGTAAGGCCGCAATCTGCCGTTGTATGGCGACAACCGGATTGTCATAGTCGATCTGTAGGGCCCGCACGATTTGCTGTATGAGTGCAATCAGAATCGCAATGGCGAATACGTCAAGCGCCGAGCCAGTCAGCGCAAAGCGGGGCATGCGAATGTGGCCGCCAATAAATGAGCCGATCAAGACAACGGCGCCAAGCTGAATCGCCGCTTCCACGCTGAGCGAGGCAACAAGGCGTTGCATGGCGGAGCGCGTCCGGTTCAGTTTTACCTCGTTCAACGCCTGACGATTCAGGCGGATACTGACGTCGAGTGTTTTATCATGTTCGGTCCACTTCTCTTTGAGGGCGTCCAGCTCCATCATGTCTTCTCCTTAATTGCGGTCTATTCGGTTTTGTTACTTGATGACGACGGGCCGCGGTGCTCCGGGAGATTCGGACTGCGGCCGCCCTGTTCCCGCAAACTCCTGCCTCATTTTCTGCTTTAATCTGCTGATCTTCGTTGCCACGTTGGTTTCGCTGATGCCCACCACGCCGGCGATCTCCTGGTAATTGTTCCCATCCAAAAAAAGCAGGACCAGCGCTTTGTTCAGCGGGTCAAGCGAATCAATGAACTGGTAAAGCAGCCGTATCTCTTCCGGATGTTTTTCCGCTTCGTTGGCCGCTTCCAGCAGATGCTCCTCGCTGGAGATTACATGCCTTGTTCGGGTGCTTTCGCGGCGGTAGAACGAAATCGCCACGTTCAGCGCGATCCGGTACATCCAGGTGGAAAACCGGCAGCGTCCGTCGAACTTGTTGAAGGATCTCCATAATTGGACGATGATCTCCTGGGCCAGATCCTCGCGATCATCAGAGTTGCGGCAGTATGAGTGGCAGACCTTGTAGAGGATCTTTTTGTGCTCATCCACCAGGCCCTGAAACCTGTCGCTATGCTCCGCTGTGCTCATCTGCTTCCTTTTACCAACGCCGCCCCTGTTTGCTAACGGAGTCGCCTTTCACACTGTTATTCGCGCCAGCGTCCAAGAAATCACATTCCAGAGCGAACTTTTTCAGTGGGTACCGGCACCAGACCGTGCAAGCCATTCTTGGTTTGTGCCAGGGATACGGATGTAAGACGTTGGGTCTATGCACAGGATGGAGGTAAGGAAATCGTAGTCGCCGGTGAGAGAGATGCGGACACTCCTCTTCGGCGATGTCGCGTCGGGAGGCCACAGGCCCGCGGGATTTATGCGGATTTTCCATCCTGGGGGCAAGGGGCTCCAAGGCATTAGCATAGGAAGAATCTTAATACATTGGGAGTAGGCTCTCATTTAACCGAAGGCCAAAAAGCGACTTCGGATTATCTGTTGGACAGGAGGCGCCATGATTTCCAGGATGCAATCTCGGAATGGGATTGCCAAGATGTGGCTGCCCGGTGGCAGGTGTGGCTCTGACGTTGGCGGTGATGCTGGCTATGGGCGTAATGGACGCTCCCTCGGCCCAGGCGCTAACGTTCAAGGGGCTCTACAAATTCAGTGGAAGCCCCGACGGGAATTATCCCGCCGCTGGTTTGGTGGCGTTTGGGGAGCAGTTTTACGGCACCACCGGGGATGGCGGCGCTTTCAATGGCGGAACTGTGTTCGAGTTGGATAAATCAGGAACGGAAACGGTGTTATTGAGCTTTCGCCCGCAGGGGCAGGAGGGGGCCTATCCTTCCTCCGGCCTGCTGGCAGACTCCGTGGGTAACTTTTATGGCAGCACTGACGATGGTCGCGCTCACGGTTACGGAACAGTATTTGCCGTAAATACCGCCGGTGCGGAAACCGTGCTGTACAGTTTCAAGGGTGCATCCCCGGGCGACGGCACCAGCCCCGGAGATTTATTCCGCGACCCATCGGGGAACCTTTGCGGCGCGACCATGCTAGGCGGCGATTCGAACTGCGACAACGGCGATGGGTGCGGAACGGTGTTCAATGCTAAGTACCACCGGACGGGGCATACCCCTCCAGCGGTCTGGTACGTGACGCGACGGGCAATTTCTACGGGACTGCTGGTGGCGGCAGCACCAACCCGACATGCGCTCCCTTTGGGGGATGCGGAATTGTTTATAAACTCGACGCTACCGGTAAAGAGACCGTGCTCTACACTTTTACGGGCGCGCCGGACGGGGTGTTTCCCAGCGATCTGGTCTTGGACGCGACTGGCAATGTTTTTGGCACAACGACAGCCGGCGGCGCGGGCACATGCGCCTCCGGGCCCGGCTGCGGAACGGTATTCAAGCTGAATACCAGGACCGGCAGGGAGACCATTCTATACAGGTTCGCTGGCGGGACAGACGGGGCATTTCCCATTGCCGTGATCCGTGATATGACCGGCAATCTATACGGCACCACCGGAACTGGCGGCAACCCAATGTGTACTGACACTTACTACCCGGGCTGCGGAACTGTATTTGAGCTAGATACGGCTGGCCAAGAGATCGTACTGCACCGTTTTTCCAAGACGGATGGCGCACGACCCTCAGTCGGCTTGCTCCGGAATGCAGCGGGAATCATTTACGGCGTCACCACCTATGGAGGGTCCAGCAGCTGCAATTATGGTTGCGGAACCGTTTTCGAGATCAAGCCCTGAATGCGCCAGCCGGGCCGAAAGGACAACTGTTAGGAGGCGGAGCGACACGCGACGTTGTTAGCGGCGCTCCCTGCTAGCGCACGGTGATTGCGGTCAGGAAGTCGTAATCGCCGGTGGGCGAAATGTCAACGTTGCCGATGCGGCGGCGATTGACGGCGATGTTGTCGGGGAACCAAAGCATGACGTAAGGCTCGTCTTCGGCAATGGCGCGCTGAATTTGCGATAGGAGTTGGACACGCTTCGGCGGATCCATTTCCACTCGCTCCGCGTCCAGGAGCTTGTCCATTTCGGGGTTGACGTAGCGCCCGCGGTTCGCGCCATTGGGCGGGATGTGTCGCGAGTTGAATACATAATCGTAAATGTCGGGGTCGTTATTCGCGCCTACCCAGCGCAAATAGGCCAGACCAAATGCGCCCCGCGTAATATCCGCGTAGAAAGTGGCAAATTCCAGCGGCCGCAGGTCAAGCGCGATTCCCACGCGCCTCCATTGATCCTGCAATGCCGCGCCAATCAAGCGCGCGGATTCCTCAGTGGAGGTTTTCAGCGTGAGCGTAAAACGCATTCCGTCTTTGCCGCTTGCGCCTCCCTTAGCACTAATGGGCATGCGGGGAAACCCCGCGGCGTCGAGAAGCTGCTCGGCCCGTGCGGGATCGTAGGCGTAGGTTTTGATGCCGGTGTCGTGAGCCCAATTTTCGGTCGGCAGTAATCCATCGGCGGGACGAGCCTGGCCGCGTAGCAGGTAGCGAATCAGCGTTTCGCGATCGGTGGCGTATGCCAGCGCCTGGCGCACCTGGCGATGTTGGAGGATCAGATCGCTGCAATTGATGGCGAGGTAGGCCACGCTGGTACCAGGCTCTTCGGTAATTTCGAGACGCGGGTCTTTTTTAAGCGCGGCCACCATGTCGGGGGTGAGCGAATTGAGCAGCAGGTCGGCGCTGCCTTTTTGCAATTCGAGCGCACGGCTGGTCGCGTCGGGCACGATGCGGAAATGAATTTCCTCCGCGTTTCCGGGCCCGTTGCCAGAGAAATAGGCCGTATTGCGCGCCAGGACGATTTCCTCATCGGCGCGGGCACGCACAAACCGGAATGGTCCCGTGCCGACGGGATGATCGGCGAAGTCCGCGCCCGCACCCGCCGGAACAATTCCAATCGCGGGCCGCGCCATGCTCCACACAAAGGACGCGCTGGGTTCGCGCAGTTTGAATAATATCGTCGCATCGTCGGGGGCGGTGACCGATCCCACCATGGCAAACGCGCCGGCTTTCGGCGAAACGATTGATTCGCCGGGAACCCGCCCCAGGATTGAATCGAAGGTGAATTTCACGTCGGCAGATGTAAGCGCGCGGCCGTCGTGGAATCGCACTCCGCGCCGCAAATGGAAAATGTAAGTTAGCGGATCGGGTGTCTCCCAGCGTTCAGCCAGGTCGGGAATGACCTGCATTCGGTCGTCGATGGCCACGAGGCTGCTGAAGAGCAATCCATCGAGATGCTGCGATTGCGCGTCGGTGGCGAGACGCGGGTCGAGATTGGCGGGCGCCGCATCAATCAGGAACGTGATCGTACCCGCGGGATCGCCGCTGAGTTCGTTCTGGGTTTCGTTGCTGCCGGAACGCGTGCCACACGCCGCGAGTGACGTCACCATCGCCAGCACGACTATCGGCGCGGTGATGGCTGCAAATACTGAGTCAGCGCTCCAAGCATATGTAAAGTACAACTTCTGAAATTTCATGGCTGGTTGGTAGTCTGCTCTGTGGCCGAGGAACAAGGTTCTTCGAGCATCTTCCGCGCCAGCAGGGCACCCAACGAATAACTCCCGGCGGCAAAGACCGGCCCTGTATATCCGACCCGATACATCTCGCGAAATCGTGCCGGCACATCCGTTCGAAAGAATACACCGTAACAAAGCATGAGAGCGGGAAGCACCCACACCCAAAGCATCGCGCGGTGCCGGAGCCAACGGCTGAGCTGCCAACCAAGACATAACCCGCAGATCACCTGCACTGGGAAAAAAGGCATTCCCGTCAATAGCCAATATGAGTAACCCATTCGATAGGTATGACCCAGGAGCCGAAGTAAATCGAAAGAATAGCCGATAAGTAGGTTTGCAATTATCGCCACGCCCAGAACGCTGATGAGTTGATGCATGACGAACTGAAGCGAGGTCGTCCAGAAGGCGAATCGCTCTGGGACGGTGCGGATTTGCATCGCCAGGTTAGGGATGGGCATAAACGATTTTTCCGAGGATGGCGGACCGGCGCGCGCCCGTGGCGGAGGGCAGATTGTTGGGGCGGCCATGCCACGCTTCATAGGCCAGGATCGCGAACGCCATTGCTTCCTTGGCGTCTTCCGGGATGCCAATCGCGCCCGAAGGCAGTATACGGAAACCCGGCAGGAGCGCGGCAAGTTGATCCATCAGGAGTGGATTATGCGCGCCGCCTCCCGAGACAATTATCTCCCATCCCGCGCCGCGCTTCAGATGCATTCGGTCCAACGCCTGGGCGACGGAGACGGCGGTCAAGAGCGTCGCGGTGAAGACCACGTCCTGTGAACGCGCGCGTTGCGCGACCGCCCACGCGAGAGCCTCCTCGACGAAGGAGTGACCGAACTGCTCGCGCCCGGCGGTTTTCGGCGAGCGCTTGGCGAAATAAGGATGCGCCAGCATGATTTCAAGCAAGCCGGGAAGTATTTGGCCGCGGCGGGCGAAGGCCGCGTTGCCGTCAAATGATTGTCTGCCCCGCGTGAAATGGCGTACGAGCGCGTCAATCACAATATTGGCGGGCCCCGTATCGAACGCAAACACGCCGTGTGGCGTTGCGCCGGCGGGAATAATGGTGACATTGGCGATGCCCCCAAGATTCAGCGCGATGCGGCCCACTTCCTCCGAGCGCAGGAGCAAGTAATCGGCGAATGGAACGAGCGGAGCACCCTGCCCTCCGGCGGCGATGTCGGAGGGGCGAAAGTCGGCGACCACGGAAATTCCCGTACGCGCGGCGATCATCGAAGGCTCGCCAATTTGAAGAGTGGACGCCGCGCCGTGATGAAATATTGTTTGGCCATGGGAGCCTATCAGATCTATTTCTGTTGGCGCGACACGGAAGCGGCGCAGCGCGGTGAGCGCGCATTTACCGAAAATGTCGCCCAGCTGAAAGTTGAGTTCGCTGATTTCGCCGGCGGTGGTCACAGCTCCCTCCGCAATTCGCAAAATATTTTCGCGAACGCCCGCGGGATAGGGAATGGTGATGAAGCGCTCAACGTGGACGGCGATTTGCGGCTGTGCATTTTCCGCATTGTTCGCGTGGACTGTTTTTGCGATCGCCTCTTGCGCGCCGCGCAATTGCGTTTTCTGCGTGGCGCCGGTATCGTCGCGGCGCAATGTTGAATGTAACGCGGTGGTTGCGGGGATGCGGCGTTCGGCGTGGCGAGCTGTTGTCAGAGGCGCGGGGCCGTGGGAGGGTTTCCGCCCAGACGTGGATTCGGTAATGGTAACCAGCGCGACATCCACGCCGTCAGCGGAGGTTCCCGACATTAGTCCCAGCACTCGCATGTCAATCCCGCCGGCTCGCTTCATCGTAAATCCGCGGGCAGTGTTCTGGCGCGGCGATGGAACATAACACAAAAAGTGGCCCGCGAGAATTTGCAATCCATGCCGATTGGAAATGTTTGTCTTGTCAGCCGCATAGATTTAGACCTTTACCACTGTGATCGCTGTGGCGACGAATAATCAATATATATGCCAGAAATTGCCTCTACGATGAGGTTTCGGTTGATAGACGACGCATTCGCGGATTGGGGCATTCCAATGGAAGCGCTGGCCGCGGGGCCGATATCTAGCGGTGCAAGGTAATGCCGCGTCCCAGAACGAAAATGAAAGCAAGCGACAGGGCGGCAGCCATGGTGATCCACACGTGGTTTCTTTCAACGACTTCCGACGGGCGCTCGGGAATCGTTCCCCTGGGAATGTAATACCGCAGCCATAGAAGCCCGCAATCGGCGCCAGCCGTGGCCGGCAAGGCGGATTGCCAGACGAGTTGAATTCCGAGCGGATTCAGGAAACCACCGGCACACAGCAGGACCACCGCTGAGAAGTATGGGGCAAAGGTGAGCGTCCTAAGGCGGCGCGTGTCATTCCGTGGAACTCCAACGTAGCTCACCAGACCGATGCCCACAATCAAAATGGCCCCATAGTAAGAGGCTATTCCGACGATGATGAGGATTGCCCGCCACATTCCGTGGTGATGCGACCCAGCAATCACGGCTGCCCAGTCCCCGAAATTGGTGACGCCGGAAAAGAAAAAATACCCAGTCCCGGCGAGCAGGTTGAAGGCCATGCTGATGAGCAGAAAAAAGCGCCACCGAACCGACGCGCGCGTGGCGGAGCGCAGCACATACCAAAAGATTAGGGCAGCCGTCAGGTTCGCCAGCGTGCCGCTGGCGGACACCAGCCGTGTATCAAAGTCGCTGGACCACGCGACGGTGGATAAAACGCCGGATTTTGTGCCTGTGAGCAGAGCGGTTGCGGCATGGCCCAACCCTTCATGGATGATATTGCCTAGTATCGCAGCCAGGAGGCTTATGGCGATGACGGTTAGGACGTCATCGTGGAGTTGCACAGGCGCGGAGCTATTCGTTGCGGCCATGTTTCTTCGGCGGAAGCTCTTACCGCACGCGGAAAGGCACGTTGCTGGAAAGCGTACCCTTAGGCGTAACCACCTGGACTGTGCCGGTGGTAGCGCCGGTGGGAACGGTTGTGACTATTAAAGAATGCGAGACCACAGTGAAAACAGCGGCGGTACCGTTAAAAGTCACGCTGGTCGCCCCGATAAGATTGGCGCCCAAGATTTTAACGGCCGCTCCTGGCTTGCCGGATACGGGGTTCGTCGCCACAAACGGACCCAGACCTACGGACAGACTGAATGCCGTGCCCGCGCCATAAGCCCCGCCAGCGGCCGCCGTGCCATAGAAGCTGCCATCGGTGTCCTGAACCAGCCCCCCGAAAGGGTTGGCGCCATCCGAGCAGGGTTGGGCGCAGAAGCTGTGAAGGGTGGACAGGATGCCGGCTGGGGTAATGCTGAAGACAGTCCCCGCGCCGATGGTGCCGCCGCCACTGGTGACTCCATACACCTTCTCATCAGTGGCCTGAATCAGCGAGCCAGCCGGACCGGCCCCATCCGCTTCGTCGAAACTGTGCAGCGTGGCTAGCTGGCCAGCTGGGCTGATCGTAAAGATCGTCCCGCAGCCCCCCGCGCACGCGGCGTTGCCGCCGCCGTAGTAGGTTGTCCCGTAAATCCTCCCATCAGCGGTCTGCATCACCGACGCGACTGGTTGTTCACCATCGGTACAGTTGCTCTGGGAGCAAAAGCTATAGAGCAAGGTCAGATTGCCGCTGGAGTTAATTGAGAAGGCCGTTCCATCACCGTTGGTCCCGCCATACTGAGTTGTGCCGTAGAAGTTCCCATCGGTAGCCTGGAGCAGGCCCGCGAGGGGCCCGGCGCCGTCGCCGCCGGTGAAACGATGCAGAGTGGTGAGGGAGCCGGCCGGAGTAACTTCGAAGACTGTGCCCTCCTGATTGGCGCCGCCGCTTTGGGTTGTTCCATATAACTTCCCATTGGTTCCCTGAATCAAACCCCCATACGGACTACTGCCGTCTGGGCAGCCGGCGTGCAGGCAAAAGATATATACAGAAGATAGCGCGCCACCAGGGGTTAGCGCGAATATCGTACCATTGCCGCCGCTGGCTCCGCCGCTATAAGTAGTCCCATAGAGCATTCCATTGGTACCCTGGGTCATACCCGCGTAGGGCATGAGGCCGTCGGTGATGTCGAAGCTGTGCAGCAGGGTCAGCATGCCCGTGGTAGTAATGCTAAAAAGCGATCCCTGTTCGTTGGTCCCGCCCTGACTGGTGGTCCCGTACAACTTTCCATTGGTGGCCTGCACCAATCCCGCGGTGGGTTCATAGCCGTCAGCAAAGTCGAAGCTGTGCAGCGTGGTGAAAGTTACAGATGGGGGTGCCGTCGTTGCTCGCGCGAGCGGAGCGGTGCTCGATGTTTGCGCGGGCAGAGCAGCCACCACTATGGCGTACATAAAACTGAGGCCGCAGGCCCAAATCATCCAGATTCGTGAGTTCGGCTCGCTCATGTTATTGTCCTCTGGGCCGGCTACCGGGCGCGGCTTATTACATCCACGCCCGCATCGTTACAAGTTCGGAGTACGGCCCCCGCTACATTCTATTCCCGCACCCGGCATAGTAACTAGGAGCCCCCCCAATGACCGGTAGATGGGTCATAGAAAGCATTAGACCCTTCACGACCTTTGCGCCCTGCCTTTAGGGTCGCGCCGGACAGCGCTCTAGTTCCCAGAATTCTAACGGCTCCTTCTATTTGTCTGAAGCTGCCTGCGTTGACACAAAAGGACTCTGTCCCAAAGAGAGCCTGAAGACCGTCCCTGCACCTTCGTTGGCGCCTCCAGATTCGGTTGTACCATAGAACATCCCATTGGTATCCTGGATCAGCCCCCCCTTAGGTTCGATCCAGTCCGTGCAACGGTAAAACGAGCAATGGAAGTTGAAAAGGGTGGCCAGCGTTCCGCTCGTGGTGATGCTGAAGGCTGTGCCCCGACCGCCGAGGCCACCGGCAGGTGTGGTCCCATACAAGTTTCCATTCGTGGCTTGGATCAGCACTCCGATCGGGCTGGCGCCGTCAGTTGAATCGAAGCTGTGTAGCGTCGTCAGGCTGCCGCCAGGCGTGATTTGGAATACTGTACCGTCGCCATTTGTCCCTCCCGCATAGGTTGTCCCGTAGAGGTTCCCATCCGTGGCCTGGAGCAGCGCGGCCAAGGGTTGTTCGCCATCCGTACAATTGCTTTGGGAACAAAAGCTGTAGAGGGTGGTCAGCATTCCGCTGGGGGTGAGTTGGAAAATTGTGCCCTCCTGGTTGGCCCCGCCCACCTCCGTAGCACCGTAGAAGTCGCCATTCCTTGCCTGAACCAAGCCCGCGACGGGAAAGGAACCGTCCGTGTTATTGAAACTGTGCAGCGTGGTCAGCGTGCCGCCAAGGGTAATTTGGAAGACTGTGCCCTGTCCCTCAGCCCCACCAAATTGTGTTGTCCCGTACAAGTCTCCGCCGTTGCCCAGTATGAGGCCAGCATAGGGGTTGAAACCGTCCGCGCAGCCAAGGGCTGGGCAAAAACTGTAAATTGTCGTCAACGTGCCATTGGGGGTGATTTGGAAGATGGTACCCTCGCCATTAGCTCCGCCATCGTATGCGGTGCCATAGAAGTTACCGTTGGAGGCTTGGACCAAGGCCCCGTAGGGGTTGAAGCCGTCCGTTCCATCGAAGTTGTGCAGAGTTTTCAACTTCCCATCCGGGGTAATTTCAAAGACAGTCCCGTCGCCATTGGCCCCGTGATTAAGGGTGGTTCCATAGAAGTTTCCATCAGTGGCCAGTGCCAACCGTGCCGCAGGCCCTTCGCCGTTACTGCCGTAGGGACTGAAGGTGTGCAGAGTCCTCAGGGTCTGCGCGGGCAAGACCACTGCCGTTATTGGGCATAATAGAAGAACCGCACACGCCCTTACCATCCAATTTCCACAATTAATTTTGCTCATCTTCTCTCCTCGTCGCGGTTGGGCACGCCTTTCGGCAATGATTGAGATAGACTTGAAGCCTATTCCTGCCGCTCGGCATTGTCAATGCAAATTCGGGCAGTCCCGAAGGAGTGTTTCGCGGATGGTCAAGCATTCGACCGGTGTATGACGTTTGAACCTGTCTTTAGGGCCGCACTAGAAAAGCAATATTGCTCGAAAGCATGCCCTTGGGCGTAATCACCTGCACTGTGCCGGTAGTTGCGCCGGTGGGAACGGTGGTGGCTATTAAAGAACGCGAGATCAAGGCGAAAACAGCAGCGGTACCGTTAAAGGTCACGCTGGTCGCCCCAGTGAGATTTGTTCCCAGGATATTGATCGCCGTTCCTACCTGGCCATAGGCGGGCTGCGGATTCACAACGGGACCCAGACCGACAGATAGGCTGAAGGTTGTGCCATAGGCATTGGCCTGGACAGCGGAGGTCGTTCCGTAGAAAGTGCCATCAGTATCCTCAACTAGGCCGGCGAGGGGCTGACCCCCGTATGTTGCGTCGAAGCTGTGCAGAGTCGTGAACTCGCCGGTCGGAGCAATGCTGAAAACTGTCCCGCGATAGTCGGCCCCGCCCCTGACCGTTGTACCGTAGAAATTCCCATCGGCGGCTTGGACCAGCTCGGCGTTGGAGTACTGTCCATCTGGGCAACCACGCCGCGAGCAAAAACTGTGCAAAATTGTCCACGATCCAGTGGTGCTAACTTGGAAGACAGCGCCGCAGCCCTTATAACAATCGCCGGTTCCGCCTGAGTACGTTGTCCCGTAGAGGTCCCCGTTATTCCCCTGGATCAGCCCTGAGGTGGAGACCCCGCTAAAGGTATGAAGAGTGAATGCGATGCCGCCCGGTGTGATCTTGAATACCGTGCCGCAGCCAAAGGAACACGAGGTACTTCCGCCGAGGGCAGCTGTTCCATACAAGTTGCCGTCGGTGGCCTGCACGAGCGTCGCTCGGGGGCTCGAGCCGTCCGCCCTGTCGAAGGTATGCAGAGTAGTGAAAAGTGGCCCAGCCGGGGCGACAACCTGTGGTGTTTGCGCGGGAGTGAGAATTGCTGCCACTGCGAATAGTAGAATGATCCCCGAAGCTTTGACCACCCAATTGGTTTCGCTCATTATTAGCTCCTAGCCGCTCCAATTCCTCATGTAATTGCGGACTCCTCGGCAGCTGCTACTCTGCGCGAGCAAACTACCGGTAGGCGGGCTAGGGTTTAACGAAGGGAGCTAAACCGACGGAAAGGCTAAATACCGTCCCATAGCCCATGGGACCGCCGCCATAGGTCGTCCCGTAAAGAGTCCCGTTGGCGCCCAGGACCAGCGGGGCCATGGGGTTGGCGCCATCCGTATTGTCAAAGCCATGCAGCGTGGTAAGCACGCCGCTCGTGGTCATTTCGAAAACGGTGCCTTGAGGGTGTGCGCCGTAGTAGATGGTTGTCCCGTATAGATTCCCGTCAGTACTTTGAATCAGCGCCGACCCGGGGTTGGCGCCGTCCGTGCAATTGCCACCGCCCTGCGAGCAAAAAGTGTAGATGGTCGTGAGGACTCCATCCGCCGTCATCTTGAATGCAGTGCCCGTGCTGTAGGCGCCGGCGCCACCTTCGAATGTCGTTCCGTAGAAGTTTCCATCGCTGGCTTGTACCAGCGCGGCTTCGGGAATGGCCCCGTCTGTCGAGTGGAACTTGTGCAGCGTGGTCAAGACGCCGTCCGGGGTAATCTTGAAGACTGTGCCACAGCGTCATCTTGAAGGCTGTTCCGTAATTAAGAACATATTTCTTATTCCTCAGGCAGATGTGACCACCCATGCCACCGAGACTCGTCGTCCCGTAGAAATTTCCGTCAGTTCCCAGTACGAGAGACAAGGGATCGGCGCCATCCGACCCCTGGAAGCTGTGCAATGTGGTCAGAACGCCGCTGGAAGTGATCTGGAAG